>Ga0136643_10014616_pt1 | contig 11789 bp, 3 predicted proteins | sample TergutLab28metaG_FD_96883 | JGI IMG/M metagenome (GOLD analysis project Ga0136643, IMG submission 96883) | Labiotermes labralis P1 segment gut microbial communities from Petit-Saut dam, French Guiana - Lab288 P1 (version 3) (version 3) | ecosystem: Host-associated > Arthropoda: Insects >...
AAAAGAAGACAAAATTAATAAAAAAAAATAAAATATTTGGTAAAAAATAATAGGAAAAAAAAAAATAATTGAATGCGAAGGGGGGGGGGGGGAGTAATAGTCGTATGCCAGCTGTAGTCCACGGTAAAATAAACCACGTGCTGGGCCGGGAGCCAAAAGAAAAACATAACAATGTGGACTGAAGGACAGGGGGAAAAAAAACTAAAAGAGGAAAGAGATGAGAACAACGAAAAAGTCCCCCCTCTCAACACAGAATTCTTGGTAGCGTCGTACAGTCTCTAGCTTTTATTAGGAAAGAAGTGAAATAGCTTGAAAGTGTTGCAAAAAACTGAAACAAGAGCTAGAAAAAAACACCCAAGAAATTATCATGATCCTACACGAAAAAGGAAGCTTGAAGCATATTCCATTTCGTCGAGCACTGTAACCTATTTTGTTCTTTTGGTTGGTAGCACCGTCATACATGAACTATGGTAGCGCTGGACTCACGGTCATATGCACAGATCATATAATCCTGTGAGAGGTTATTTGCGAAGATGGAGTGTGTCGAAGTGCAGGACAGAAGGTGAGGGTGAAGTTGTGGTCTTTGTGTTGTTTTGACTCTAAGGTGAACAAAACATAACGTCATACCTAGAATCGAAGTGTGAAATAATGTGTGTGCGCAACTTCTGACGACCGTGACAGGATACCATTTGTTAAAATTCATTGGGTGACGTTAAAGCAATGGCGTTGGAGAGAGCTATGCAATTAAGGAAGGCTACTCATGCGTCATTAACGAGGGTACAGAATCATTTTGATAATTTGCTTGAAGCAGCAGACCCTTGCAAACGCCGTGCATTAGAAGCAGAGCATTCAGTCGTTGACATATTGCCAAGGGTACTGTAGTAGAGCCATTTTGATATCCGAAATTAAATTTTCAGGCCCAGCATATTTCAAGCTACGCTAAAGCACATGCTGAGACATAATGAAGGTTTGATGGTCCATTTGAGTGTAATCAGAACTTTATTCTAAGCTCATGACATAGATATTAATGTGGAATTTCTAAATATGTAGTGGTTATGGTAGATGCAGATGACACTTTAAAATTTTTGTTGCAGAGAATATGGCTCTGCAGGATGACTTATGAATGTAGTCGTAAAAAAATTCCGTCTGTGATTTTAAATTGCGTGTTTATTGAGAAACATTGTGAAAGGAATCTTTTGTGATCCATTTTCTATATTTACGGATTAATGTGTACATAAAAGGAGAATACATAGAATATGCTAACAAAATCAAGAAGCACAGAAGAACAAAGTAATTTGTTGATGCAATGCACACTAGTTTTTAGGCATGTTCACAAAACTGCGAAAAGTGACTTAGCTTCATGCCTGTCCATCTGTCCGTTCGCATGGAGTAACTCGGCTCCCACTGGACAGATTTTCGTGAAATTTTGTATGTGAGGACTTCCTGAAAGTCTGTCAATAAAATTAAAGTTCTATTAAAATCTGACCAGAATAATGGGTAACTTACATGAAGAATATATGTACATTTATAGTCATGTCTCAGTGAATTATTCTTTGAATGAGAGATTTTTCATACAAATGTTGTTTAGAAAATCAAAATACACATTACATATTCAGTTAATTTTTCCCCAAAATCCTGCATTGTATGAGAAAATTTGGAAAAAAATATTGTAGAGCAAGACAGTCCACAGTTGACAATATAATACAGTACAGAGAAGATGCGATTTGCGTATAACTAAGGCATGATTACAGACACGCACTTATAATATTTAATAATTATTGCTTTTTTGTGGCGACATTGATTATGTGAACATGCCTGAATGTTACATTATATGTACATTGTGTGCCTTGTTAAATCATTGAAAGACATGTGAATTCAATTTATATTGCCTGTGACTCATGTGTCTCTTATACTGTGTGTTGGATACTAGACCATCAATGTCTTTAGTTGTTCGGAGTATTATCAGTCTTTGGTAGCTGATACCACGTCAGATGTTGCAGTGATTGTATCGTATCACATAAGTATCGTCCTTAAATTGTGACTTTTTAGTACATGAAGTGACTGTTTAATAAAAATTTCACCAAAAGCAATGCTGTCTCATTTTCAGATTCACATTCTTATGATAACTCTCTTGATTCATCAGATCCTGTAATACATGATACTGATATGCTGGCCATTCTGGAAGTATTTTTCTCTCATGAGTGACAGTACTCTGGTAGGAAAGCATGGATTCTGCCCATAATTACCAGAACCATATAAATCTCGATTTTTTAAATTACTTTTTAAATCGTAGGTCATTACATATTTTTTTGGTGCACTTGCATATCTGTGAAGTGCCTATTAAAATCTATCTCTGTAATTGTATAAAAACTTAGTAACTGCTTAATTGCACTTCTTGAAATGTAGAATTGGAGAGTTTTATAAAAAAAAAAACTGTTGACCCACATTATTTTTCATTTTGATTGGACACTTTTAATTACTATTTTATGTGCAGGTTTACCTGTGTTTCTGTGTTCAGGAGCGTTCACTTCCCAGTTCTGTGCATAAACATTTCCTGCTAAGTTTGAAACCCCTACACAGAGTAAGGAAATTATGTCATACTTCATATTATTTAAAATCCTTGGGCCAGAAATCAAGTTTTCATGCTCCAAATGCTCAGAATTTTCTCCTTATTCTATCCAAATTGCTGTAGTAAAGCACAATAACTCCATATTGATTTTAAGGCTGTTGCTAGGAATAGTAAAGTTGTGAAAGCAGTATAATTGGGTTCTATTTGTATACCGTAGAACTAGTTTGTTTTATCTTGTCTGATTTTTGCTGTCTGTTTCATGAGTCATATCTGACCAACACTTATGTCTAATCTTCTCTAATATAGCATCTGTTTTCAGCGCACATTCCTCGGAGAAAAAAAGCAGGCATGAAATAATCATGATGCTTGGTTCTGTATGTGAATGTTTGTGTGTCCATGAGTTCATCTGTGCACCTTTTAAGTTGTGAATCAATTAAGCATGGGTTTAGACCATCAATGGCTACCCTCTACCTCAGTTTCTTATACTTTTCAGTATCAAAATTCTAAGTGCATGAACTTAGGCAGAGGTAGGATGACCTTGTAATGTAGGATCCTAGCACAGAATATTGTCACCATCCTTCTGAACATAAAAAAAAGTGTCCCAGATACCCTTCTTAACTGGTTAGTAGAATAAGCTGCAGTTATGTAATTCATGCTGCTTGAGAGGTGTGGGTAAGATATCTGGTCAAAATTGGTAGGCACGAGTCTGATATGCAGAGTATATTGGATGTCATACAAAAAGAACTGCAGTGTTAAACTTTTTGGCACTGTAGCAAAAAAAATAACAATAAATAATCTTATTTGGTGTAATGTTTGATAAATTGCAACCAAAAGCGTATGGACCCACTTAAATAACAAACCCTTCTCATGATGGAAATGAGAATCTAGTCCAGCACACAGGATCCGTTTCTTGTTGGCAGCCCCACTTTACAAGAATGTATGTATTAAACCTGTTTTACCATGTGGGAAACGAAGCCAAGGACGACCCCTGAAAGATTTCTTGACTTAATGGAACTGGAACAGGTCACAGAACCTAAAACTCGGCAAGCTATATGATGATGATGATGATGATGATGACGACTATTTTCATTAATATATATTGTTTTGGATAAAAAAAAATAACTATTGCAAACATAAAAAATGACAGTAATAAATAATACTGTTATGATATAATAATAATAATGAACCACTACAATGATGACAGCCACCAGTCTGTAACATGCTATGAGTAGTAACATTTCCAGTCTCAAAAAAGACTGTTATATGACCATCTCAATCCGTCATGCGTTGTGTGTATTGACATAAATTTCTGACACTACCGATGCAAGATATTTTGGATTAGAAACTTTTGCTTAAAGAGGGAATGTTGGGTGAGTCCTGCTGGACCCCTTGTATTGATGTGTTTTCAGTTAAAATTTAAGTCTCTGCCCAATAATTTTTAGGCTAGACCGAATTTACTGTTGTGTGGGTAAACAATATTATCTGTATCCACATACAATTGGCCGACATGTTTAGAATTATACATGGCTGCAAGGTCCTTAGTGATTTTTTACAAAATAATTATCATTTGTTAAGTGAGGTACTGATTTATGTGTTTTTAGGAAGGTGTAATGGATGATGACGATGCAGATACATGTGAAGATAGCAGTGACAAGGAAGAAGTGGAAGAAGAAGAAGAAGCGGAAGAAGAAGAAGAAATGGTGAAGGATGATGCTGATGAAAGTCAGGATGAACAGCAGAGTTCATCTAGTGAAGTTGATGAACACATGAAGTGCAGTTCTGACAGTGACTCTTCTTCAGAACAAGAATCTGGACAAACCATCACTAGGTCGTTCACTTATCAGAAACGACATGTTGAAATAAAGTGTGACATGCCTTCTCAAAAATGCCATCGCTGTGGCAAAATCTTGTTCACAGACTTCTGTCTTTGTGTTTACAAAATTCCATTTAAGTGCGAACGTTGCAATTTAACATTCGCAAGTCTTCCAGATTTCAAATCACACATGCAGTCAGTCCATACCTGTGTTCGTGTAAGTGTTAATGCAAGTAATAACATTTCTCCAAATGTTACCAAAGAAGTGAGTCAATCAAGTGCACTTTTTCATCACAATAATAAAGTATCTAAATTTGAGTCAGAACTTTTAAGAACAGAGCAACCGCAGGAAGTACATACATGCCAAACATGTAGAGAAACATTCAGTACAAAACTTGGCCTTATGGCACATAGCTTAAATCACATTGAACGTGAAGAAACTAACACATACAAGTGCAATCATTGTAATCGTGAATTTACGTCAACTGTTCGATTGTCTATCCACGTGACACGAATGCACATAGAAGAAAAGAAATTTGTGTGTGCTGTGTGCAACAAAGGTTTCAGGTAGGAAGCGAGAAACCTACATCTACTGCATGAAAACTAACCATCCTGGTTTAGTACCTAGCACTTAAGTTGCATTTTAGAGATTATCCATTTAAAATATAGTGCAGCCTCAGTTATCATAATAATTTATTATATTCATAAAAATGCAAGTTGTGATGTGTTCTTAGAATATCAGAAGGTGGTTGAAGTAAGTAATCTTTTCACCTGTTCCATAACTTCAGATTACTTACCGTATATTCTCGATTCTAATCCGCACACTTTTTACAGTTTCAGAGGGCTAAAATATCAGATGCGGATTAGAATCGCATGTGGATTAGATTTGTGGTCGTGAGCTGGATTTTGGAAAAATGGTAGAACCGCCGTACATCCCGTAAGAACAATACAATAATTTATTATTTTATTTATTATTTATAATATTACATAATATTTATAATTCATTATTCGTCAGACTCACGGTCATCTACATGAATGTACGAAGCATTTAAATGGCTGCAGCGCTAATCAGCTGTGGTGCGTTTGTACAGCTGGCAGTTAAATGGCCACTTCACACACGGCGCATTAGTCGGATAACGATTAAAGCATTGGTAATATCCAATATTATTCAATCAGTATGCCTTGTAGGCAAGGGGCGGTTGAAGGAAAGGTGCGGATTAGAACCGCGAACTAACATTTTTTTCGTTTAAGAAATCGGCAAAAACTAGTGCAGATTATATTTGGGTGTGGATTAGATTTGAGAATATATGGTATATCACATCAGAGTAGTAGAGTTTTAAAAATAATCCAGGTATGGCAACATTTGTCATGTTTGATATGATTTCCACGGAAATGTAAAAATAACATCATAATACAACTCACCATCTCTAGCATTAAGTGTGCTGTTCCTGTATTATGTTGTACCCAAACATAAGATGAGAATTTCTTGTCTGATTCATCATGAGGAAAGTGAGAGATGGCCTTATAATTGTGCACAAAGTTGAACACGTTTTTGTAAACATTGTGAATGTTTTGTATCTGCTGTGACTAGGCAAATAAAGTCATGTGGTTTATCCATTAGTATAGACATTAGTTTATACTTGTGATTTCATTATTGATATACCAGCAACTCATTTTGAGTTAGATTACTGGAGTGAGAAGCTGTTCAAGTCAAATCATTTCCATTGTGTTACCATAATTAGATTTAACATTTTTTTTAACTTAACCACATTGCCTGGTAATATAAGCACTTTCTACTCATGTTAGCAGATGTGTGACATAGTTCACATTGAAATAAACTGCTGTGCTGGAGAGAAGTTCAAGTGGTGTTGTTCAATAGAAATTTCTCTTTGGCTACGATTTTAAGGGAGCTTGACCTTTAAGTCACATTTTACTGGATGCAGTCCTCAAATCATTTTCTGTTACTGTAACATTTTCAGAAATTGACGCAGGTTTTTTGGTTATGCACTGTGATGTCTATGTGCATGCATTCTTAAGACTTCTTTTTCAAGGTCAAGTGTATTTTCAGTTTGGACATACATAACTCAGATTCTGGATTGCAGTTTCTTTGCATAGAAAAGTTTGGTTCATGGTCCTTATGGAGTACCTGCTAAAATTGTTTCGGAAACAATTTTGAAAGTCTTGTCAGACACTGAAAGTTATGGTTTCTTAATCCTTTGGTGCAGAGTGTTGCAGATGTTCATCAGACTACCTGTGTTGTATGCTGCAAAATTCCAAGTACATAGCATTAAATAACAGGATGACAGCACATACTGAATTGGCAGAGATATGACATGAAGTGGTTATGTCTTATTGTAAGTTACCGTCCCATAGTTTGCCTGGAGATACCGAGGGAAATTGCGAATATGTCAGGATTGCTGAACTCTGGGCTGAGATTCAAACTGAGGACTTCCCAGTTACAAAGTAGGAGCACTAGTCACTCATCTATGATATTCATTAAATCTCAGCTAAGATACAAACTACTCTGGTGGAAGGTATTCATGGTTTTGCCAGCAGGCAAATTCTGGGTCAGTACCTTGAAAGATGTGCTGTTTCCTTTAGCATACTTCTTAACATGTATATAATTACATATATAGAATATCATTCTATACTATGTAACTAATGCAGGTGACAAAATATTGTTAAATAAAAAACCAACAAACCTGCTAATGTTTGAAGTGAACTCTTCCTTGTATTCACTTAATTTTCTGCATGGTTGAGACCATTGTCATGATATTGCCATCACACTACATGGTCTGATATTAGTTTCTGTTTGTTGTGACCGTGTAATTCTTTTGGTAGTTACTTCATGAAGTAATTGGTTTGCAGATTTTCTCACTCCATTAACCCCTTCATAAGAAGAATTAAACTACTAATCTTCCTTCCTGAAGTGATCCATTTTTCTTACAGATCTTCTCTGTGTACTGTTTCATCCTTTCAGTGCCCACTTGAGCTGGCAGCAAATCCTTTGTACAGTGTGTCTAATCATTTTGATTTCAAATTGAAACAGACTCAGGGTACTCGTCAATTATGTAACTGCAGGAAACTGCAAAAGACAGTTTTATAGCTTTCTCTTGTTATTATATACAGTAATATGGCCTTGAAGTACAATTATTCCTATGTGTTTGTGTAATATCCACTAGTACTTCGAAACAGCAACATATATACTGTATTTACCAAAGGTAATGTGATCCAAATCTCAAAGCTTACCTTTGTAAAAAAAAAAAATTTTTTCTTCTGGTATAATTCTGAATCTTTGAGGTATTCAAAAGCCATTGAAGGCAGCTGCCCTGACAACATAAGATCTGCTGAAAAAATATTGAGTCAGAATTCAGGCTGAAATAAATCATTGTACAGGCATATGGCTAGGATGAACATGTCCGAGCATGTTACTGCATCACTGCATGTCCAAGTATGTTCATAACACATTTAATTGCTTCAGTTGTTGAACTTAGCACTGAAAGTCAGGTGTGTATCATATGTCACTTAAATGATATGTCAGAGTGTAATTTACCAAGAACAGGAAGACAGTGCCCAGAATATGGTAGCTGATGTAGTCCTAAGTATCATTGGGTTATACAGCAATGAGCTGAGCATGAGTTTTTGGGTGATAGTGTTGCTTTGAAGAGAATCGTGTTTGTGGCAAGTGATGGGCAACGTGGGTACCCTTTGACCAATAGAAACAATGAATTACCATATTTTTCTAGACCTTAGATGCATCAATATGTTAGAAGGAAAATTAGTAAATACATATTTTGTGCACATTTGGAGCTCAGATTCACAAATCAATACCAAACAAAATGGCAGTGCAATATATAGTTCCAACTGGTCATAGAATCCCCGAAAATCTTATCACTGCTGTGACATTCATCAGCATCATCATCATGCTTTCAATAACAACTAAGGAATTGGCAATTGTTAGGTAATGCATCATATACAGATATACTGAGAAGAATAACTGCACTCTAAGTTGTCTCTTTTCAACAATTCAGCATGCACTAATTCTTAGTATATTGTGATCTTATATACAGGGTTATTTGAAATGATTGTCGGGGTTTTAACAACTTGCCACCTCGTTCTCCAGATGCAACCCCATGTGATTTCTTTCTATGGGGTTACGTCAAGCATCAGGTTTATGTTCCTCCTCTTCCCGCAAGTATCCCGGAACTGAAGGTACAAACAGAACTGCCATTGAAACCATCACTGCTGTCATGCTACAAACAGTTTGGAATAAACTCGATTATCATGTTGGTGTTTGTAGAATCACAAAGGGTGCACATATAGAGCACCTGTGAGGTATGTAACAAAAACTTGGAGTGTTGTTCTATTAAATAAAAAAATACATATACTGCTATCTCAGGTGTGTTGTGTATGACAAATTGTTAAAACCCAGACAATCATTTTGAATAACCCTCTATTACCTGACACTGGCCCATTGCAGTGGAAATGTGTCATAAGCAAATTTCTTGCGTGTGTATACATAATAAACATTAATAGTTGTGATCAGCTGCTTTTTTTTCCTATTATTATTCATTATCACAATGGTGTGAATCAAGATCATTATTTCACTTTTTTAAAACACTAAATTATCATCAGTACAGAGACATTACTGGTATGTTTCTTGAAAGACTTTACAATTTTCTCACATTCTGACTACAAAATTGATAACAGCAAGAAGTTCTTCTAGAAAAAGGGATGGCGTATGTGGCAACTCATCTTCTTGCTTTAAAAATTGTTATTTTTGTAGACACTGAAATTCTGTTGTGTCTGTGGTCTGTTATCCAGTTCTTCACTTCTGTTTGTAGGTCAGACCATTTTGCAGTATGCGTATGGAAAGAATGATAATTCTTCTCTAATGTCTTTTAACTTTTCCTCCTGTCTTCTCCATTCATATATCACCTTTTAGTTGGAAGAAGACCCAACTAATCTTTCAATTTACCATTACCATGCTCTTTTGCATACTTAATATTTAAGTTGAAACCTGTGGTACATATAATCATTGTTTACAACATCCAGAATTTTTGGCCCACCCCCTCCCCCCAGTAATCTCATTATCACTGCATGCTGCTGAACAGTGCCGTTTTGTTTCTGTCCCTCTAAGGACAAGTTGTATGATACTGCTGTGAGAACCCCAAATCTCACAAGGTACATGACTGTTCTTGTGATACTTAAAGTGACAGTATTACTAAGTCATAAATATCTTTTATGTTTGCAGTGGTGCCAACACACTGGAAGCACATAAGAGATTACATCTTGGCATCCGGCCTTATAAGTGTGACATATGTGGTAAATCATACTCTCAGTCCGGAAACCTAGCATATCACAAGAGTACCCATGATGGTGTCAAGTCCCATGTGTGTCATCTGTGTGGCAAGGCATTCCTCACAGCTGGAATCCTTGCAAACCATGAGCGCAGACATACTGGGCTCAAACCATATGTCTGTGATCAGTGTGGTCGTGCCTTTGCTGACAACTATACTCTCACACACCATAAGGTATGCCAGACGCTGAGATACAAGCTTTAAGAGACATGTTTTTATCTATAGGTGTTTCTCAACCAATTTGCAGCAGTATAGCTTTTAGTGTGCTACAACATTTTGAACTTAGAAGCATTTCTGTATATGTAACAGTAGTTAATAAACCATTCTGTTTTCAGAACTAGGCATGTTATCCATCCTGTAGGTGTTATGCTGAAAACACAAAATGTGGTAACAACATAGAGATCTTATTCAGTGTACTTTTGTAATCGTACCTGTCTGCTGCTGTTTCTTCATTCAGATGTTAATTGTACAATTTGTAATTCACAGTGGCATTGTTTTCCACATTTCTTTGTGTGCCTCTTTCTTATACACTGCACTTTTTCACAGTAACTATTTTGGGTGTGTTCACAATGAAAAGTTGCAAAAATTTTCTGTTATTTCACTGTGTCTGTGTGTCCCTGGATTATATTGTCATTAAATAGTCGTAGGTACCATGAAACACAACATACTTATCAGTTGTTGGTCATAATTCTCAACCCTGACATGTTTCAGTCATTTTCATTATTATTCAAAGCATGTGTGAGTTGGGAATTATAACCAGCAATGAATATATGAGTTGTATTTGCTGGTATCTAAGACTGTGTAGATAACAATATAACAGCATGACACTTAGGGATAAATTTTTGTGAAGTTTTATATGAGTAACTATACCATTTTTGGTTAAAATGGAATGAAAGTAATGTTTGCGATACTTGAATACCTGTGTGTGTTTTTTCATACTTCTTGAGTTCATCTTCTGGAAAATGCTCTGGTCACTGTTTGTAGAGAAACATACAACACACACATCTTAGATCCAGGACACTTTTCTGTAAATTTTCCATTGTTGAACAAATATGCCAGAATCATTATACTGTCTGTATACCTAATTAGAACAAGTTAAAAACAATATGCCAGAATTGTTACAGTGTGCATGTACCTAACTTTTATTTAATGTTAGTATTTTGTAATTGGTGCCATTTATGATTCATATTTAAAATGGTGTAAATCATGTATGCATGCACAGATTCAAGGATACAACTTTAAGTAATAGCCTTACATTGTCAGAAGGTGTCACAGATTTGAGTGTGTGTTTGTTATGAGACAGAGCCATGCTTGTCTTTATTTCTTTTGAGAAGTAATGCTGTATGAATTCAAAGTAAGGAAAAATAATTTTGACCAGTGTAGGTTCATAAAGGGAAGAAAACAAGGATTGTCTTAAGGTTTGAAACCTAAAGTGGAATCACTCAGTTGTGTGTAGGGAAGACTCCTCCCCCAATATGTTGGGAGGTACTGTATATTTTGATTTGCATATTCAGTTTGGGTGTGCTAAGATAAGTAGTTCTTCATTTAAGATGTACTGTTCTATTATAACAGCATAATGTGAAATGTTGATTTGGTCCCAGATTGGATTAGCATCTGATGTGTTTGAGCTGTTTTCTTCATGGACTGGAAATCTCCTCTTTGTTTGAACTAATTAAATGGTTTAACTATTTATGAAAGAAAATATGCATTAATGCTTAATTACTGCTGTCCTCAGTGTGAACTTTAGTATATACAAATTAAAATGGCAACATGTTGGGCATCTGTGGCAAAATCACACCATCATATTGCTATTAAATGTATGGCCACTTATTACAGGATGTATCAAAATTAGATTCTGATTTAAAAATTGTGACTTCAAACTGTACAAAGCTGTGGACATGGTGCACAGCACGTTACAAAGTCTATTCTTGGAGTTCTTATACTGATAAAATAAAACAGCACAGGGAATTGTTTTACTTTTTCTTTTCTTCTTCTTCTTCTTCTCTCTCTCTCTCTCTCTCTCTCTCCTTCTTTCTTTCTTCTTCTT
>Ga0136643_10014619_pt1 | contig 11787 bp, 6 predicted proteins | sample TergutLab28metaG_FD_96883 | JGI IMG/M metagenome (GOLD analysis project Ga0136643, IMG submission 96883) | Labiotermes labralis P1 segment gut microbial communities from Petit-Saut dam, French Guiana - Lab288 P1 (version 3) (version 3) | ecosystem: Host-associated > Arthropoda: Insects >...
AATGATGTTTATCGTTGGTCACTTCTGTTATTACTGTGGTGTAACCAAATGATGTTTATCGTTGGTCACTTCTGTTATTACTGTGGTGTAACCAAATGATGTTTATCGTTGGTCACTTCTGTTTTTACTGTGGTGTAACCAAATGATGTTTATCGTTGGTCACTTCTGTTATTACTGTGGTGTAACCAAATGATGTTTATCTTTGGTCACTTCTGTTATTACTGTGGTGTAACCAAATGATGTTTATCGTTGGTCACTTCTGTGTGCACATGAGAATCCTGCGGTGTTTATCACACTTGACAGTGACACTTCAAGTCTGTACATTCTCGCAGTCTCCGGAGTGTGATCTCTTCTACAACTTTCAGACTTTCATTAAATGACAGCTTTAACATATGTGCAGTTCTGAGTCAAAGTACACGCGCAATATAACAAGTGTCGTTCATGACGTCAGACTTTCCCTTCGACAGCTGATGTAATGCGCGTCTAATGCAGAAGATTATCCTTGAATTGAATCAATTACCAGAAATGTTGATTTCATTTTAGCACTTATAGCCTGAAATCCATCTGCAGAAATACCTGACAGAGAACACCGTCCCTGACCATTACAAATACAAGACGATTAATGTTGTCCATAGAAATAATCGGTACTCACTTTTAGAATAACAGGAAATATATAAATACACTGTATGGGCAAAATGTAGCGTGTCTTCAATGTTAAATGGTGCATATAATTACCACTGGACTTTAAAGAGTTATGTGTTTTCCTCCGGTAGCTTTCATGTTGTACTTTTTTATCGTTAACTTATTATTATTATTACTCCTATTTGTTTCTAATTGACCATTCTGCTGAGTCAGTAGAAAGGTAAAGGTAAAGGACAACCTAGAACAGGCCACGAAGCCCCAGAGTAGGAGTAATGTATAGCTATACTCTTTCAATAACCTCGGCGCTAGATGAGGTGGGTGGTCATTGCCACGCCCCGGCCGCTTTACGCCCGGGAAAGATCCGGTACCGATTGTATAGGAGGCTGGGTGGGCCTCAGAGCCGGTCTGGACAGGTGCGGATAATCTCGCCTCTACCGGGATTCGATCGCTGGACCGCCCAGCCCGTAGCGAGTCGCTATACCGACTGAGCTATCCCAGCTCCAATTGTGCTGAGTCAGTAGATAAGTAAATTAATAATTGAGCTGTATTACTGTGTTGATAGTAACCTTGAAGTTCAAATCTTTTTAAGTAATATACCCTATACTTCCAGCAGGCCTGCCTGCACCTTCGTTCACAAACTCAACGCGTGATTCAACTGTGACCGTTAGGATTAGTGCTTTTTCGTGCACAGTCATTACAACCGCTGTAAGTTGTCTTCCTCCACTCCCCACCCCACCTTCTTCAGCAGGATGTGCTCAACACACATCCAGTCTTGTCCACTCTCACCCTTTAGAACGACATACTGTACCCTGTGCATAAAGATCGTACTTCCACTTATGTACTTCATGAACCATTGATTTCTTGAAACGGGAAGTCTGTTACATCATCTTGGATTGCTTGACCTTTGAAGGTGGACCAGCAGCCTGTCCCGAAACGTCGTTTAACAACTACCAACATTTGTCGTGTAACAGCCTAGAAGAACGAAGGCCTCAAGGCTTTTGCTTGTTTACATTGGCAAGCCGTCTGTTTTCTCGTCCTTGAAAGTGCGTTTTATTTGTTTAGTATTTGTATCGCATTTATCTTGAATTTTATAAGTAATACTCAGGCTATAAAATTTAAATTACACATTATTAGTTCTCTTTCTTTCTCATCGTGGGTTTGTTTTTTTGTTTGTTTCTTCTTTCTTGTGTTTCGGTGGCATAAAGCAAATGATGACAGCTAGGTCCGCCCGAGGTCTTTGGAGCAACGTTTATCCATCAACAACCTGCTGATGACAAATAACAATTCAGATAGACTCAAATAATAGAAGAAAGTCTATTGTGAAACTATTCTCTGCCCACTTGTCCTTTTATACTCATTTCTTTACATTTTTTTAAAGACGAGCCCTTGTGCGGTGGGGACCCTCGAGGCCTGTCAGGCGGTACACTTGTGGACCAGACTTGGAGGAGACAGCCAGCAAGTAATGTCCCCTGTTGGCCAACCAGTCCCTTCAGCCTCTGCCTGTCAATAGCTATACATATACTGCTAGTTTTGTTGGCTTTTGTCAACGCCTTTTGTACAGAGAAGAAAGGCAAAGACCTCCCAGTAACAATCATCGACCTTTTGACTGATGTTACAAAACCCGTATTCTGAAATCTGCTACTGCACTTTCTTTCGGCAAGATTGGCTCCTTACGAGTTTTTAAGGCTCTGTTGTAACCATTAACCACTTAGAAGTATATTTTAATACAATAGGGGGGGTTGTGCAGGGTCTTTGTGATCTATGCCAGAGAAAGCCGGCAGAAACATCTGCGGATTGCATGTATCCTACGCCTGTTTGTAGTTCGAGTGTGTGGTGAAGGAGCTGTGATTTCACCTTCTCAGCGGTAAAAATTTAGATTATGGGCTTCTGGACTTTTGTACCGTATGGTGTCGTGACGTAATGAACACTGAATTCTTTGTTTCGGATTTCCTTTGCTTGCTGAAAATCAGATTGCAATATAATTAGCTGTATTGTAGACAGTATGGAAGTAAAAATTTTTCTCTGTTTGAACCTTACAAATTGAAGGTACTTTTCTATTCTGATGGCCCTTGATTTCCGAAATAACATCACTTTTGCTGGAAGGTTGCCAGGCATCGATCGTTTATGCTGTTAACAGTATCTTCGAAGAGATGGTGGAGCACTCTGGGCATGTACTGGAATAAAAGCCTGCCCCACTGTCATTTTATCCACAACAAATCTCACGTACGTGGCCCGGGCTGGAACCCGAGTCGCCATGGTGAGGTTCCTGCAACTAACCGCCTGTAAAAAAAAAAAAAATTAATTCCTTCTTCGCAGAGAACACACTCCATCTCGAATATAAAGATAGTTAATTTTGTTTGGGGAAATAATCGATGTATTTTGTTGCATTTCATAACAGGTGGTCCATATACTTACCACTGGGTTTTAGACGGTTAATTAAGCTACACGGCGAGAAGATGCAAGGTGGTGAGGATGTAGACAAGTAGCTTCACGCGTTTCGAACCTCACCAACAGGAGTTCTTATCCCGGACGCTTTATGTGCCGGTGTAATGTGCCAGTGCCCATAGACTAGGAGGTTAGGCCGATTCCGGAGCATATTTTGGTGCAGTGGCGAGCAGAAGAGCTACTGCCTTCGCCGGAAATTGAGCGGTGGTTTTCCAGGCCGACTGACACGATCGGAACTCTCCGTATTAACGTAATATTGCTGGCTGCCACTCCGTCACGATTGAGCGGTAAGTCACTTAAGTTGGCAATGAAGGAAGGACCTTCCAGCCGTAGAAGCATCACATTCTGTTACTAAGTAATTGTTATGGTTAAAGACGTCATGTTTCAGCCGTTTCACTAGGCGATCTTCAAGTCTCGAAAACTTTGCAAGTGTAACGGTAGGTTTAGAGGAAATGGATGGTTTGAATTTCGAATATAAGATTTTAAAAATTAAGAATCGTCTTCTACTGGAAAGTGAGACGATTGATTTTCTATATTCATAGTCTGAAATATTTTCGAGATCTGCAGGCATCGAAGTAACATGGCCGAAAGTAACTAACTAACTAATGCCATGAAGCAGAGTCCTTCCTTCCTGACTAGCGAACAGGTCCTCAGCTAGCCAAGCAATTCCCCGCATTTTATGCAGCCCGATGGTTCATTACCGCGCTCACAAGCGACCGCCACCTGTCCCTATCCTGGACCAGATCAACCCAGTTCATGCCTCGCCATCCCTCTTTTTGAAGATCCATTTTAATATTATACAACCATATACTCCTTCCTTCCAAGTGGTTTTTTTCCCTTCAGGCATCCGCACCACAACACTGTACGCACCTCTCCTCTCCTCAGTACATGCCACTTGCCCCCACCCATCTCATTGATCTTGATTTCATCACCCAGGCAGTATCTGGTGAAGAGTGCAAATCGTTAAGCTCCTCATTATGTATTTTTCTCCACTCCCCTGTTACCTCATCCGTCTTAGGCCCAAATATCTTCCTCAGCACCCTATTCTCGAACAGCCTGAGCAACATGACCTAGACATGTCGTCTAACTATGTGATCTGGTTAGTAATACGAAGTACTGTATTGTCACTTGAAAGGTCTTTCGTTCTACGGAAAGGTCTCCCCGTAACGTGCCATGAAGGCATCAAGAAGGAGTAGCGGTATAGCTCTACTCTTTCTTTAACCTCGGTGCTAGATGGAGGTGAGTGGTCAACGCCACGCCCCGGCCTCTTTACCCCCTGGAATAAAGGCTGTACCCATTGTATGGGAGGCTGGGTTGGTCCCAGGGCTGGTTTGGACGGTTACGGAGAACAGAAAATCTCTTGCCCTCTGGGGCTGGAACCCGGGACCGTCCAGTCCGTAACGAATCGCTGTCGCGGCGTCATTTCTCCTTTATAGATCTCAGGGATACGTAAACGCAACAGGATAGGCCCACATCATGTAAAAAAGTCATCGGAAGAATTGCCACGCCCTATTTTGGACATTCCTCTTTCGATCATTATGTCAGGGGATTTATTTTCCGAGGAGGGATTTTCGTGGCTTTTCCATTTCTTTCAGAAAAACGATGAAAGTTTGAACTAGGCCACAATGACTTCTGTTCTCATCCCCCAGAGTTCTTCATTCTGCGTCCCATCCGTCTCCCCTGTCTATGCTACATAATATATGCATTTCACAATACTTCGTTGGTCTGTACCTAAACATTTCAGTGCCACCTGAAACTGCACAAAGAATACACCGTATCGATGACGTAACATAATCAGTCGGAATATAATGGAACATATGGTTTGTTGAAAATTTTTTAAAATCAAGTTAAATGATAATAATGTATTATGACAAAGAAATAGATCATTGAACTCTGCCTTCCAAGCGATCGTGTGTTGGTTTCTTGAGGCTATGCTGTGTTAATTACCATCTGTGAAACAGATGACACATTTCGACCGCTTGCCACATGCTTGCGGCAAAACAATGATTTTTGAAAATACCGCATCCGCAAGCATCTGTTTTACGGATTATAATGTTATTATTGTTATATTGGACCATCCGATTCCCACCTTGAAGAAAGCAAGTGCGAACAGCATTGTAGACGCCGAGCTGCTGCGGGTTGCCTAAAATATACGTACAGCGGTTGAACTTTGCCGCTGCCACAGTTGGACTAGTATAATATGGATTTGTTTTCAGAGACCCAACTTTGCAAGCCACGCACTGGCAACGCACAATGAGGCCCCTCTCCCTTGTGGGTTTGCATGCAGTGTGAACAAAACAAGGAAATTACACAGTCGTGATAACATTTGTACGATGCTCGGCCAGAAAACTATTTTATGTGGCGTAAAATTTTCGAAACGAACAAATGTACGATGGTTGTGACTACGTCAGGGGGGCTACGTCAGGGGGGCTACGTCCCCGAGCGATTGTCATCTGAAGCTGCAAACATTGAGAGATACGACCGTACGTTTTGGGCCGGAATTTCACGACGTTTTGAAGTACTAAATTCTAAGATTACTTGATCTTGAAGGGGAATGTATTACGATTCTTCGAAACGTCGGAATCTACTCGCCCAAAAGACACGGCGTCACATCCCGGAGGGCTTGACATTTTCAGCAGCACCGATGTCACACCCTCAGATCTCGATTGACGTCGGTTGATGGCACTGAAGCAAAATATCGGCGGCCTCAGGTCTGGAGAGGATCGCGAGGATTAATTTTGTTACAGTGGATGATGAAACAGGTCACGGGCTGATGTGGGGAGGGAGGAGAGAGGGTTGTCACACGGTATAAGTGCCTCAGTTGCATCGGAGACTACGTGGAAGGGCAGTGGGCTGGGCAATACATGTACACTGAAGAATGAAAACCAACTAGATGCCACTTATTATTTTATTGTACTTCTTATAGGCTCAACATTTTTCGGGCACAACTATGCCCATCATCAGGAGCTCGCGACTATGATGTTGATTACTACATTGGTCGTTTCGTTCTTGGTTTGTTGTATGTTGGAGGTTAGTTGCAGTTAGGCTGGAGTAGTGTCCGGGCTACAGAACCTCAAACCTACAGCAAACCAAGAGCGAAACGACCAATGCGGTAATCAACATCATAGTCGCGAGCTCCTGATGATTGGCATAATAGTGCCCGAAACATGTTGAGCCTATAAGAAGTACAATAAAATAATAAGTGGCATCTAGTTGGTTTTTATTCTTCAGTTATTACAATGATGCACGGTCCAACAAATATCAAATTCACATGTAAACTGTCTGTATTAGAGATACAATTAGAAAACTGAACATAATGCATTGTAAGCTCTTGGGGGGGGGGGGGGAGAGGCGCTTATTTGAAACATTTGGAGTCATATGTACTCATTTAATGTGTCGCTGCATAAGGTCAAAATGTTACCATTACTAAGTGCTCCTGTAGAGTCTGTAGGAATCGCTGGCAAAATGAAGAATAGGGAGTACCGTCCGAGGACTCACTTTTATCCAGGCAGTAAGAGCGGGCAACTAAACAGTCATATCCGAATGTAATGCGCCTTTAAATCGCTTTCATTCTTTTCGGTTTTTATTCGTTATTCCCGTTTTCTCATGTCCACTCAGCCTTCTATTAAGTGGGTAGCAGAAGCTCTTTGGTCGAGCGTAAAACTGCCGGAGCTTGAGGTTATTGCTGACGTCCATATAGTGCTTAAGCTAAAATGAGTACATGCACGCCCTCACATGCCTTTACTTTGCTTGGGTTACGCGTTAGCGCAGTTGTTTGAGGCACTGCGCTACAAGCCGGAAGGTCGCGCGTTCGATTCCCGATGGAATCATTACCTTAATCCTATTGGCCGCACTATTGGCCTGGGGTAGACTCAGCCTCTAACAGAAATGAGTACCAGGAATATTTCGTGGGGGGTAAAGGCGGCCGGTGCATATGGCTGACAAATTTGCCACCTTCATGCGTCGATTTTCTAGAAATTCTGGGAGCCTCAACCTCCTGGAGCCTTAAGGGCTTCTCCAGGCTTGAAAGAGGGTAGCTTTATCGTGTTTTATATTTTAATTTACTACTTTACAGTTCCGACATACCACAAGACGCCCCAGACTCTGCCACCAAAATTATACAGGTTATTATACATTAATTTATAGCACTGGTGTTTAAGCACAAAGGCCCTCTTTTTCGTCTGTTGTATTCCTACAGCTTTCATTTCTGATACTTACAAAACAATAGCGGGTTTTTGTAAGATGTTTTTGAATACACCATAATTAGACTTCCTATTAATTTATTAATAAATGGAATCCGGAACTCCTCTTCCGATTTTCCAGATGACATTTTGTATGCTATTTTCGACCGCAAAGGAAATGTTTGATTGCCACCTTACCTGAATTTCTGCCCACATCGTAGACACGTGCTGCCTTTGTCATAACGTTTGTCTATATGATCTGCTTTTATGTGTTTATTTATGCTGCTAACACGACAATACAAGGCTTTATACATGAATAATTATTAGCTGGATCATCAATACTGCTGTCTCGTTGGTATTTAAAGTGTATCTTATCAAAGAGTTAAATACATGTCTAATCCAATTGTTCTATTATGGTTTTATGTAAGCCATCTTGATGCCGCATGGGAAACATCTGATTGACGCTCTCTCATAATACTTGTGCCGGAATAATAAGACGGAAGTGTTCGGTTTGGTGGGAACCCCCATAAACCACAAATATTTTGTTGCTTGTCGTCTTTCCTCATTATTATGTTAAAGTTATTCATTTGTGTCTGTACTATTCATATAGGGGCCGGATAGCTCAGTCAGTATAGCGACTGACTACGGGCTGGACGGTCCGGGATCGAATCCCGGAGGGGACGAGATTTTCAGCCCATCCACACCGGCCCCGGGGCCCACCCAGCCTCCTGTACAATGGGTACCGGGTCTTTCCCGGGGGTTAAGTGCGGCCGGGGCGTGCCGCTGACCACTCACCCTCTTCTAGTGCTGCGGTCATGGAAGAGTAGAGCTATACCTCTACCCACCCTCTGGGTCACACCGGGCCTGTAACGGGATCACTTTACCTTTTTACCTTACTCTTCATACACGAGGACGCCCTTCCACATACATCGGAAAGTCTCTAAACCAGAGACCTATACGGGACTTAAAACGGTAATTAAAATTAAGGTAGTTTTAAATATTAGTCGTATGAAGATAAAAGCGTGTTTTGTCGACAAAAGCAGTCCGCTGCGTGTTTTAGCACAAGGTTAAGTAGAGAGTAAACTGATATTTAGAAATGAGAAAAGGCACAATAAAAATATTCAGCGTGATGCCAAACGCCGATTCTCTGAGTTCTTCTGACTTAATAGCGTACTTTGGGAAGAAGTTTAATTTTGAAGTTTGATCGATATGGACATGTGTTAGGGAAATGTTGCAGGCGCACTAAGTGTGGGTCACAGTGAAGAGAAGGTGAGATAGAGTGGACTGTAGGCACACGGTGCCTGTTCAATGTACCCTAGATAGTTGGCCATGTCGATCACGATATTAGCGAGGTTTAGAGGCAGAGAGGTGTCTTATTTAACCAAGCTGCCGGTTGCTAATACTATATAGCGTCGGCTGTAGATGACTGAATGAATGGAGGGATGCTGAGAGGATAGAGTCGAAGTTCTCAGAGAAAAGCCCATTTCAGTGCCACTCAGTCAACCAGAAATCCAAAACTGACTGGCTTAAGTTCAAGCTTAGTTTCTGCGTTGAGAAGCCGGTAGATGAAAACCTGAGGCCCCAAACATTGTCACAAACCTTTGCAGTCATGCATCTCAGTAAGATGGTAAAATTTGGGATCGTGATGCGACCAGTGTCGGAGATCTCGGCGGACTGAGATACGTGATGCACACACTAATCGTGAGGTGACGGTGTTCTGTAATTCACAGCCTTTGTGTCGAGTTTCTTCAAGTTTCTTTTAGTGCATGCTTCGAAGTTCTTAACGCAGCGAGGCGCCCTGCACAAGGCGCCCAGGAATGCCTTTTGATGTTGCCGAATTTAACTGTCCTCTGGATAACGTTATCTAGTCTCATAATTACTAAATTCTACCCCACAGAACTTCATCGCAGCTTTGCTCATTCCAACGCCACACTATGGGGGAACTGTGTTAAGATCTGTCCAAAGTTTGTGAACCTCAGAAGTGGAGGTGCACACACACACACACACACGCACGCACGCACACACACACACACACACACACACACACAGACGAATGGAATGTGGCCTGAGGTCGCTGTAGCTTGATGTAAAATTGCAAAGGCATGAATCGCAGACACTCATTGCTTATAACCGTGTTATGGGATTGTGTGGAAAAAGGAACATAAATTCACAACCCCGATACAAATGACAGGAAATGTGTGAAAAGAACGTCTATTAAACCAAATGTTGTCGAACAGAAACGTTGGTTTTCACGGAGCAGTTATTGGTGTTGAAATTAAATCGTTGCTACTTTGTGCGGTTATATATATATATATATATATATATAGGCTATATATAGGCACTTTTCGGAAGTTTTCCGAAAAGCGAATATTAATTTCGTACTGTCTGTTTCTGTCCTGTCGCATGCAACTTGATATTTGAGTGTTTTTCGAAAAGCTATCAAGAAAATTACAGTTTTACTAAAATCTGAGAAGAATAACGCGTTCTTTACTTTACTATATGAAGCCCCTTCTACATCTATGGTAATATCTCGCTGTACATTTCTTGGAATGAAAAATGTTTGAGACAAAAATTGCAGATAAGTTCAGAACACACATTTTGTGTTCAATAATTTTTTTTTAAAGTTGTGTCTTTTGTGGGATAATGTGGACATGTGGACAAATATGGTAGAGTCAGACAGACAACAGATCTCTATATTATACAGAGCATGGGCTTTGCGTGCTGGATAACTAAGGCTACACATACACACTCAGAATATGTAATGCTTATCGCTTTTCCACTGCAACAATGGTTACGCGAACGCGCCTCAGTGTTACGTTGTACGTGCATTGCCTGTCTTGTTACTTTTTCTGGTGTACTTTGTAAATTAAACGCGGCACAGTACATGGTCCAGTAAAGACTGCTAGACTAATTCAGCAGTAATTACTTTGCCGTGCTGACACACACACACACACACACACACACAGCCTGTCAGGTCATTTCAACTCGCCAACATATCGAGTCGCCCATTTTCGTGTTGAGGACGCAGCATGCCTAGACCAGATCCGCGGGTACCGTTGAAGGTTTGTCAATCAGAATGCAGAAATATGACGAGGAGAACCTCAGCGCAGTGTCCTGATGCTTTCAGTTGTTTTGTTTTTATTGAATTTTATGTATCATTTTTGTTCTGTATTTAAGATTATAAATGTTGAGTAAGAGATTTTTAGAGAGTGGTGTAGGGTAATTATGGGCAGGTTGGCTCAGTCGGTATAGCGACTGACTACGGGCTGGACGGTCCGGGATCGAATCCCGGTGGGGACGAGATTTTCCGTCCGTCCAGATCGGCCCTGGGGCCCACCCAGCCTCCTGTAAAATGGGTACCGGGTCTTTCCCGGGGGTAAAGTGCGGCCGAGGCGTACTGCTGACCACTCACCCCCTTCTAGTGCCGCGGTCATGGAAGAGTAGAGCTATACATCTACCCACACCGGGCCTCTAATGAGATCTCTTTGCCCTTTTTATAGTATAGGGTAATTGATGATTTTACTACTACAGTTGTTGCGAGAGGGGTTAAGTTGTTTGTGATTATGGCTTGGATAATAATTCATTTTGGTAGGAACCCAAGGAATGGACGCACTCCACCTAAGGACAATAGAGATGTGAATATCATGAATTTTATTAGTGTGGTTTCGTTATTTGTTATTATGGTTTGGTTAAAGAATGACACCCCAGATAAATTAACAGCTGATACTACTGTTAGTGGTAGTGTTGACTAGATTGTAAAATACACTATTCATAGGTTTTCACTTGTAGTTAATGTAATTTTAATATTCATACGGTATGGTTGATGGATGAGTAAAAGGTAAAGGTAAAGCAGTCCCATTACAGGCCTGGACAGGCCCAGAGGGTTTCAGGAAGTTAATGCTCCAAGATTTCGTGACAACGGCACAGGATTGTGGTAGGTTGTCAGCCTTACGGCCGCCTTTACCCCCGGGAAATACTCCTGGTACTCATTTCTGTTAGAAGCTGAGTCGACCCCAGGGCCATAGTGCGATTGGAAGGATTTTATGTGAATGAAAAATCCACTGACCCGGCTGGGATCGAACCAGCGACCTTCCGATTTGTAGCACAGCACCTTAACTACTGTGCTACCGTGGTCCTGTGATGGATGAGTAGTTTAGAATTTTTCGTATGGAGGTTTCGTTTATCCTAAGATTGTAGATATTAGGATGCTTCTTTATGTAAGAGAATTAATTTCAATCAAATGTGATATTAATGTCATTGGGGCAGCTTTTTGCACTGTAATTAACAGTGCGCAGTTTTCTCATCTAGTGCCTTATCATATTTGAAGTGAGTGCAGTCCCCGATTTTTGTACCAGCAGTTGCAATTCTAATCCCCCCCCCCCCCCCCCCCCCCCCCGAACCCCCCACGTGGGTCGCCGCCCCACAACACCGCGTCCTCCCCCCACCAATAAAACACCCCCCCCATAAGGAAACTGGGTCAGAGAGGAAAATAAAAAAAAAAAAACACACATTAATAAAC
>Ga0136643_10014620_pt1 | contig 11786 bp, 5 predicted proteins | sample TergutLab28metaG_FD_96883 | JGI IMG/M metagenome (GOLD analysis project Ga0136643, IMG submission 96883) | Labiotermes labralis P1 segment gut microbial communities from Petit-Saut dam, French Guiana - Lab288 P1 (version 3) (version 3) | ecosystem: Host-associated > Arthropoda: Insects >...
ACTATCCTTTATTTTCATGGGTAGTCGTCATTCATTCTCTACATGTTTCGAGCTTTCGGGAAGCTCATCATCAGGAGATCATTTTTCCTGTACAGTCAGCCTCTGGTATAGTGTATAATTTTTCCTGTAGGAGAACGGGAGGGCTACAGCAAAAATTATACACTATACCAGAGGCTGACTGTACAGGAAGAACGATCTCCTGATGATGAGCTTCCCGAAAGCTCGAAACATGTAGAGAATGAATGACGACTACCCATGAAAATAAAGGATAGTCCACAAGTGACATCGTGTTGGTTATTTTTTAAACAATTACGATGATGCACAGAACAATGAATGTAAAAAGTAAATGTTGTACTTTACTTGGCAGTCAAATACAAAACTCATGTAAAAAAAACATGCAGGGCAAGAAATTTAAGTGGGGAAAATGAAGCTTGAACCATAAAAAAAAAGGTATTATTATTTATGTACCAGAAATTGCACTTATGGGAAAGAGAAGAGGTAAATACAAGGTTTTGTTGGGGAAACCAGAGAGAGAGAGAGAGACCACATGGAAGAACTAGGCATAGATGGATTGGGTTAGTATTATGATGGATCTTCATGAAGTGGGATGGGGGGGCATGGACCAGATTGATCTGGCTCAGGATAGGGACAGGTGGTGGGCACTTGTGTATGTGGTAATAAACCTTCGGGTTCCATAAAATGTAGGGAACTTCTTGACTAGCTAAGAACTGGTTAGCTTCTCAAGGTTTCTGCTCCATGGAGTAAGTAAGAAAGTAAGTGTGTACCAGATATTAATAAGAGGAAGAGGAATAATTAACCCCACATTAATCCTTGAAACTTGAGCTGTGTTTCATCACAGCAGTAGGTATTAAAGGACAATTTGCAAGTATTTCAATGAATTCCACAAGTAAGTCTAACTCAGGAAGGTATGATGGTTACTCTTTTTTTAAACTGAAGTAACAAAGGGTGAGTTTAATGACATAAACCATAGCCTCAAAATCACTTTTTGCTTCTTATGAAGTTATGTACAGAATCATCCAGTGCAAGAAGTTACACGCAACTTGAGAAAATTTAATTCTTTCTGCTCCTACTGATAATGCCAAACAGTTTTCAGTATCCCTTTGCCCAAAAACAAAACAAAACACTTCATGTATTTGAGAGTCTGTAAAGGGCCTTCCTTTTTTTGCAGTTATTTGTGGTACTATGTAACTAACATAATCAATTTAATTATGACTGCTGTGTTTCTTAAAGATGCTATGTTGACCAATAAAGGAAGTTCTCAACTAGCTAATTTTATTTTTCCCTAATTCAACAATGAATATTTCCCTTTATGCTCTATCTCAAAATGGTGTTTGTTATCACATTATTTAATTACAGAAATGCTTCTGTGACAGAGAAAACAAACCACTTAAACTGTATCTTCACTAAAGAAGTATTTGCTGCTCCAGACATATTTACAAATTCTGCTTTCATCACAAACTTTAATGTCTTTAATGCCATGTTTCAATTAAGTGTTATAATACTAACATGATGCACTACATGCACATCTGATTCACAATTATGAACAAAATTCCACTGATCAAAGGCCTACTATATAGTTCAAGGAACACTCCAGACGTTGCTAGAAGAAACATGTTACTTCAGTTGGCAGAATGATCACCAATGCTCAGGTCAGAGCAATGTGGCACAACCCACCCCAACTTAACTGCCATCTCACCCACCAGTCTGAGAAGCCGATTGGGAGCAAGGAACCTATTTCATGAGATAATATAGTTTACTTCTTGTTTGTCTGCAACAGGCACTTACAACATGTTTGCAACCTTTTTAAGTTAAGCTTCAAGAAATGATAATTTTCTGCTTAAAAATAAAATCACTTATTCATTCCTGTCTCAGGCATCTGCAGGTTGGATAAAACTGGAGTGCATATCACATGTAGTTTGTCAACCCATTTTTTATGTCATCACAAGATCATGAGTCCGAGAAAGCTTTCAACACGCTACAGATGGCAGAGCAAAGGGGTCCTGGAGCCCACCCAGCCATCTATATGATGGGTACCAGGTCATTCCTGGGGAGGCAGAGTGGTTAGGGCATGTCATTAACCACCCACCACCAACTAGCACAAGGTCAAAGAAAGAGTAAAGCTACCTGTGCTCCCCCTCTGGGCCTTCATGGAAGGTTACAGGATGAAATTTACTTCACCTTTTACTGATGTCAAAGCAACAAACAATGTGCACATATAAGCTCTACTTGGCAGCTATCTCAAAGTCTGGGAAATTAAATATGACTACCTGTGACAAACGAATGGGACTGCTATATGTCACCACTGATTTAGGTGTGTGTGTATGTGTGTGAGTCTGGTTGCAGTTTTTGAGATATGCCAATCTATTGTATCAAGCCAACCAAAGTGTTCACTGTTTGTGATAGTAAGAGATTTTATACCTTGTAGTCTTCAGACTTATGCATGACAGCAGCTACAAGGAACATTTTAAGGCATAACACAGCCTAGAAGATGTATTACAAAGGCTAATCAAGAAACATGTCAGTGCTATTTGTGAACTGTAAACTCAGAGAATTGAAAAACAGTATGTTTGGTTCTGGCCACATTAACCCTTTGGCGCCGGAATTAAATCCCCAACCCCCCCCCCCCCGTCCACTTTAATGGGCGTTTGGCCATTTAAAGGGCTCACTGCACAACATATATATATATATGTCGTTCAGCACCAAAGGGTTAACAATGCATCATGCAGCAACAAACTGGTGGACACACCTAAAAAGCCAGAACTGATAAGGCACTATACATATGAGCGATGAGCTCATGCTCTGGAAGAGACCACAGGAGTTTCATCTGCACACTTGGCATGAATAAATCACATCAGTTCTCTTGCTTGGAGTGGATTCAACAGTGGAAATTCCCATTGTTGAAATAAGCTCACAGCATGTGTCACTCACAGTCAGTTAGCATCTGAGCATACAAACCTGGCAAGTTTTGTGAGATTTGAAATTTTTACACAGTTCTGATGAACATTCAAGCACAATGGCATGCTATGCTCTGTCAACCGGTAAATAGTAATGGATGTTTCTGAGCCATTGTGCCTCCATCTTTGGTGTCCAGCTGTCCACTGGCCCTGAAGTTGGAGACATTACACTCCTCCACAACATCAGTAACTACATAGCAGTCAACATGATGTGACATCTGAGAAGGCTTGATTCTTCATCTAGCTGAATTATAAGGATAATACATGTCTTAATAATTTAACTTTTCTTAGCACAGGAATCTTTTTATCTATGCTGTTGTTTGGAAACTTTTTTAAACTTAACAAATTATTGCTGATACTAAATTTGTAATTGCTTGGTGTATACATTTATGCTATTTTAAACATACTCCATCAGGCTACTAATAGGGGCAGAAAGTTAACTATTTGTAATTGATATGACCACAAACTTTACAGCATTTGGTTTGCCTATTACAGTGTTATTTTAAACACTTAGTAGGAATTTTGACTTACCGTTGAAAGATGGTTTGCTCACAAATAAATCTTAAATACCACATTTTTCAAAAATATAAGGTGACATAAGATGAACCATCTTTACGATCTTTGATTTTCTGGAAAATGTCTCTAAAGAACATGTTTAATGTTGTGTGCAATTATATGGTGATTCCCCATTTTTCAGGTGATGAATTAAGAAAAATTCTTGCCTTATATTGCAGTAAATACAGTATAACTAGGCAAGTAATGTATCACATCCTTTGCTGCTCTGAATTGTCATTCCTTACTTTTACAACATAAAGTACAAATCTGTGAGTTAGGGGAGGGTGAAATGAAGCCTCTAGGAAATGATTATGGATTTAAAACTTGTCCTACAATACCAATATGTGCTTGGTGTGGCTGAGAAAAATGACATTTTCAAATATTATTGAAATTCAATAAAAATATATTAAAGTTCTGAAGTCAATTTTACTTCTAGACCATTCAGTCAGCACCCACACATCAGCCCCTAATTATTAGAATATCATATAATAATATCGATGGTCTAATAAAGGATTATACTTCATTTGCCTTCTGAGCTACCAGCTGATTTACTACTATATTCGCTGTCGGTGTGATTACATGGATGAGTTTTGGTTATCAGACTTGATCCATGATGAATGTCATCATCTGGTTCTTCCATCCTCAAAGGGTCGATACTTGTAGGTTCATCTATGTAAGAAGAAGCAAAATAAGCAAAGAGTAAATTTCATGTTTATAAATCCCATATTTGGCAATTTGCTGTAACTGTGCAGCAAGTGTACTCTTACACTCTACCCAGTGGTATTACCTCAGTTGAAACATATCAGTAATAATGCATAGCCAGCCTCAGACACCCTCTCCAAGTGGGGAAATTTGGTGCAAGAGGCCTGCTGCACCGGAATGTGCATCCAATTAAACAAGCGGTCTTTCATTATACATTTTGCAGACTTCCCAATTACATTTAAAGGCCCAAACTTATCAGCCCACACTGTCAGTAGGTTCACAATTTAAAGGATTAAGAACGGCAGGGTTAGAGCCCACCTGGATAACAAACCACTCTCATAACACACAGCCAAACCAGAAACAAACTGTGTCATGTTACCACCACCAGTGTCAGCCAAACAACCTCACCACAAATTTAGGGAGGCAGATGTCACCCTGCCTGACTCATCATTAGATGAACTTAGCATTCTACAGGGTCAAGTCCTCCAGCCTCAGCAGGCCCAGGCTCCCTGATCATACCAATCAGAACCCAAGGAATGGCAGCTCCTCAGGCACAGAGAAGATAATGGAAACAGTTAAGATTCACTGTTTCCAAGGTGGCACAAGAGCCACAATAAAATCTAACACAGGCATTAAACCCTTGAAATCATTCTCAGGCTATGTGATGGTGTCAAAACCTCCACAACACTGACACCATACAGGAAGGCAAGGACCTCACTGTCCACATCTCCCATAAAATGCAAAAGAAACCACCAATACCCATATCATGAGACAGGGTCTCAAGACAGGTTATCAGTGTTGCACTGCCTCCTTCATCCATTCCTTAAGGACAGAGACAAGCACCCTTCTCAGCAGCCCCCCACAAGGAAAGACAGTCTGTGGTCATACATCACTACTTCAAGGTGATGTGACCAAGCAAACAAAGATTTTCACAACACATTTCAACCCAAAGGTTTCACAACTTACTGAAACAAATCTGTCACAGCCAGCATAATCTCCACTTCCAAAGATCATACAAATATTTAAAAATTTCTGAAATAAATAACGTTCCATTCAGCTGCCTGAAATGTGCCAGCACAACATCCTACAAGGTGGTTATTAATGAGAGTCTCCCCAAAATAATTTAAGACTAGTTACAGGCACCTGGGTTTCCAGTTCAAAACATGATCTCCAAGTCAGCCTGGAGTACAAAGAGCTGCACATCTGACAGCTTGACAATATCCCTTAGACTAACAAGGACTTAAAACTAACCCACACATGATGTTTTACAATCACAGTAGAATCTTATGTGCCATGGACTCCACTGCCTTGGTGTGCATGGTGCCCATAGTACCACCCAGGTGTGTGGCTCCTCATGCATGTGGTTACTGAACTGGCCAGCAGTGCTTGTGGGAATATAAGATCAGCTGTGAACCAAATATTGTTCCTTTTGTGCCTTGTGTGCGATATGGGAACACAGTACTCAATCTTGAGGCTGTGCTTTCTTCCACAACCTCACAGGAAAAGACAGCAAAATAAGTCTTCAAAGGTCAAACAGATAACTCCCTGTCATAATTAGCCTAGCAATAATGCTGTAATGAATGCCGGTTTCAGACATTTAGTTTCATCATATTTAATGTCACACATGTTCAGCCGCTGTTCCCACAGTTTACGTGATTGTAAGTTTCAATTTTGCAGTTCCTTGGGTGCATGGCAAATGCATGACGTGGTGTCGCAACTGTACAGCATTTACCATACAACATGATTATGCTACTGTGGGACAAACAGTTTCTGCATTTTCTTGTACACTGTGGTAAGATGGCTAACTCAAGTCTGCTGCAGGTGGAGGAAATGATTAGTTGTCTAGCAACCAGAAGAATTGGCTTATTACTAGGTGTGTTCATTGTGATGGCAGAGGACAGCCCAGGTTCCAAGCCAGAAAATGATCATGCTGGTGATGGAACACAGAAATTTACATTATTTAAAGCAGTGGAGTTAAAATACCATAACATATAAGTTCAGCAATAAAGTGAAATTTTATTCATGGAAGACGGTACACACACTAAAGGGTTATGTACTAAAATATATGGAGGAGATCATTAAAGTGAATTTAATAACAGAATAAAATACAAAATGTATTTACAGTTCAGATGTGAAGTAGGCACAGAGGCATAAATGAATCTGAGGAGGTTTTTCATCCTAGAATAAATTCTGTAAATGATAAGAAGTGTGATCTGCTTGCAGATTCCTACAGAATTTCAAATAAGTGGAAGAATCACTTCCATCATTTATGAACATATATGGGACTAAGGCCACAGGGCAGGCCGAAATGAATACATCCAATCCACTAATACCTGGGCAGAACTAAAGCCTCGTGAGGTTGACGTGGCTACTGGTAGTAGAAAAGATGTTAAGTCACAAGGTGCTCATCAAATTTGAGCAGAATTAATCCTATCAGAAGGTAGAAGAGTATGTTTTGAGCACTGTTAACTTATAATGCTATTTGGTATGTGGAAGAATTACACCTGTGGAAGGAGCTGATTACTATATCTAATCATAAGAGGGGGCTTAACAGTGATACACAGACTATTAATATACTTCAGGAAGGGGTTTTTGTATAATTTCTCAGTGAATGCAGTATAACCATGATACTAGTTACTTTCATTAAAATGTGTTCAAATGAAAGCTACAGTTAAACTCTGGATAGGCAAGCATGTGTCTGCTACATTTCATATTCAGAATAATCTGTAAGAAGGCAATGGTTTACTGCCATTGCTTCCAACTTTGCTTTTGGTTTGCTTGGTTTATCTGTGCCAGGAAGGCACAGGTAAACCAAGAGGAAGCTGAACTGAAGACGGCATATTGGCATCTACATTGATAATGTTTACTTACTGGGTGAAAAAATAAATTGCTGACTGGATGTTAGTTTTATATAAGCCAGGCACATCTCGGACAGCAGAGATTATTCTGACTGTGGTCGTGTAACGTGACAATGGTGGAAGCAGGCTCTGCACACATTCAATCTAAAGAAAAGATGATTTGCAGCATAATTTTGATCCACCTAGCTTCAGGTAAGCATTGTAAATTATAATCACTGATAAGTGAATAAGGACAAGATTTGGAAATATTTTGGTTGTATTGTAAATTTCCATTTGGGGGGGGGATGAAAGCACTAGGCTGACGAATTTCTGTGCCAGCCCAGACCCAACAGTGACCAGTGACTAGACCTCATTAGTTACCATATGTTGTCCAGCGTCATTGTACACATAGTTGTGTAGAATAAAGCATTCTAGTCTCTAGCATTATGGTGTGAGTGTACATGCTGGGCAAGGTGCCTAGCAAGCAAATATCAGCACATTCCTAGTTCACTATTTGAGATAAGTCCAACCAGTGCACTTAACATCGAACTGGAGAGTTCCAAGGATGATCGGTTTTCCCATACTGGGCAATATACCACTTGAGGCCCCTTTGTCCAAAACCCCAAGGGAGCTAACACTACCAAGTAACAGCACAACCTGGGTGGAAACACCACTATACTAACATGGTACGGGGAAAGGGGCTGCTATTTCACACCTGGAACCCTGCTGGTACAAAATTTAGACCTAAAAGTTAGGAAGTAACAGGGGGCTGCAGAAAACTACATAATGACAAGCTTTATGATCTGCACTCCTCTATACTACTCATGTGATCAAATCAGGGAGGATGAGCTGGTGGCACATGTGGAAGAGAAATGCAAACAGGGTTTTGCTTGGGACACCTGAAGGAACGACACTACTTGAAAGGCCTAGGCAAAGATAAGAGAATAATATTCATATGGATCTTTAATTTTAATCAAATATGGAATTTCATGACAGATTTTAATTTACTTGTGATGCTTAATGACAGATTTTCACAAGTCTTCAGTGTCAAATTTCATGGAAATATACCCAGTGGGAACCGTGGACAGACTGCGAGACAGACATGATGAAACTAATAGGCACTCTTTGCTGTTCATGAAAATGCACCTAATGACATAGCATCTGATTCAGGACAGGGACAAGAAGAGGTGGGCTACTGTGAGCATCTAGCCAACTTACAAAGTTGTCTTTGTTGTCCTCTGTGTTCAAACCATATGTTAATACAGCTGCCAAGTTACAAGTTGTTAGTCCGATTTAAATTATCACAATTACATACCCTGCACTGAACTTACAATTATTTTTCAAAATTACACACTTAGCTTCCACGGCTCTGTGATATGACACATTTATGTTGCTGGTCTGTGATTATCCTATTTTCTTTGTATTCCAAGGGGCAGCCACCTCCACCTTCATTAAGAAACAAGTGGGACAAAATAGGTATGTTATCTTAGTTCGGTTCAGTGATTCTAAATTCTGTTTTAGAGAACAGAGACCCTCTATTGGATTCCAAAGATCTGTTAAGTGAACAGATAAGGTTCTGCCACTACAGAGCTCAGTGAACGAGACTGGTTTGTTGGTTATGTTTGATTTTATTATAAAAGCCATTTAGTTGGGATGACACATGGGAAGCAGTAATGTCTGACTTTACACTTTACTCACTCAAGTCCTTTACATTAGTGTTCTTCACTAAAATATATACAAACCCCAACAGTCCCCCCTCACCCACTATGCATTTGAGTCCATGAAAAGAAATTCCCTATTACTCAATATTTCAGTTTACTGCCACCTTACAACATACTGCCAAAAACTCTAGTGAAAAAAAGTGACCTTGTATTGGGGGTTTGAATGTATAGTGGGGTATGCTAGAACGAACACAATTGGTTCTAGAACCTCAATCGTTATAGCATCTGTTCATTCTAGCTCACAGCCTACAGCAAAGTTACCATCCAGCTTTCTCACTCTATTTTGCAGGCCCGACACATTGTAAGCACGTGAGTGCTACATTGGCCAATAGTATTATTCCACGTTTGTTGTAGCATACCCCACTGTATATACGATTTATGTTGAATAGCCTGCACAGAGGTGTTTGTAAGGGAATAATACTGGTAATTATCAACATTATGACTCCTCGGTGTATGACAGCAGTTGAAAAGTTGGCGTGATGCTAAATTAACCTATCACTGGATCCCCTTCCTTCACATTTATAGACACACATACACATGAGAAAAAAAAGAGGTCACACATTAATGAATAATTTTAGTGTGTGGCACAATAAGAACCAACAGGATGCACTATTTTGCTCTCAATTTGTTTACGTAATTAACCTCTACATGTTTCAAACAGGTTTACTGCACATCATCAGGAGGTACTTGTCTGTGTATGTAGCAGTTGGTATGTGTTATGCTGAAAATAATGGAATTATGTAAAATTACTTACATATATATATATACACTGTCACTGAAGCTATAAAACATTATGTTATCAGTAAAATTTCAGATTATGTTACAAGGTTCTGAATAATAAAAAGTACTGTATTTCAGAAAATGCAAATTCTGACGTTATAGTGGAACTTTTGTGCATACCATAATGTTGGCTGACTGCTAGCAAGGTTGGGGTGGAACTGGTTTTTATTTGTGTTGATGCAGGAGTATTGATTGGTTAGTCTGGTGGGACATAACATATTGTGTAGGTTGTAGATCAGCTGATCTATGAGGTTATGTTTGCCTATGTGTTGTTCTGGAATGAGCTGTTTATGATGGTGGTATGATTGGATGTACGAGTATAGTTGCTCATATGGTAATAATAGTGTGGTTTTATCAATATGTTTTAGTAGGTTCATGGTGTCGTTGATATGGCCATATTCATGCTTATTATTTAGGATGTGCAATGCATAATGCTGATTGGGGTTCCTTGTGTTTTATGTATCTGATGTGGTCTTCATATCTTTGTTTTAAGCTGTGGCTCGTCTGTTCAATGTATGACATGTGGCATGTATTACATGTACATTCATAGATTCTGCTCTTGTCCTGTTCTTGTACATTGCTGTCTATTTTTGGCTTTGTGAGCTGTTGTAGGGTGCTGGGTGTTCTCGCAGGATATTCCCACATTTGTGTGTTTGAATAAGTTGGTGATTTTCCTTATTTTTGGTCTGTAGTATGTGAAGTTTGTTCATGTTTTGTTTTTGTTTCTTTCATTGGTTTGTTCCTGGTTGCTTTTTCTGTGTTGTATTTGATGGTTAGTTTTTGTGGAAGGTTTTGTGGGAAGTTATTATTTCATGCAATTTGCTGTATTAATGTCCATTCTTTTTGTTTTCTCTTTTGGTGTTAATGAGAGGGAATGCATTATGGTTATGTGGTATCTGAAAGCAGAAATTTTGTGTTCTATGGTTTGGTTTGAAAAGAAATTGATGGTTTTATCAGTGGTGGTTGGTTTTTGGAATATGTCAATTTCAAGGTTAGATGGCTTTCGGATTATAAGTAGAACAAGAAAACTTATACATCCATTGTTTTCATGTGTCACATTGAGCTTTATATTTGTGGGTATTTGGTTTATGTGTGTATTTAGCCATTGACCTCACAAACTTAAAAAAAACCCAAAAATTGATAACATACAACATCAAAGACCTCTATGTCAACATCCCCAAAGAAGATACATTAACAATTACAAAATCAAGGCCTTTGAAGAGTAATGATACACAAACAATGCAACAAATAATCACACTAATGAGACTAGTTCTTTCACAGAACTATTTCACATTTCAAAACAAGGTATATCAACCAGAAAAAGGTGTCTCCATGGGATCACCAATCTCAAGTACAATAGCCGAAATATTCCTACAGTACTACACACACTTCAGAAGATGTGGCACAGCAAAAACCACAGATACATTTTAGAGGCCAGCCTGTGGTAGCATAGGAATGAAGAACTGTTACAGACATGAATGAAGCTGAATCTGAGCATGAAAAATAAACCAATCCCTATATCAATGATCACAGTATCAGTGTTGTGCATTTCCGCAATGAGATCACAGCACAGCAGCTGGCTATCTAGAGTGGAAACTCACGGAGTTAAATAAAAAACTCTTAGTAAACACTGATGTTGCATAAGAATTGAAGTAACAGCAACAAGAGAAACATTTTCACATGCACATGAAGACCATTCCAATACCGACAAAATGATACCAGGATCAAGACAATATTCCCAAAACCATTCATGTTATAAGCAAATGAATACAACACTATGCGTTGCAAGTATACCCGTTGCTCTGCAGCATATGGTGCACATGGCACGATGCACTGTGGGGTTAACTAGTAAATCAAAGTTCTGCAACTCTTATTTCAAACCATTAGTTCTAACGATTCTTTTTCACTTTCATGAAACTATCAGAAGAATCATCAAAGCTTGGCAACATTCCAAAAACACTGACCTTTTTATCTGCCTAAATTATACAGTCTATTGCTTTTTTACGTTATCCATATGGTGCATTTTCTTATATTCAATATATTAATCAACAAATGTACTTAATAAATACAACAAACTAGACACCATAAAACACAATCTTAGTAATTAACCAACTTAATGCACAAAATCTTGTTTTATAATAAGTTTATTATATGCCTCTACATGTTTTGAGCACTATGTGCTCATCATCAGGAGGTCAAAATTGTATTATACAGCA
>Ga0136643_10014622_pt1 | contig 11786 bp, 6 predicted proteins | sample TergutLab28metaG_FD_96883 | JGI IMG/M metagenome (GOLD analysis project Ga0136643, IMG submission 96883) | Labiotermes labralis P1 segment gut microbial communities from Petit-Saut dam, French Guiana - Lab288 P1 (version 3) (version 3) | ecosystem: Host-associated > Arthropoda: Insects >...
AATAATAATAATAATAATGCTGGTTCAACGTCCATATTTTCCAGAATTCACAACCTACATTTGATTCTCCTTACTTTCTTCTTCTCCTTCTTCAAGAAGAAAACGTTGATTTTCTGCCCAGTAGTAGTAACAACAGCAACTCTGTAGGACTAAAAATTTACATAACAGGAAAGTAGGTTTTATGAACTTTGCTCAGAATTCCTTAGTACCTTTGAAACTGTTGCTGTTAATGCTGTCTATATCATCACTGCTTTCAAAAGTGCCAAAATCATTGATCTCACTGCCAGTTTTCAGTTCACAGGAGTTGCAGCAAATAGGTTTGCTTGATGTACCATATGAACGGTTTGCTCCAGCATGATGTTTGGCCCTGTTTCTCTGCCACACAGGATGGTTTGGCTGCAGTGACATCACCTGTCACAAATATGTTTTGTGTCATTCAGGCTGCTGGTGATTCTCAAAGGGTTTGTGATGTGATGATGCATTACACTTCAGATGATGAAGTGTCCAGTGTAATTCTGGCAGACTTCTATTACTATACGCAGTTTCTGCCTTTTAGAATGTAGAAAAATGTGCCCAAATTATGGTAATTTAAAAAAGGCATGCAGATATGTCACTTCCCACATTCTGTTAATTGTTCTTATACTCAAATAAAAGGATGGTCAGAGTGGCACTGATCAGCATAAAGCACTTACTTGTTCATCTCTCTCAGTGTTGCAACATACTACTTGCTCACTAGCTGTGACTTTGCAACACCAGTTTTTCGTAAGTAGAAGTGTGAGTAGTTTTCAATATTTCTCCAGCAAAACACATGCTATATACAATCAGCTATAGTTTTGAGAGGTGTTGCTATTATCCTATGAAAGTATTAGAGAACACTTTAATTTTGTGTCTGTTAAGTAGAAGTACTACCATATTTTTTATTGTTTGAACAGTTCTTGTATAATGCAATTTTTATGCATGTTTGCAAAATTGTGAATAGAGACCATGTCATGTGTGTCTGTCTGTCCATACACATGGGCAGACTACGCTCCCACTGGACGGATTTAATGAAATTTGATATTTGAGGATTTTTTTTAAGTCTGTAAAGAAAGTTCAAGTTTCATTAAAATATGATAAGAATAACAGGTACCGTACATGAAGACATTTGTACACTTATGATAACATTTCATTGAATGCTTCTTAGAATGAGAAACGTTTCAGACAAAAGTTCTAGAGAGAAGCAAAACACACACTTTATGTCCAAGAAATTTCTTCTGAAAATTGTGCCATTCATTAGATAATTTAGAAAAATGCCATAGTGCCAGTGAGGCCACAGATGACAATGTAATGCAGCGCATGTGTAATGCATGCTGGATAACTAAGGCTACAAACTAACACTCAGAATATGTAATACTTATTGCTTTTACAAAACAACATTGGTTACGTGAACATGACTCAGTGTTACGTTATACATACACAGCCTGTCTTGTGCGGGAATGGAACTATCATGTTATAGCAGGAATAAGCTTACTGCAGGGACAATTATTCTAGCTAGCTATTCCTATTGCAGAAGAGGTATAAGAGGATTTAGATTAGTAGTACCGCAGAATCATTTATTCTCCTTATTTACACATAATGGCAACCTTTTTCAGGATCCCATATGAATTCACCATTCATTATCACTTGTATTTGACAATTGATATTGTCTGTATGTCACAGCAAACCATGAAGAACTACATAATGCATTTTGTCAAAATCAAAGTAAAGGAAACTGTGCACCCTATGGCAGTAGAAATGGTGGTTTTGTCTGCTGAGACTAAATAAATAAGAAAATTTTGTTCTAGAAGCTTTAGACTGCCTGCTTGATCACAGATGTTTCAGCATTATTAAATCAAATTAAGAACATAGTATAGAGAGTTTCATATATGTTCTCTCACACTCCAAGTCAAAGCTTATAGCCTGAAGTTGAATGTCAAAAATGCTGAAATTTTATTCCATTATTTAATACTATGGTATTCCAGCTGCTCCCTGTGCATTGTCTAAGTCCAGTACTCGAATAGAAATGTTTATATTCTTTTGTTCTATGTCACAATAATGTTTTGTGTGCAATGGCTAAAGAACATGGTGTAATATCCAACTTATAAGTCACTCTCACCAATTCTGAAGGAAGTAAACTGCTTAGTGCATACCTCTTCACAGCAGGCTGTGCTGACAATGCCACGATAGCCTATAACCTTCCAGAGAACATCTCTGCTAGCAAGGATTTCTTTGTAGTGCAGCTGCCATTCTAACCCTAATGCCCAAATGTATAGCTCCAACTTCATGTCTTCATCATCTTCCTCAATGTCATGAGCTAGGAATCTGGCATTCCCCCCCAAAAATAAATTTCAATGAGTAGCAAATAAATAGAACAGTTTCTTACAGTGTATATATACTTTTCACTATGTTCTGTCCTTGGTACAAAAAACATGATGTTTGTTTTCTATATGTATTGTATTGTATGACATAAATTTCTGCTTTAAGAAGTTTTTGGGGTTATGACAGTTTACATGCAAGGTTGAAGAAGTTTTCCACTTTTTTAAAATTTTTTGTAATATTAGTCATCCCGATGTGTTTATCTATACATATAAAGTATAACGTGTCAGTCAAAAACACAACAGTTTTATTACATAAAATGCTATTTTAGGGCGACATGTTTTGACTCTTTCAGGCCCTTTAGGGTACAGATATTGTACATTCAGTCAGTCAGTCTCGCAAGATCTCCACTTGTCCTCACATGGAAAGGACTCCGCTGCAGAACATTGCCAAAGGTCAACCACACCACAACCCGAAACACGTACAATCAGTGAAACGCTACATCATAGATAGTCGTCACCCCAAACACAAGACAGTGACTCCAACCTCCACGTGTTTTCAAATGTGACATAGACTGTTCATCTGCATAAACACAGGACAATTTTAAAGAAAAACTATACGTCATGCAATGTACGATATCAGCTCGCCTTCTCATCAATGAAAAAATTTAATAAGTCATCATCAGAGATAAGAACATAAATCCATCAAATCCATAGCACCTTTATAGACACAAGACAATAACTCTTGCTACTGCTGCAGCATTATAAACTGTCTACATAATAGCGGGTAGAGGATATAACCATGGCAGTACCCATCGTGTCTCAACAACACCCTGCACTATTACATTTAATCTATTTTTTTTCATTTTCTATTATAATATGTGTAGTGTGTGACTAATTCAATTTAGAACAAATATATAGTACCTAAATAATTTAAACCCAAGCTCTGGTAATAGCTAATCATCCCCAATATGCACATATCTCTGTTAGATGTCCCTATACTGTGAAACAACTAGTTTATGTATGTACATATACCAAAGTATAACACAACTATCTTATGAATTTTTATTGTATTATTTTTTAAATATAATCCATTGTATATGTATCAAAACTACTGACACATGTACTCTTGCAATAACTACCTACTGTAGGCATCTGGGATCCCAGAATGCACTAAACATTGTTAACCTTGGATCTGTACCCTAAAGGGCCTGAAGATGACTCAGAAAGAGGCGAAACATATTGCCCTAAAATAGCACTTTCCACTTTTGCTAAGATGGTAAAAACATGAACCAGTTTACAGTATAATACTGATATTAGACTTAACAATTGTGCATTAGATGATGTTCGGATTGTGTTTAAGTAATACAGGGATATTAGGACTGTTCTGTTTGTGCTATAGATTTTTATGAGTGGAGAGACCTGAATTTGGAAATCACTTTGCTACAGGCTAGACAATTCAATTCAAGACAGAAGCAGGAATATTTCTCTTACTTCTTTATCCAATAAACTGGAGCATACCCCATCTATTATCCAAAATATAATAAGAGTAAATTGGTTGGAAGATGAAGCTGACCATTCACCTCCTGCTAGTGCTGAGTTTACATCCATTTCTTCATACATCTTCCTAGCTACATGCTTAAGCACAGGGACAACTTTAGAACATTAATGGTGCTGTGACCTTTGTGCATTGTTAATTGGGGGCATATTGATGAAGAGGCAGTGTTAACATACAGAAATCTGAAGCAAGCAGTTCTCAAGACATTTTTGTTATATCTGAGAAGAACATTTTCCATAAAATTATTATTATTTTTTTTTTGTTTTGAGCTGTCCAAGTAAGACTGAAAGAACATTATAGTTTAATGTTATAAAATGAATAATGGTTGCCTTCATATTTGTCAGTTTGGTAATCAAGTAGGACACATCTGGCTGATCTGTGTATACCACCTACTGCTGATACCCCTTAGTTGATTCCTGATGTTCAAGTTGATAATTTTAATGTTGTTATTTATCTACATTAAGTACCACATTTTCTGCTGGGTCAACTTTATTTTACTAAACTTTTAATGGTGTTGTGAAACACTAGAAGATTCCATGAGCTGGCATTTACACATTCTTACAGTTTATGTCATAGTAACTGCTAGGCACTGTTCCTAGTGTCAGTGGCATACCGAGGGGAGTGGGGGGGGGGGTGTTCAACCTCCCCCCCTTGAAATTCCGAAGGCCCTCCAAAATCGTGCCAAACTCAACCCGATTGTGATAACTGTTAAAAATTGCTGAATTTAGGACGCCAACACCCCAAGATGTTTGGAAAAAAGGCAGTAAAATTCTAAAACTACCTAGGTTCGAAATTGTTTTACATTTGCAATGACAAATAAATTGGTTGTCATCATAAATTGTTGTTGCATCCCAAAAAAATGCCCCAGCCGAGCGGCTGACTTAGGAGCTTTGGTCGTGGCAGTGATCACACGATCAATCAGCTTACCAAGGTTTATTTCAGCAAAGAGAATACAGAGTGTAGCATTGTGCTCCAGCCTTACTGACTTGGACCAGAATGCTCTTAGAAGGCTGTTAGTATCCAGCTATGTAGGGTGGGTCAAGCATGGCCCCTGCCCTAGTACAAAGTGCAAATGTAGTCATGTCACGTGGCCAGGCAAGGTCCGAGCACAACCGTATGGTACAATGTCAGAGCACAATCAAACAACGAGTAAAGCAGGAGCATGATTAGTTAACCAGGGGTTAAAGTCAAGTCTCGACAGACTCCTGAGTACAGATTTGACACAAGGCATGCAACAAGTACAGATATGCCACAAGGCATGCAACATAGTCTTAAAGTACCGAAATAAAATTTTACTACATGAAATGAAATTTCTTGTACCAAATTACAGCTGCCTCCAGAACCCCTGACTAGGGGGCTACTGCCCTCAGATCCTCATTCTCTCTGTCCTCAACTGAATTTGTTGAACCCCCCCCCTGAACAGAATTCCTGGGTATGCCACTGCCTAGTGTAATACAGCATGCTGAAATTGAAAAGTCCTTGACTCTTCCCAAGTAATAAAGTCACTTTTAAAATCTAAATATTTTATGAAAACTGGGCTTAATCATTAACCAGATTTTTTTGTGTATATCATTGTGGTTTGTATTTTAGGTACATTTTGTCTATGTGTTGTTTCTGTTGGGAGTTAACTTATTACTTTGATTTGTATTTGGGGGATAATCCTTACTGTTTTTGCCACTTCTTCTACACCTTTTCAGCAGCCATATTCTGCACTAGCTGTCTTTAGTCACAGGTATGCAGGTAGTTTTGTCTGTTATCTTCTCAGATACCCTGCTATTGTCTGTGTAAATACTTTATCTGTATTCAGAATACTTAAGTATCAGTAGCAGAAGGGTGGGGATGGGTAGCATATTCAATATAAATTTAGTCCAGTTACTGTGAACCTTTTCTTTATAATATGCCATGAAGGAAGTTCAAGGAAACATTTTTTAACTTATTATCAGTATCTATTCAGTAATTAACACAAGTTTACCTGTAATACAAATTATCTGTTATAAAAAAAATTGTAATATTTCTTGTAAAGGACTGGGATTTTTTTTATCGCCTTGACAAAGGGGTGGAAAATTTGAACAGCTGTAAATATATAATCTGAATATTTATACAAATATATTGAATTCTGTTAATGTTTCCATTTAAAATATGCTTCATATGAGAAATTTATTTAACATACTACATTTTTGGGCCCTTTGTCAGTTGTGATACATACTGATACCTAATAGCATTTCCATGTTGTGTAACACTTACAATGCAACAAAGAAATTGTAGCGTGTAAATTCCCGTCTTGCATACCGCGCTCGTTTGAAGTATGTGAACACCATGGCCAAGAGGTACTTATCAGCAAGCTGTGAACATGTATCTTTCTTGAAGAATGCCTGGATTACTGCATCTTCATCTAAAAACATGAATACATAGATTAATATGCAAGTTATTTTTCATAATATGTACAAACCCAATTAATATTAGAACCTGATTTAGTATATCCCGTTCTTACCATTTTGATCTTTTGATTTAATTTGTGTATCTCATATTTAAACTCATTTTGCTGGTTACCGTAGCAGAATATTCTATCAGGTGTGTCATGAGGAGATTGGCCTACTACACACTTTCATTTGAAAGAGTACTAACTCTTTTGAGTACTACAGATATCTTTAACAGTTCCATGTCCATTGTGGAATATGTGTAATTACTTAGCAAGTTAAAATTAATGTCCATGAAAACATAAACTTTTTTGAAAATATTATGTTTAACATTATACGTGTGATGTACCTAAAAGCTGTAAAAACATATCTATTTCGCCTTCCAGGATTGTCGCTGAATTGGCACACTTTTTTGATGGGAAATTACATATCCCTTGTGTTGGCCAGCCATTACATTCGTTGTTGGATTCATTGACATGATTCGTATTGTGCTTTGGTGACATACATTCTTTACTTTTCCTTTTCGGCATTTTCTGCTTTCAGTAATAATATTTACACCTGTGAAAAGAAAAGCAGCATTTACTACCAATTGTTCTGTACATTCTAATTCTAAAAACACCGAAAAAGGTTAACTAGGTGAACCACATACAAAAGATAAATTAACAGAGTATGAACAATGGTAACTTGATAGCGTGTTCACCACATTTGTATAAAAATAACGTACATAGGCGCAGTTTCAACTTTATTGTAGAAAATAATTAAGAACACAATATTATAGTTTCTAAGACAAAAGTGCCATGCTTAAGCGCCTATTTAGCTCAATGTTCATACTGACTTGCTTTCTAGTAGCTGGAGGTTTAAATTGTCTTGGCGCGTAATCGTACAACGTGCACTTCAGACACGTAATCGTTTAGTACAAAACATTTCTACTGGGGGCAGGATTGGTTGGATGAAGTTTGTGATGTTAGTGCGAGAGACAAGTACGAAGACAGTTGACGAAATTTCGAAATGCGTGGGGCAGGAATTACATTAATTAGTTTAGCATTAACTACTGCAGTAATTGGAAATGCATACTATCAAAAGAAGCAGTTCTACCCATCAGTCGTATACATTACAAAATCAAATCCGAGTATGGCGGTAGGTACTAAGGCAGCAAGTTGACATTTTATAAACGCTGCCACCAAGCTTATTAGTAATTTGTAATTATTTTACTTAATTTAGTTGTTACTGCAACAGTTGCTTCGTCTGATCGGCGTGTATGGGGGGGGGGGCATAGTTTTTTTTTTTTTCATTCCACATACAAGGAAGCTTACGCTTCGTCATAGGTGTTTTGCATTAAGGAAAGCTGGAAAGGTAGACGTGCATGTTCATGATGATGTATGCATTAATATCTGGATGACACATGTGTACGCGTTTGTCGTAATATGTTTTTAGCTGCTGGGTAAAGGAGACTTGGCAAGTGTTCCCGTTTTGTGAGGTTATACATGTAGCTAAAAGTTAATTCTGTACCACAACATATCACATGAATTGAGCATGCAAGTGTTGCTGGTGAAGGCTTTGTACACACCATGAAGGCATATAGGGGGAATAGATTATAGTTTTACGCGTTCGGAAGCTTGGCACTATATGGAGGCGAGTGGCTTGCATCACGTCCCGGCCGCTTTACCCTCAGGAAAGAATGCAGGTACCCATTCAAAGGAGGAGGCTGGGTTGCCCCAGAGCTGATGTGGGTGTTTTGGAGAAGAGGACGTTTTTATATTGCTGCCAGGATTTGAATCCCAGATCGTCCAGCCCATAGCCTAGTTTCTGTACTGACTGTGCTAATTACTGGATGGTTATAAATATTAATGTGTTAAAGTGACATAACCTAACCTAACCTGCAATATTTGTATGTCAAATAACAAAAGCTTGCAAGTATTGCTGGATGATTGCAGATTTTAGCATTAATTAAAGTGATATATTCTGATTCATCATATTTTAATCACCCAGTAATATCTGTTGGCATGCATCCAGTGATATGATGGAGAGATAACAGCTATTCTGTATGCTTTCACTCATGACTTTCAAATGTATACTAAATGTAGGAAGACTGCTGTAAGATTCTGTTTTAGAGATGTTGATGTTTTTAATGATGGAATCATTGAAATGGAATTAACAATGTCTCACATGTTGTTATGTTTACTTTAACCATTTCACTACACTTTGATCTTAGCCAAAAGGCTATATGCACAACCCCTTTACCCATAGCCCTAATATACATTTGTAATTTTATCTGAAAATGATTGTTTGCAACATCTTGTTGCCTCATGTATCACATTCATGTAGTCTACTCAGCCACCCACTTGTACAGCAAAGTGGTGGTGGGAAGTGATCAGTGATAGTTATCAGGAAAAGTAAAAACCATGTATGATGTATACATCTATGAATACCAGTGTGATCATCCAGACTGTCACTTCTGACATGTAGGTTGTCCAGATTGTGGACCAGTTTTGGTAAGTAATACATGGAATTCGTGCACCATCCTAGAATGAATGAGATACATATTTCCTGTCTGAGATGCTTACAGTTCTTCATTGGCTAAAACACCAAAGTACCTTTTTTTCATTAATAAAGTGTTTTTGAGTGAAATCGTTAATGTTATCATTCTGCTGTGCTTGTACCACCCTTCCTTGTTATGTCTTTTAGAATTCACTATGCCATATTGCATCAGGGCTGATTGTACACACATAGACATCCTAGTCATAGTTACAAACATAGATAACACATAAGACATAATTCACCAAGGGTAGGCTTCGAGTTTTCGTAGTATTTACAGATAGTGAAGTTATATGTATCAGACGTACATAAAAGTGGTGATAGGAACTGCATCCACAGCTGCTGATAGTGAAAATGCAATATATATGTATGTGTGTGTGTATATATATATATATGATCTATCAAGGTTGTGCATTCAGTTTTAATGTTTGTGACAGAGGCTCAATGTATATTGTCAACCATTACATCTGTTAAGGTGCTGTTTTTGTTGGTAACCCACCTGCATTATAGTTGCATTATATCAGCTGCAAAAATGTAGCATCTCACAAAGGTACATGTTTTGATTATATTACAGTATTTACTTTAAGCATATCCTGTTACTGGAATAAATATGTTTTGAATTGTTGGTGAATAAAAGTAGTAAAATAGTCAACAGGCAAGTATATAAGGGTCTTTCCTAGTCTATGTTGGTGCCATAATCAGAGTGTGATAAACACACACACAGTGCTGTAAAAGTTGATGTGAATTGCAGATTTTGTAGAGATTTCAATGAAAGATGATGTGATATGGGTGCATGTGATGGAGATTTGTGGACATGGTTACCATATTGTAAAGTTGTATGGTATTTTTGTGGAGTGTGTAAGAGAAAAACTGGGAGAGTCCACAAAAGAGAAACTCTGATATAATAAATAAGTGTTCATTTAAAAAAAGGTATATTTGGCTGTTTTCCCTGGATTGTATTATTGACCAGTATTTTGCATGCTGAAAGGGGAAAATGCAGATATTCCTTGTCACAAGTAACATTACTAATTAAACGAATATTGCTACCATTTAGTTAAAAAAAATTTGTTATTCTGTCTTTGTGAAAACGTGACAGTTTCTGTACAAAAAGGATGTAATTTTTCTTCCTGTTATGTATGGGTGTGAGTTGATATCTCGTCTTCAGAAGAGACCATTGAGTGAAGGGGCTTGACAGCAGAATGATGAGCAGAATATGTGTTCTGAAGGGAGAGAAGGTAACAGGGGACATGAACAAATTACGCAATTAAGAGTTTTGACTGTACGGTTTACCATATATTGTAATGGTGATGAAAGCAAGGAGGGTAGCATGGGTGGGCATGTAGCACATGTGGAAGAGATGAGAACTGGATTCATATTTTCGGCAAAGTACCTAAAGGGAAAAGACTACTTAGTTGACCATAGGTGTGAGTAAATACTGAAGCAGGTGTCAAAGATATAAGATGTGTGTGTATGTTGCAGCTGTGCCAGGGGAGGGTATATTGAGGATTTCTTATGTATGTATTAATGAAATGAGTTCCATGAAAAAAGGGAATCTGTTAGCATCTTACGAAGCTGCAGGTGGTCTGCTTTTTAATTTTACATATGTATGTGTGTATTTCTGTCATATATTTCTGTTTTTCAGGTGATATATATCCAGGCATTCATATTGGTAATACTGATGGGAAAACTGATGAGGAAGGTGTTTTTCGGACAGTTGAGAGCTGTAGAATTTGAGGTATTGTATCTTCCAGAATCATCATGTTGAAGACTGTAGGAATACACACAAAGGAAGAAGGTTAAAAATCACACAGAAATTTAAACCAGTTGCTTAATAGTAAACTTGTACACTTGAGCAAGTTGTGAAATGTAAATTTTTTGTGCTTTTTGCATTTTTTTCCTGACATGAATGCACAAAGAAATGTCTTATTTTGTCATGCTTTCAGCCATTAGGACTGTGGCTCAAATCATGCTTCCTTTGGCCACTCAACTGAACCCAGGAAATTATTGTGTATGAGATACGTGTATACATGTTTGCACACTGTTTAGTCTATATACAAATGACTTGAAAAGAAAGGAAAGTGACATTACTAGACACTCTTTGTAAGTGAAAGAATTTGTCTTGAAGTGTTGGAGGAAGTGTAAATCATTGGAAGGAATTGTTTTGTTATTGGTTGATGCAGGCAGCTTCTTTGTGATCAGGTGCAGCAAGTGACAGCTGAAGAGTGTGTGCAGTATGTATGGGAAGTAATAATATTTAAAACACTCGCCACACAGTTTTTACTTTGGCTTAACTCTGCAAGCTTAGTGCAATCTCAGTTTACACAGTTAAGTTAGATGGAAAGTGGAATGTGTGGATGTAATATGAGTCTAAAGGGCCCACCTTACACTGAGTTTTTACTCCAGTTTAACTGTACAAACTCAGTGCAAATTCAGTTTGCACAGTTAAGCTGGAGTAAAACTCATTTTGCACACTTAAGCCCTGGGGCAAATTGGAATGTGTGGACGTATTACAGCACTTTTGAAGCGTGAAGTTTACCTAAATTTCAGATGAGGTTTAGTTTGTACCTGTCATTAAATACATGTTATCTCCATATCAAAAACCACTGGTTAATGCTGTTTGTGGAAGTAATCGCTGCGCAGTGTGAAATCGTGCAGAACACATGAAAGCACTGTGGTGAAGAAATGCAGAGTTTTTAGTGTTAAAACAGATGGTCTGTACAGTAACCACTGAGCTGTAACGGAGACTGGAGTTTTTTTTTATTTTAAGAAATTTCTTTTGCCAAGTGGTTTTGAAGAAATAGTATTATCTTGTGAAGTGACAGAGAAAACCAACAAGATGCAACAGTTAGATGTTTATTTTCAACAATTTCTCAACATGTTTCGGGCATCATTATGCCCATCTTCAGGAGAACAAGACGTATGTTACTGCATGTGGTGTGCTGC
>Ga0136643_10014626_pt1 | contig 11785 bp, 9 predicted proteins | sample TergutLab28metaG_FD_96883 | JGI IMG/M metagenome (GOLD analysis project Ga0136643, IMG submission 96883) | Labiotermes labralis P1 segment gut microbial communities from Petit-Saut dam, French Guiana - Lab288 P1 (version 3) (version 3) | ecosystem: Host-associated > Arthropoda: Insects >...
ACACACAAAACACACACATACACACACACACACCACACACACACACACACACACACACACACATACACACACCGCATACACACCCACACACCACAAACACACACACACACACCACACACACATACACACACACACACACCACACACACACACACACACACACATAACACCTACAGTTTAGAAACTTACAATTTCTCATATATGGTTAATAATCTACTTAGCACTGTAGTTTTCGGAAGCCTACAACGGAAGTTGTTTCAAGGTCACATATAAATAATTACATCGATAAAAACCGAAAAGAAGGTAACTAGCTGCCATATCCTCTGCTTAAGGACTTTTCTGCGAAGCTTACAGTACACACAGCAGTAAAACTCCACATATTCTTAACTGTGGCTTCAGATTAAGGTAATTTATCTTCTTCAGGCTCCGAAGACGTTGATCCCCAGACAGACAGACAGACACAGACAGATAGCAGGCAGGTTCAGAATCATCTGGACGTTTCGGTACCGACCGATTTATGAAATCTGCTGAAGAAACGCATGTATAAGCATTACGTAAACGTGTGGACTATAGCGACAACAATAATCTTTGAATGGATAAAAAACACCTTCCCTTCCCACCCACATCTGTAAAAGCGAAGGTTACACAAGACGCACAAAATCATGGTACTGAGTTACCCTGTCGTACAGAGTGGGTGGTCAACGTGGACTTCCACCTTAACACAAGCACAGACCGTAGTGGTGCAAGGACAAATAGATACATCTAACAAACTGATAGCGGTAAAAATCAGGAGCAATTCAAATGCACAGGAGCGTCCTAATTTGCATTTTTTTCACCAAATATTATCAGAGACAAGGAAGGCAAAATACAACACGCATTGCGAAGTGGGAAACTTGCAAACGTCGTTCATGATACAGTCCAATGACGGGTTCTTTTGAACACGGTATTTGAATTGAAGGTTTCATGCATCACGGTGGATTTGTTGAGTCGGAACAAACTAATTTGAAAATCTGAAATTGCAGCCACAATCGTTTGATTGTTATGCATTCGCACAAGGATGAAAAGCAGTGGCATGACGAACACTACGCAGCTAATGACATTCTTGGCTCTGGCAGTGCCTTTCATGTTCTGCAGGTGATGGCAGTTATGCAAACTGAAAGGCATTGCGACTGGCTCAAACATGTTCATGAAAGTGACGGAAACACTTGCTGCTTTGGAACTGCACTAAAAGAAAATAAATCGTCTAACAACAGATGGGGCAGAAATGTGTGTGGTACTGCGACCGGCATAGTAGCGTGAATATGCGAAGAAATCACGAAAAGGGAATGAAAATATGTTATTTTAATGCATTATTGACCAAGAGCGGCTTCTAGAGGTGGCGTGCTGGCCTTCGGCACCCAAGTTCGCAGGTTCAAACCCGGCCGAAGACGTCGGATTTTTAGGTCGGAAAAAATCCTCAGCACGCCTTCCTTCGGAGGGGATGTAAAGCCATGTCGTAGATTTGCGGCATGTAAAAGATCCCTAAATTTACGTGGAAGTCGGAATTTAGGCAGAATTACTACCGGACATCTTTCTCGCCCACAAAGTTCCACCTTTCGCTGCTGGGATCTCTCTTGTCGCTGCGGACGCAGAGGCACGTGGCGGCGAAAGTGGGAACGTCTAAAGGCGGGGGAAAGCAATGGCAAACTACCCACAAGAACTTGCCTAGGATGCAGTGTGCCAAGAGCCATATCGGTTCCATAACCGGGCTCTGGTTCCTGCCGGACCGGCCTCTAGGGCTGAATACTAATGAATGAATGAATGAATTGATCAAGATGCACTTTGCTGGTTTTTTTTTAATGATGATGAAAGAATTTACAAAAGCCGCAATTCTACCAGGGGAATGAATTCGACGTAACGGCTTGTGCAACCGTCATTTCTAAAGCGATCTGGTAACGACGTCTACTACTGGACAGAACGATTGCTGAATACACGCGGAGCATTAATAGAATTTTTTATGCGACTGAAGCACAGACATCTTCGTGACGAAAGAGGGACAAACTGTATCACAGTTATGTGAATATATATGGGTCAGGGCTCTAGGATTTATTGTGGACAAAATAACATAGTGGAATTTGCGCAATATTGTGGCCCAGGTTCATTACTACGTGCCGTACTGTATGATGTGAAGCCTAAGAGGCGAGTGTGAAGTAGTGAAGCACACACATGAGCGAATGTGAGGTTACAGCATACACAAATGGGCGAATGTGAGGCTACACGACATACATGTGAGCGAATGTAAGGCTACAGTAACACATATATGAACGAATGTGAGGATAGCATACACATGCACATGCATGAATGTAAGACAGCAGCACATACACATTAGTGAATGTGAGCTTGTTGCATACACACATGAACGAACGTGGGCCAGTAGCTTACATACACGAGCGAATAAATCTTCGCCAATTCTGGTCTCAAAAAACTGTTTTAGAATCTTCACCCTCGCCAGGTGACTAGCAGAAGCCGAAGAACAAATCTGTTGACAGCATTCAACAGCTGCAAAAGAGACTTTCTGCAAGGCTGGGAGATTTTGCGAGAGAAAAAATGAAATTCAAATGTTCCGTAACCCTGTTGTCATTGGCATCGACCATGTCCCAGTTCACATGCAAATGAAATAAGTGAACTGAAAAAATAATGATACTCTGCCAGACACTTTTGTAGAGGGGAAAATCTGGCAGTGTTTGGGAGCCTGTCTGAAAATTTCAACGCCATCAAAACATTTCCACCAGCATTGGGTAGAGATCATTTCTTCCAATTAGAGTTATTATCGGTCACAAAATTTCAAAACGCCAAATTTTGTTCTCAGCCTAGTGATGAACACTTGCGTGCTTGTTACGCAGCTCGTCTCCAAGTTTGAAAGTGGATTTGCAATCTTTCATATTTGCTCACTTACTTGGTGTATAGTTTATCGTTTGCTCAAAGTATTTTTAAGTTAGTATTGACCATTTCCCACCTCACAAAATGACTAAACCAGGATTGTGACCGTCTTCCTTCACCCCACTACCCATGGCAAGAATTTTGTTCGACTCTGCCAGTAAGATCCTAGTAATTAGCCAAATTAATGCACAAAATATTGTTTTATAATAAGTTTATTATATTCCTATACATGTTTCGAGCACCATGTGCTCATCATCAGGAGGTCAAAATTGTATTATACAGCATCTGGTATGATCACACCTGTAGGTGGCCGTCCGGTGTGCAGGTTGAGAGAGGACTCTTTTTCTCTCACCCGTGCACCGGACGGCCACCTACAGAGTGTGATGATACCAGATGCTGTATAATACAATTTTGACCTCATGATGATGAGCACATGTGCTCGAAACATGTAGAGGCATACAATAAACTTATTATAAAACAAGATTTTATTCATTAAGTTGGTTAATTTCTAAGATTATACTGAGATGCACGGTCAGCAAAACATCAAAATTTGCCAGTAAGAGTTTGAGTAAGTGCGGACTCAGGGCATGGATTTTCATTTTCACCTTCTGAATGAAGTGAATGTAAACATCTAAACTTGCACTGCCTTACACAACCGTACGGTTGTTTGTTTCGGTCTGAATCCACCGGCTTCGTAACACGTCACTGGATTTACAATCTCAATGTCTTGGTTTGAACACAGGGCTGTGTGTTGACTTGATGTCTATTCGACATCTACGTCTTTCTAACCAGCACGGACTGGAGGTAAAGGCAAAGAAGCCACTGGCTATTTGTCGTGTACGGTGGATCAATAAAGTGAACATCACCATTCCTATTTCCACCCCATCACAAGTCCAGCATGTCAGTTATAAGTCTCCAGACTCTGTAAAACTGTTTTCGTGGACATCTAAACGCATATGCTTCAACCCCAAAGAGTTAAAGCATAGCTATTTCAGATATCTTTTCGCAGTTCCATACTTTGCGTTATTATGCTGTCGAAACCTGACCTGCACACCTTGATCTATTATATTTTGTGTTTTGTTTAAATGACGTTTATGCACTGGTTGAAAAGAACACCGCTGGGATTTTTTTTTGGTGTGCACGTTTTCTATTCTTGTTCTACGGCTTCTACAGGGGTGCTGATAAGTCCTTAGCCCGACCCTGAAAGGAAACAAGCTACAGCGACCAAGACATACAACACTATACCAAGACTTACGGCGTACAAACAACAGGAATATATTGCTGTTGTTTGTACGCCGTAAGTCTTGGTATAATGTTGTAAGTCTTGGCCGCTCTAGCTTGTTTCCTTCCAGGGTCGGGCCAAGGACTTATCAGCACCCCTGTATTATTCTCTCCCCTGCTAATTGTTATTCGTTAACAGTATATACGCCAGTAATATTTAAATATTAACGAGGACACGAAGGAGTACATAAAGAGCTTCAGATTACAAATAATTTTGTTACAGAAACATGTTCATTCTCACAGCATCAGACAGTGCTGACAGTTTACCTATTGATTGTTTGCTTCTATATTCATTTGCGCTAATGTCTGAAGAAACTTAGGTTCAGTGTTGGACACTTATTCATTCTAATAGGTAAAGGTAAAGCAGTCCCATTACAGGCCTGGACAGGCCCAGAGGGTTCCAGGAAGTTAAGGCTCCCAGATTTCGTGACAACGGCACAGGATGGTGGTAGGTTGTCAGCCTTACGCACCGGTCGCTTTTACCCCCAGGAAATACTCCTGGTACTCATTTCTGTTAGAGGCTGATTCGACCCCAGGGCCATAGTGCGATCGGAAGGATTATATGTCAATGAAAAATCCACTGACACCAGCTGGGATCGAACCAGCGACCTTCCGATTTTCAGCACAGCACCTTAACCACTGTGCTACCGCGGTCCCCTCATTCTAATAGACTAACTATAATATGTACCATTTTTGTCTCTATTAAATTTTGAGACCAGCTGCAGACTGTGCACTTACAGGCGTCGCCTATATTAAAATACATTATGAATCGAACTTCCAAGCGTTGCAAGAGGTTTAATATTTCCTTCGTATAAAACTGGAGTTCCAGGTAGATAGGTGCCATAAGAACTCGTTTTCATGTCAATTTACCAAGCTGGCTGAGGGAACAAATTGCATTTATATTTCATGATGAGACTTATTCCTGTCAACAATAGCTACTCTTATCACGTTACGAGGCAATCTACCTTCTTTCCAGTTCCCCTTTCTTTTTGGCTTGCAAGTGTAATTGAAGCCTGCCTTTACCAGCAAAAACAGCAGCTCGCAAAGAGAAAGCTCCATTTTGTTTCCTCTTTTGGATGAAGATTATCTTGGAGTTGGAGATTACGAATTCAGCAGAAAGGGTTTATGAATTAAATATGTACTGCATACAAATACCTATGCACCATAAAAGAAAGAGAAATAACGTAAACCCATACAAGACATGATGTTCGTTAATTTTTCAAAATGGAGTGTAATTGGTTTATATGTAGTAATGCTCTTACTCTGTACCCTTTTCCAGACACTTCAGTCTCTATACATAGCACTACAAATAACATGAACTGTAACAAGTCCCTACACGGCTTCACACTCTGTTGCAACTGGCAGTGAAGATCCCTAGGCAGAATAAAGTACAACGTTGTGAGGAAGAAGGAATTTTGTGACGATGTTTCCGACTTGCTCATTAACACTTCGGTTTCACAGATAGACACATAAGGCAAATCATACGTCTTTGTCACTCTACATTTCAGAGCTAAGGTTATGTAATATCAAGAGTACGTGGAATGGCATATTGCGATATTATGTGTTCTGCCTGACAAAAGAATATAAACCCAAACTATGAAAGTGTTTTGAACTTTCTAATTTGTGGAACTGCAGATAATAAAGTTAAAAGAGAATATCCTTTTACTACTAACCACTTAATCTAAAATTCTAAATATACTGCAGTCTAAATCTGTTTTATATGAACTCATCCAATTACGAAGATAATTTGTGTACGGCACAAAAGTTGCTATGTTGCGTATGAGCAAGTGCTGCAGCAATCAGACGGAACAAAATCGCGTCCTCATGTCATTTTGCAAATCGTCCTTCTTTTAACAGATCCAACAGAATATTAAATGTACAAATTTACTGGTGTTGTTAACTGAGTTTCTAGGAAGTTGCTAACAAATCTCGATATCCTCTCCATAAAGGTTTGTGTTCCTGATACCTGACTGTTAAAGTGCTTGGACACCACAGAAAAAAATTTAAATAATTGTAAACGAACATGTGTAAAAAAATCAGTCACATTACAGGCCTGGAATGACCCAGAGGGTTCCAGGAAGTTAAAGCTCCCAGATTACGTGACAACGGCAAAGGATGGTGGTAAGGTTGTCAGCCTTACGCACCGGCCACCGTTACCCCCAGGAAATACTCCTGGTACTCATTTCTGTCAGAGGCTCAGTCGACTCCAGGGTCATAGTGCGATCGGAAGGATTTTATGTCAATGAAACATCCAATGACACCAGCTGGGATCGAACCAACGACTTTCCGATTTGTAGCACAGCACCTTAACCACTGTGCTACCGCGGTCCCCCAAGCGCCCCGGCCGCACTTTACCCCCGGGAAAGACCCGGTACCCTTTTTACAGGAGGTTAGCTGGGCCACAGGGCCAGTCTGGACGGGCGGAATATCTCGTCCCCGTCGGGATTCGATCCCGGACCGTCCAGCCCGTAGCTCAGTCGCTAAACCGACTGAGCTACCCCACCATTCGACGGTACAGAACACTGAAAAATCACATTTCTCAGGCATAAGTGACGTTACATTTTGGACACGAATTTTAATAAGGAAAGAGGCTGTGAAGATCTTGCGTGCGACTTCCTTGTCGCTCTGTACATACTGCATGCAAATTTCACATTTCTTGAGTTTATCATTCTTAACGGCACATACTTGGAGAATAATACATAAACTGCGCAGAACTACTATTTGTTACGTAGATGTTTGATATTTCACTAGATAATATTCCTTTCATTTGCATAGCCAAAAATATTCAGTTTCCTACCCTTCCCGCGCAGTTGGCGACCATGTTTCATACCCACACAAAACAATCTGTGTTCCACAATGCATAGTTATATTTAACTCTACTGTGCTTCCACGTGTTTAACATTGTCTTCAATTTCTCCTTCTTCCCATTACGAAACAGACACAATGTTACATGCTTATTCCAAAGCCTATCTCACGTAACATTACTGCCAAAACTGGGTGTTGCAAAGAAATATCCACTACAAGGACAATAAGCTGTAGATTTTCACATGAGTTCTGGCAGTCAGTTACATCATATTGCTGCATACGTCCAGATATATTCAGGAGTTCAGAGGGTATAAACACGCTACGACATGGACACTGTATGACACTATGAGGTATGTCGTGTTGCAAGATACAATACGGAGCCCTGAGTGAACAGCTAGACACTGCACTCCTTAACAACATATTTCAAATTCACCTATTAATGATATATGTAGTTTCAGGCCATTCAGGATACTCGTATATGGCTATCATAGTAAGATGTGAAATGGTTCCTCTGTGCTTCCTACTCATGCAGTTCAAGGAGAGCATTAGTTGTTGTGCATGTTTTTGCACCGTGCACTGTAATGTAATTATGCGATATAAACCAACAAAATGCATTTTGTTAGATTAATAATTACATTTTCAATTTTTGTGTCTTCTGCATGTTTCCAAACCGAGTGTTCATCTTCAGGAAGACGGTTGAACGGGTAGGTATGGTACAGTGTGGTACAGCATTGTAGAGTACGGTACAGTATGGTACAGCATGGTACAGTACGGTACAGTACGGTACAATATGGTACAGTATGGTACAGCATGGTACAGTACGGTACAGTATGGTACAGCATGGTACAGTACGGTACAGTACGGTACAATATGGTACAGTATGGTACAGCATGGTACAGTACGGTACAGTACGGTACAGTACGGTACAGTACGGTACAGTACGGTACAGTATGGTAGAGTATGGTACAGTATGGTACAGTACGGTACAGTACGGTACATTATGGTACAGTACGGTACAGTATGGTACAATATGGTACAGTATGGTGCAGTACGGTACACTATGGTACAGTACGGTACATTACGATACAGTACGGTACAGTAGGGTACAGTATGGTACAGTACGGTACAGTAAGGTGCAGTACGGTACATTACGGTACAGTACGGTACAGTATGGTACAGTATGTTACAGTATGGTAGATTACGGTAAAGTACGGTACAGTATGGTACAGTACGGTACATTACGATACAGTACGGTACAGTATGGTACAGTACGGTAGAGTATGGTACAGTACGTTACAGTACGGTAGATTACGGTACAGTACGGTACAGTATGGTACAGTACAGTACGGTACAGTACGGTAGATTACAGTACAGTATGGTACAGTACGGTACAGTATGGTACATTATGGTAGATTACGGTTCAGTACGGTACAGTATGGTACAGTACGGTATAGTACGGGGCAGTACGGTACAACACGGTACAGTATGGTACAGTATGTTACAGTATGGTAGATTACGGTACAATACAGTACAGTATGGTACAGTACAGTACGGTACAGTATGGTGCAGTACGTTACAGTATGGTACATTATGTTACGGTAAGGTAGATTACGGTACAGTACGGTAAAGTATGGTACAGTATGGTACAGTACGGTACAGTGTGGTAGAGTACGGTACAGTACGGTACATTATGGTACAGTAGGTACATTATGGTACAGTACGGTACATTATATTGCAGTCCGGTACAGTATGGTACAGTACGGTACAGCATGTTTTACCTTCTGAAACTGCAATGAAAAGCTTTTATACGATATCTTATAAAAAGCCGTTTATTGTACTGCATTAGTTGACTCTCAGCCATTCAATTATTCTTACTTTTAACTAGCTAATAATAATAATAAACACAAAATAACATGATTGTAAGATAACGAATGTAGTTACTTATAAAATTGTAAAAAATTACATTTTTAGATGGATTTAGTAGAAACACGTTGCAGGTTTTGATAATAAATTGCAAGTTTGTGTATACTTTGTTGTATTCCCACTTTTATGACTTCCGCTGGCAACAGACAGTACAACACGTACAGTTCGTGAAACTTTTATAGAAATTCCTTACCGGTACGCAGTACTGACTAATAAGTTTAAAAGGCACTAGAAATTTAGGACGTAAGTAGGAAGTGAAGGGTGCTTACACACCTTTGGTGCCGGCAAGCTGCTAGAAGCATGTCAGCTGGACCTCAAAGGCATACAAAGAAGACAATACAAAAATTCATCTTAACAATAAAGGGAACTATAGCCAGCTGCCTTAAGTGGCGTGTTTTTGTTGACGTGGTAATTAACCTTCGATATAATCGTGATTTATTCTCACCCTCTGCTGCAGGTCAACCATCCGTTCAGCTGTCTCGTTCATCAGTTCAGAATCCCCTCCCAGACACTGGTACGGAGGTCTTGGCATGAATAGCTTTGGATTTCACTGTACGTTTATGAAGATGAAGATTGGTTATACAGACCGTTCCAAAAGTAGCGTAATTCTTAGTAGCTGAACACAACTTTATTGAGCTGAAATAATTCATTGGGTGAAAACACAAATATCTTAAACAAAACCACAGACACACGATTGGAAGCCATTAAAGAGGTTAGTCCAGGACCGCACGAACATAAGCTCTGTTTATAAATCGTCACACCAAAGAAGGCTCTGCCATTGATCAGGCCGTTTGTTGCCGGAATATTGCAACAGCAGCCCGTATTCAATCATAGGTCACTCTATGTGGAATTTATGGTAGACAAAGTGGCACTGGGAACGGTTCTCCGAGGACGTCGGTTTTCCCCTGCCACCATCATTACATCACTGCTCCATGCGCTTCGTGCATCACTGACACTACATAAACTTAGTAAGCGCCAAGCGTAGTGTAATAACATTCTTGAAAAACACACAATCACAATATAATAGCAGACACTTAACGTATTAATGCAGCGGCAAAACTCAAAAGAATCCCGGAATTGAAAAAGTAATAACAGATCAAAACTCCACCCCTGAAAAAATCGAAGAAATAATTTAGTTCGTAAAGTGCTCCCCCCCGCAGAATTCAGGCGAATCGCAGGTCTTAAAGTCTACTGAGGATCTGGTCGTAGTTATCTGAAAGTGCGGAGTATGGGTCCGTTTGGACTGTCATCGTAGAGAACAACGAAACGGTCGTATATCGAAGAAACTAATTTCAAAGATGCAACGCGAAGACAACGGAAAGAGAGAACAGTAAGAACTTGAGTTATTAAAATTACTGTAAGGCCTGGATCCTTGAAAACTAAAGATCCTTGTAGTAATTATCCGCAAATTGAGAAGTTGCTTCCTAAACTTTTTTCTGTAATGTAAAAGAGTACCGCGGTAAAAACACAACATTTTTTGCATTCATCCAAGGACCTTTCTTCTTTTGGTTAATTAGACTGTTCAGGAATCAATAGTAATAGTATTTCGACTGATACGGACCAAATTCAATACTTTTTTCGGTACAAGAGATGTGAAAACGGCACACCCGATGAAACGATGTGTCGCGTCCTCAGATTTCTGCGAAAATCTAGCGACAAGCACAAGCTGTGTACATCTCTCGTTACGTCAGCTTAAAAACGCTGGCAAACACACAGACTCAGAACACAAGTGAAGATGGAACAGATCACGATGGCGATTGAATTATATTTTGCTGCGCAGAAGAAGGTACAACTATAAGATTACGACGTTGCGGCGCATCTGGAAATCGAATCTGTCATATCTTGCTACCGAATTAACCTTTTGGCGCCGGAACTATTTTTTTAAATTTTAGCACACCCTGTATATGAAATGTGAATAATACAGGAACCAAATACGTTAGAATTATGAAACAAACTGCATTTTGAAGAGAAAAAAACGGAGAGTATAAACCGTGTTTAAAATATTCGGTACTTATATTTGTTGAATAAATATATAAAATGCAACTTTAGACGTTAGCGGTGCGGTACGTCAACTATAGTTGACATTAGGCGTCTAAAGGTTAATTATTAAGTATATAAATTTTTTATTGCCTGCAGAGTGTAGTCGGTAAAGCGTACAGCGACTACGGTGTGGACTGAACGTTCTCAGGTACGAGTCCACGTAGAAGAGAATTTTCTCTAGCACCAAAACGTCCAGACCAGCACCGGAACCCAGCCAGCCTCCTAGTCAATAGGTACTAGGGGGTCTTTCCCTGTGGTAAAGCGGCCGGTGCCTTCGACTGACCACTCACCACCACCTAGTGCCGAGGTTAGGAATGAGTGGACATACAGTCCTGCTAATCATGTGAGCCTTAATGGCAAGGACAGAGACAACTGAAGATTTGTAAAATTATTTATGGTTACGTAGGGTACTGACAGCTGACTAGCTTCATGGTTTCTAGTCCTTCTTGAGAAACAATAGTTCGTCACCTGGTCAAGAAATCCCCGTATGTTATGGGACCAGACGGTTCATTACCGTTGAATAAAGAGAGATCAACTTGATGTCACTTGCTTTATTATTTCATTATTTACTGCTCAACATGTTTCGTTTGTTAATACATCCATCCTCAGGAGCTTGCGACTTTTTGATGAGTTATTTCATGGGTTGTATTGTTTTGGTTCGATGTGTGTTGGTGTTACGTTGTGGTTTGGCTGGGGTGGTGTGGTATCCGTATGCAGGTTGGAGCACTAGTGCTTCAGCCTGCATCCGGATACCACACCACCCCAGCCAAACCACAACGTAACACCAACACACATCGAACCAAAACAATACAACCCAT
>Ga0136643_10014627_pt1 | contig 11784 bp, 7 predicted proteins | sample TergutLab28metaG_FD_96883 | JGI IMG/M metagenome (GOLD analysis project Ga0136643, IMG submission 96883) | Labiotermes labralis P1 segment gut microbial communities from Petit-Saut dam, French Guiana - Lab288 P1 (version 3) (version 3) | ecosystem: Host-associated > Arthropoda: Insects >...
AGTGCCTGTACAGTAGAGCTATACCTCTACTCCCCCTATGGGCCGTACGGCCTGTACAGAGCCTCAGTGCCTGTACAGTACAGCTATACCTCTACTCCCCCTATGGGCCGTACGTCCTGTACAGAGCCTCAGTGCCTGCACAAGGGTGCACTTTACCTTAACTTTTGATATTAGAACTGTGTGGTAGCCGTTCGAGATACAAGTTCGTCCAGTCTTAAAGGTGTCTATCATTTCCTTGTCCTATTTTAACCAAACTTGAATTTGATCAATAAATTGTATGAAAAATTCGCTAAATAAAATTTCCAAGAAAACCGTCTATCGGGCTTCCATAGTTTCCCATGCGGAGAGACGGACGGACAGACATGAAGAAGATGATGGTCGGTTCTCAAAATTGTTTTTCCGAAACGGCAAAATCTGGGGGTAAATAGCACCAATTTGTAAATATCTCACGTCAAAATTACTTCGGCCCTCTACTACTCGTACGTTGTCTTTCGACGTCCCGTAAGTAATATAGGTGTACGTGTCTGTTACACGACACGTTCTGTGGCCAGCAGCTCATATTTTGCTTGACGATTGGCTCATTACTAATGACACACTTACAGCTTGGAAAATGGTATGTAGTCAAACACAGCTGTGTCATATGACTTGTATTTAATGACTATATAATGAACAATGTTTGACTACATACTATTTTCCAAGTTTCACACACACAACGGGGATGACACACTTCCTAGACACAATCACAGCTTCGATATAACGCCTGCCTACTGATACTTGACAAAATAGGCGGTTGTTTACAGCCCTGCTAATTTCCTCCTATGATGAGTACAACCCTTAAGCTAATTAGAGAAATTAAAGTGTGTGAATGCGAAACTGTAATAAAATCCATAAAGGAAAATTTTGATATATTTTGAATTCGGAATAGCATGAAAAATTGGGATGTTTTAACGCCACGACTTTTTAAATTTCCTTTAGAAAAATATTATGGGACAGCGTTAGCACAGTGGTTAAGGTGTTGTGCTACAAATCGGAAGGTCGCTGGTGCGATCCCATCTGGTGTCGGTGGATTTTCATTGACATAAAATCCTTCCGATCGCACTATGGCCCTGGGGTCGACTCAGTCTCTAACAGAAATGAGTACCAGGAGTATTTCCTGGGGGTAAAGGCGGCCGGTGCCTAAGGCCTACCGCCATCCTGTGCCGTTGTCACGAAATCTGGGAACCATAACTTCCTGGAACCCTCTGGGCCACTCCAGGCCTGTAATGGGACTGATTTTTTACGTTAATATTAACAATGTAAATAAAAGCGTAAGAAATGTATATGGATGGGACATATATTAGTTTGTGTTCTATGCTAAAATTAGACTTGGCGGTAATATAAATACCTTAAAAACCAGAGCGTAATTACGCTCCAGGTATGTTTAAGAGGTAACTGCAGAGAAAGGGAAGCACACATACTTAGTTATTTCGCGTTTTATGAAAGCAGAGCAAAACTACAGCAGCTATCGTTTTTAGTATCTCTCACCTCGATTATCTTAGTCGTTAAAGTTGGGTTGGGCACCAGTAGGATTTTTCTTCGGTAATCGGCCCTGTTCAGGGCTAGACATGTGGGGCGTATGGGTGAGGAGAGGGGGGTGTATAGGGTCTTGCTGGGGAAACCGGAGGGAAGGAGACCACTGGGGAGACCTAGGCGTAGATGGGTGGATAATATTAGGATGGATCTTCAGGAGGTGGAATGTGGGTATATGGACTGGATTGGGCTGGCCCAGGATAGAGACAGTTGGCGGTCGTTTATGAGTGCGGTAATGAACCTTCGGGTTCCGTGAAATGCGGGGAATTTCTTGACTAGCTGCAAACCAGTTAGCTGCTCAAGAAGGACTCTGCACCATGCAGTGAGTAATCGTCCCTGTTTAGGTACATTATTACTCGGATGTTCTACACGCTACATGTGTGGCGCGTAGGTGAATATTATCAACGACATTATGCTAATACGGTTATTTTTAACGGGGGATCGATTACTTCAGAGCGGTGGTCGCCTTTTGTCGCTGTGCAGTAAATCATCTCTGACCGGTTTCCACTTTCAGCTGGACACCGAGTACAATCTTACTGCAGTTTTATCGCGCATAAATTTTATGGCTTCAAGCTTATCTACAAACGTACATCAATGTAAATGGTTTACTACAGAGGCATTTATTTGATTATATTGTATGTGCCGATAAAGGGGAGGAAGTAGCCGATAAAAATTACTGGGGCCCAGCATTCCGGGAGGATGACCGGGGCCCCCAAAAAATTTTGTTTGTCTTGCTCAGTTGTATCGTCTGTAGAAATTAACCATTTCCGACCAAGCCTAGGTCACTTTGAAACTGATAACCAGTCTTTCCGAATTAGTGAAAAGATTTTTTTTTTAGCCGATCAGTCCTTTCTGCGAGACCCGAAAAAGACTTTCGCCGGAAATCGAAGTCGTTCTCGTCGGCGCTGTGTGTGGGACAGTTCTGTACCGATGTGACGCACGTCTGTAGCTACCGTTTTGCCTAATCTTAATGAAGGCTATTGTAATTTTATTACATTTTGAGGCATTTTGATGCGTGTGTAAAATTTAGCTACTTCTCGGTACTAGCGTATCAGTTCATGAAATTTTGGTGGAACCTCCCCCTCCCCTTTCCCATTTAGTGTTAAACTTATGACATATTCATTACTTGACCCTGATTTATCGATATGTTTTTATAGATTGAAAAATTTTTTTTTCCCTTTCGTTAAAGTGACACAAAATGGGATATGTCTACGGATGTTAACCCTTTAAACGCCGAGTTAAATCCTACCTGCCATCTGCTGGCATTATTAGGAGCTCACCATATTCTCCACGTTAGCAGGGAAAGGGTTAAATATACACAGAGTGTTTAATCAACTTAAAAAAAAATTGTAGCAGTGATTCCCGAAAAAAGCTCTGAGTATTATTTTCAGTTGATCACGGGACCCTTCTCCAATGACAAGTTACAGTTGTGTAAAATTTTATAATTTATATTAATGTTTATAATTTATATTAATAAATTGTATGTGTTCAAGTGAAAGAGCGTCAAACTGCCTATAGTAAACTCTATGTGTGAAACCCTGTAGAGAAATAGTAGCTTATTATTATTATTATTATTAATAATTACTTAATTACTAACTTACTTACTTACTGCAATTGACTTATCGCTCGATGGCAGCAGTCCCTACACTAGTACAGACAAAACAAAGAAGAATAAATATACATAAACGAAACAATACAAAAACACAGTACAAACAATACAAAAACACAGTAAATACAAGTACACATATTACCAAAACACCCACACATACGCACACCCACACATTACAAAAGAAGTTAAAACAACCACAGTACAAGATAAGACCAAATGAAATAGTCGCAATATAATCAAGTACGCCTCAGTATAATGTCACTCTAATGTACATGGCACTTTTGTCCTCAAGAACTTCACCGCAACTCATTTCACTTCACTTCACTAAAATTCAAAATAAAATCACTTCACATAAATCACATCAGTTCAATCCACTCATGTTTAAAATTATCAATCGCAAAACAAATAAGCCAGCTGTAACCACTTCAGACAACTGAATGAGATCAGCTCACTTCAGTGTATTCGTTCAGAATATCTGAGTTTTAATAAATGGACATTATTTTATTTGACAACTGTGCCCACTCTTCACTCAGAACCTTTTGCGTGATGACAGACAGTGCAGTGCTCGCCGCTGTTCCGCTTTGCCGTGACTTGATGCCCACACATTTAAGTTCAATGTATTAAAGTTAATATTGGGTTTTTACTCGCCCTGTTTCAAGAATTCTTTGGAATATTTTCCCTCGGCGCACATACAGGCGCCATTTTTAACAGATATCTTTCATCGCACGTCCAAATGTCGTTGCGTTTTGTAACTTAAACGTGCCGAAAGGACGTGACTAGTGACAGTTTCTAGATAAAGTAACGTAGCTGTTAATCGTCAGAGAATCCGTCAGCTTCCGAATAAAGTAACGTTGCTGTTATTCGTCAGAGAATCCGTCAGCTTCCAGATAAAATAACGTTGCTGCTTTTCGTCAGAGAATCCGTCAGCTTCCAGATAAAGTAATGTTGCTGTTATTCGACAGAGAATCCGTCAGCTTCCAGATAAAGTAACGTTGCTGTTATTCGTCAGAGAATCCGTCAGCTTCCGGATAAAATAACGTTGCTGTTATTCGTCAGAGAATCCGTCAGCTTCCGGATAAAGTAACGTTACTGTTATTCGTCAGAGAATCCGTCAACTTCCGGATAAAGTAACGTTACTGTTATTCGTCAGAGAATCCGTCAGCTTCCAGATAAAGTAACGTTGCTGTTATTCGTCAGAGAATCTGTCAGCTTTCAGATAAAGTAACGTTGCTGTTATTCGTCAGAGAATCCGTCAGCTTCCAGATAAAGTAACGTTGCTGTTATTCGTCAGAGAATCCGTCAGCCTCCAGATAAAGTAACGTTGCTGTTATTCGTCAGCGAATCCGTCAGCTACCGAATAAAGTAACGTTGCTGTTATTCGTCAGAGAATCCGTCAGCTTCCGGATAAAATAACGTTACTGTTATTCGTCAAAGAATCCGATAGCTTCCGGCTAAAGTAACGTTACTGTTATTCGTCAGAGAATCCGTCAGCTTCCAGATAAAGTAACGTTGCTGTTATTCGTCAGAGAATCCGTCAGCTTCCGGATAAAGTAAAGTTGCTGTTATTCGTCAGAGAATCCGTCAGCTTCCAGATAAAGTAACGTTGCTGTTATTCGTCAGCGAATCCGTCAGCTTCCGGATAAAGTAACGTTGCTGTTATTCGTCAGAGAATCCGTCAGCTTCCGGATAAAGTAACGTTGCTGTTATTCGTCAAAGAATCCGTCAGCTTCCGGCTAAAATAACGTTGCTGTTATTTCTCAGAGAATCCGTCAGCTTCCGGATAAAGTAATGTTGCTGTTATTCGTCAGAGAATCCGTCAGCTTTTTTGTAATGTAAAAATGTTCCTCATTTAAAAAAAAATTAAAAAACACTTTTACAAGGCGAAGGACGCCATTTCTCAGCCTACAGTTTATTTGCTTATTTAACAGCTCTGTTTTAACCACTAAGTTCATACAACGCCAAAAATAAGATGTCTATTTATGATATGATAAAGTAAACAACTGTTTGGCCGACGTTGAAGTATTATCCCAGATGTACCTGGAAAGACTACTGAAATATCACGATTGTCCTCTGGAATTCGCAGTCCGAGATTCGAGTCTGATCGTGAAATAAGTTTTGCGTTACTCGTACTGCCCATAGGGAGAAGAGTGTACCTGTCTTGAAAATGTAAACTGTTCGACACTGCTTTTTTGTTTCAGTGGAAGGTTCACAACTGTGCCTACAAAACTTCACTATTGAACTTTATTCTAGTCAAGTTGATTTCATGCCACCTATTCACGCCACGCGTTTTTTTCCCAAGTTTCCGTTTGCTCTTCTCCAGTTTTGCCTAATTCTATCTCGTCGTTCTGCCTTTGGCGTATCCCGACCAAAACTGTATATACGTTTCTTATTTCGTCGATCACGCTACACTTTACGCGCCAGTTTCATACAGAATTCATTTTCGAAATATCTGTTTGAGGATTCGAATTAAGTGGGATTGTAACGAAATGTGTCCGTCAGTAAACTGACGCCATATAGGCCAAACTTCGAAAGTAATATTGTCAGTACGGGCGAGACTTTCTCTTCTTCACTATTTCCAGTACGATTATTAACAGTCACCTAGCTTCCTGTACTATGGGTACTGGAAGGTAAAGCAGCCGGAACGTGACCCTGACCACTAAGCTGTATCATGCGTAGCTCTGTCTCCAGGTATGAGGGTTCCGAACAGTAAAATCGACATTGCACTTCATTTTGTGCCAAACTTTAGAACACAAAACAAATACCATTCGAAATTTCTTATATATATATTCTAACCAGGCCCTGTGCACCCTTATCCCTTCTCCAGCTGTATTATCGGCATTACTTCCGGTTGCACGATGTCAATTAGCGACTCAAACTCAAAGCTCGTTAGTTAACGAATATTTATGGCTGATAATTCGACAGGCAGTTTCCCCCAATACATACGTACATCCGCACTGAGATATCATTCCTGCATTTAAATTGTTGTGTAAGGTTTGAATTATTTAAGCCAGTTTTTTTTATTAGGCTTTTTTATTTTGGTGCCACGTGTTCTTTTGACGATGTGGATAGCAGAGTTGCTCAACGAAAAATCCTGCCTCCGTATGCAGAATTTCTTGTTAGATCGAGTTATTCCTGGGTGAGAAAAACGTGTGGATATGCAAACGACTTACAGGCCTAAATCTCTTACAGTATGTTTGCTGACAGCTGTAACATATTCTTGTTCGGAACTCTTGGTACTCGTGGGGGGAACCTTGGGCCGTCTGTTGGTGGATGGGACTAATGTTGAAGTCTGAAATGTTCCTGAATGGAAAGCTAATTGTCTTAGTCGAGAAGTGGGCAGTACGAGATGGCCATCATGTAATGGAAGCCTTCGACGCACATGGTGTCAGAAGCTTGCGTCACATCCGGGAAAACTGTTATTCTCCTCAAATTTGGGGCTGTCGTTTTCAAGGAGAGGGTGCAACTGCGGTGTCGCGCTCCTTCTGGTTTGGAATCTACAATAACCAATATGAAGAAACTGCAATCCTCACGTCACTCAGGACCCTAGGCGAGGGGATCTTCTCAAGTATTTTGTCAACCGCATCTCTCAGACTGAAGGGTAGATGGGATGAAGACAACGTGAGATCTTTTCCCGGCTTCGCTGTGGAATGCAGCTGCCAAAGACTGCGTTGAACAAATTCATGAGAAGTTTTATGTCCGCTTCTGTAGACGCCTAAGGGCCCTGTTCGGAACATCTTTCGGACCGTGGACTTTCATTAAACTTGAATTTTCTGATTGCAGCTTCGAAATCGGACTGATTAATTTCGGTTCATTTGTGGAATATAGTAGTCAGCAAGCATCTCTTCCTTGAAACTCTCTTTCACTCGGTTCCGGTGTGACTTTGTGGGTTGTAACTGAATCCCAAGACTACTATTTTCTCAGATTTGACGTTCATAGGGCCGTGCATCGTAATATATTTCTATAGTAAAACCAACCAGATGCGCCATTGTCTCAAATTTATTTTATTTTGGAATTACGCTCTACATGTTTCGGACGGTCTTTCCGTCCATCATCAGGAGTTCATGACTGTACATACTGCAACAGGCATATGTCAAACAGATACTGCTGCTGCTTGCTAGCAAGCAGCAGCAGTATCTTCTTACTAATTAACCAACTTAATGTACAAATTCTTGTTTTATAATAAGTTTATTTTATGCCTCTACATGTTTCGAGCACTGTTGTGCTTATCATCAGGAGGTCAAAATTGTGTTATTCAACATCCGGTAACATCACAATCTGTGGGTGGCCATCCGGTGCACAGTCCTCTCTCCACCTGTGCACCGGACGGCCACGTACGGGTGTGATGATACCAGATTTTGACCTCCTGATGATGAGCACATAGTGCTCGAACATGTAGAGGCATATAATAAACTTATTATAAAACAAGAATTGGTACATTAAGTTGGTTAATTACTAAGATTATACTGAGATGCACAGTTAGCAAAACATCAAAAAGTAGCAGTATCTGTTTGACATATACCTGTTGCTGTATGTACAGTCTTAGCCTCCTGATGATGGACGGAAAGACCGTCCGAAACATGTAGAGTGTCATTCCAAAATAAAATAAATTTGAGACATTGGTGCATCTAGTTGGTTTTACTATAGAAATATTTTCTCAGATTTTAGAGAAAGCCTTTCTCCGAAAAATGGAAGAGAGGAATCAAGTATTCCGGACTTGCATTATTCATTTTCTTTTCTTTCCAAGTACTGAATCGCCAGATGAGAGCCTACTTCATCAGGAGCGACATTTCTTATTACTAACACCTTAAGCCCTATGAGAAAGACGACCAACTTTCTTTGGTAAGCTCCGTCTCCGTCATAGATTCCAAGGCAAAATTTTCCAATGCTATCTATGATACTTTTAATGCAGGAACTATTGAAGGTAACAAGATACTTCGACTGACTCTTGGCGCTCGATTATTTCGTTATTGCCACCGATGAGAAACGTCCAATTACATTTTTTCACGTTTTGCTGACCGTGTGCGTCTCAGTATATTTATCTCAGTAATTAACCAACTTGATGCACAAAATTTTTGTTTTACAATAAGTTTATTTCTTGCCTCTACATGTTTCGAGCAAATGTGCTCATCATCAGGAGGTCAAAATTGCATTACACAGCTTTGGTATCATCACACTTACAGGTGGCCGTCTCGTGCACGAGAGGCTGTTTAATGCAATTTTGACCTCCTGATGATGAGCACATGTGCTCGAAATACGTAGAGGCAGGAAATAAACTTATTGTAAAACAAAAATTTTGTGCATCAAGTTGGTTAATTACTGAGATAAAAGTCCAGTTACATGTTGTTACATCTGATAATCTGGTACGTTCTGTGTTCTGTTACAGCTGATGTATCTGGCTGACGAATGGGTGGATGATGATAATTCTGCTCTCGATATATAATGCCACATATTCATAGGGTATACACTTGGGATGAAGCATGTGAAGGATCTCCTTGGATCAAATGTCATGATGTCATGTCGGTTTATAGCGTGGAGATGTCTCTCAGTTGTTTGGGAAAATGGCTGGAAGGACACTGAGCTTGAATACTTTTTAGGTTGCTCGGCATGCCGAGGGAGATCTTTTTGCCGTGTACGTTTGCACGAACGGGTCTCTGGAATAAGACGATTTCGACGTGGTGGTACTTCACGGATTGCTTTGGGTCTGTGTACCAAGATGAATGATACTTCTTGCTTGGCGACTGTGTTTTATTGGGGCTAGACATTAAAATAGAGATATTTGTGTCCCATATTTTTGTGTGCTGTGAGACCCAAGGATCTGTCCGGAGCTTATGAATAGATATGACCTCAAGAACTGGCACCATCGTGGTGCTTTCAATGCATCGCCGAGTTTATGATTCTGAATGGTGTATTAATGCCTATGTATTCTGACATGCAAAGATGACCTTTAATGATTTGTTGGTTATTTCTATCAGACCTAAAGCAAAATACAGTTTTTGCTTCCCTGCCACATTTTTCATTTTGCAGAAATAGGATTTTCAGAATTTTTGAAGACGTCTTCGCCAAATCTAATTTCGGGATTCTACCAGGTGGCGCTCGCAGGGTTCCTGTCTGAGGAGTTCTCAATACTGGGCAAAATTCTAGTGTTAGGCTGCATTACGGCGAAGGTATACATCTCTGACTTTCGGGTCTGTGCGATTTTACGCTGCGTCTGTTGACAGTCGGTTAAAGAAGTTAAGGTTCACCCTATCTGTTCCACCATAAAGAGCAGTTACGTCTCTGTAAACTGATTTCAGGGAACATGTCCAACGGAGAGTGTAATATAAAACCGAACACAGACGCACGGCAGGCTTAAAGACCTTATATTTCCTCATCTATATAAGGTAAAGTGATCCCGTTACAGGCCCGGTGTGGCCCAGAGGGTGGGTAGAGGTATAGCTCTACTGTTCCATGACTGCGGCACTAGAAGGGGGTGAGTGGTCAGCAGCACGCCCCAGCCGCATTTTACCCTCGGGACACACACGGTACCCATTCTACAGGAGGCTGCGTGGGCCCCAGGGCCGGTCTGGACGGGCGGAAAATCTCGTCCCCACCGGGATTCGATCCCGTACCGTCCAGCCCGTAGTCAGTCGCTATACCGACTGATCTACCGGGCCCACACACACACACATATATATTTATATATATATATATATAACCCTTTAAACGCCGAATTAAATCCCATCTGCCATCGCTGGCATTATTAGTTCACCATATTCTCCACGGTAGCAGGATAAGGTTTAATATATGACGCATCGCGTTTTAGAGTAGTGAAACGCCGGGAAACCGTAATCGAAACTTCCCACGAAAGTTTTGTACAATTTATTGCTTGTGATTTTCCACAATTAAAATTCTCTGTGTTAAATTGTATCGCATACAGACGAACAAAAGAAATTTAAACAGAATTTGTGACTAAAACCATGCAATGTGCCGTACACGCGCGGATAAGATTGATGGTGTGTGTGTGTAATGCAGCTGCCTGCACACTTACCGCGCAGTATCCTCCATTTCTAATTGAAATTAAACTGTATTTAGTAATCTTGAAACCAGATGTCAAGCACGTGTGAGACTTGACGTAGGTAATTTCCAAAATCTATTATAATATTCGATAAGTTTTGTGTTGTGTGTATTATATCAGGAAAAGAGGAATAAAACTATACAATACACTGGCCCTTCCAGTCTTGTTATATGGCAGCGAAACTTGGACTGTTAAAGCAAGTGACGCCAGAAGAATAACAGTAGCAGAGATGAAATACATGAGAAGAACAGCAGGATGTACTTGGACAGATTACGAAACAAATGAACAAATTGCAAACGAGTTAAAAATAGCAACAATTTTGGACAAATTACTGGAACACAAGAGAGGCTGGATACAACGCGCAAATAGAATGCCTCGAAATAGATTACCCAGGGTAATGAAACACTACTCCACTACTCCCCAACTGGCAGAAGGAACCATGATAGACCTTTGAAGAGACTTCTGGATACGTGAGACCGGAACGGGTCAACAAGTGGCCCGACTCCATGAAATATATGATGATGATGATTATGATTATGATGATATCAGGAAATATAGGGCGGTTAGGGTTTTGATATTCGATTGAACTCTGTGTATAATGTATAATCCCTTATCACTAGTTTAAGGATTTCTTCCTGTTGTGATTTTTCCAATGTTTTGTTCGTGTCGTGTATGCTTGGGGTAGTCTTGCTTGTACATGTTTTATGGACTGAAACACAAGTGTTTATTGTCATGCATAAAACACGTCTTTAGCAGTAACAAGCTTATATTGCATATGAGCTTCCTCTGAACAGGTTTCATGCGATTTGGCCTATAATTCGTCGTGGCTTGCTTGCTCTGGAAATTCACGATTCGTGCATAAAGCGCTGTAGAAACATAAACAAGAATTAACACTAATAATCCGACCTTTTTTATAAAAGATACTGCAGGCCCATTTGTTTATCTAATGCATGTAGTCAAGGTTATAAAAGTAATGGAAACATACATGCATTTAAGCATCGCGCCATAAAGACGTGTATTTGGGAAGCGAAGATATATCTCTACTACGTATTTCCGCGGCACTGAGTGTAGACAAGTAGTCTGTTTTGGGCTCCGGCCGCTTTTCACGCATGGAAAAGGCCCAGTACCCTTTAATTGCGTGGGATTCATTGCCTGTCCCGGTGAGGTAACAGAGTTAACTGCTGGTATGTCAAAGGAAAGCCCACAAATGCAGTTGTTATAATCTAAAGTTTAGCACAGGATGAACACAATCCACTGTGCAGTGTTTTATGAAGTGTTAGAATAAACACCAAAGGACTGGACGGATGGATCAGTGAGGAAATAGATACGGATTTGTATGAGGGGGTAAAAATGGAGTTGGACCCGGTTATAAAGAAATTGGTTTTTGCGACACCTCATATAGTGTGTCAGATATTTTTTTTTGTGGCAATTAACCTTTAGACGCCTAACATCAACTATAGTTGACGTACCGCACCGCTAACCTCCAAAGTTGCATTTTATATATTTATTCAACAAATATAGGTACCGAATATTTTAAACATGGTGTATACTC
>Ga0136643_10014632_pt1 | contig 11783 bp, 11 predicted proteins | sample TergutLab28metaG_FD_96883 | JGI IMG/M metagenome (GOLD analysis project Ga0136643, IMG submission 96883) | Labiotermes labralis P1 segment gut microbial communities from Petit-Saut dam, French Guiana - Lab288 P1 (version 3) (version 3) | ecosystem: Host-associated > Arthropoda: Insects >...
AACTTCTCTGGCCAATATCTCCGTAACCATTGAACTTTGGATATAGGTGTTTTGGGTTATATCGTTATAGTTTGACCTAAGGAACACTCTCCCGAAGTTAGGTTCTTTCCTCCTGGGACACCCCGTATATTGTTGGAAAATGACCCTTCCTTTATACAAAACAATAACTTCATCTATGGTCAGATGTACAGAAGGGCTGTAAAATTTTGAAAATGTCATTCAGAATTTCAAATGGATTTTGTACCTTCCATAACCTGTCAGAATTTTCGTCCGTCATGTCAGGCTCATTCTTGTTGTCTGTAAAGTGCAGAGAATGAAGGAAGTGAAGGTATCTGTCCTGTTCCATAGCACTACTATAGAAATGTGTGTGGAATTGGTGGTTGTTGACCAGTAGTCTGTCAGTTTGTCCCATTTATATTGTTGTCGCAAGAAACACAAGCATTTCAGCTTCAGTCATGTTAGGGAGGGCAAAGGTCTCTCATCAAGTTTGTCAAGGTGGTCATGGTAGTACCTGTTAGTCTCCACCACCAGCAGTGTGATAATTTCTGCAAAATACAACAGGAAACGGCTAAGTGGACTGGAGCCATTATTTATATGTGTTGCTTCACCACACTTCTCTGACAACCAGAGGACCATGTGCACTGATGTGTTAATGATGTCTGGACCTGTTGACCTGACCCATGCTGAAAAAACTTCCCCTTCCTCATAGTCATGTAAACAAACTGCTGGATGGTGGACGGTCAGGTTGCAGTTGTGACACCCCTGGCTCGTCTTCAAAACCTCCCTTGTCCTCACACCTGCTGTCGCTTGGGGCCCCGCTTCATCACTCTTGCTGTCCCAAACCAGTTCCGATATCCAGTTTGGGGACAAGAACCTGGCTGTTGTAGCTGCTGCAGTCATCACAGAGTGCTTACTGAGGAATTATTATTATTATTATTATTCAGTTGAAATAGGTGGTCACATGATGAAATGCTGTTTATGGCTTGACTTTTTACATGCCAGTCTATTTATTTCTATGTATCTACTTTAGTTGAGGTTATAACCCTGAGTTGCATTTACAAAAGAAGCATTTCAATTTCAGCATATATGTTACGCAAACGTGACATCAACAGTGCAGCCAGTAATGACATTTATTTGTGTGGCATTGGTATGCAGTCTGTATATACCCTTTTTCAGACTTTCCTCCTGTAACAGTGCATGGTCTGAACTGAAGTGTAAGACAGGCATGAAACATCCTGTGTACCAAAAATGGGGACTTTTTGTGACAATAAAAATAATAGTTATGTGGAATACAGAAATTCTCTCAATCAAGAAATAATTGAATAATATGTTACATTTAAGAGAAACAATGTTAAAGAAAATTTAAAATGAAATTTTGACATGTTATCAAAGACAGTTGGTGCTTATAGTCCAGTTTAGAAGCAATATATTTTGCCACTGTGTGTGGCTTCCTGCACAAACAAGTTTCTTTTTTGGCTGTGTAAGAACTGGAGTGCCATTTATCAGACAGTGACATTGTGTAGTTATATTTCAGTAGGACAGGGTACACAGTGGTGCAGTTGATTGAGGCACTGCGCTACAAGTCTGAAGGTTGCAGGTTCGATTTCTGATGGTGTTGGAATGTTTGACGTAATCCTTCCAGCCGCACTATGGCCCTGGGTTTGACTCAGTCTCTAACAGAAATGAGTGCCAGGAATATTTCCTGGGGTGTAAAGGCGGCCGGTGCGTAGGGCTGACAACCTTACCAAATTCATGTGCCAATTGTCTTGAAATCTGGGAACCTTAACCTCCCGGAACCCTCAGGGCCTGTCCAGGCCTGTAATGGGATTACTTTACTATATTTCAACAGGGTACACAGCAGGAAATTCTGCTACAAAACATTATCACTAAACATTCCTTTTACTGCAAATGCTTGGCAGAGTAAATGAGGCTTCATGTCCAATGTAATCATGATCAGTTGTTACTACAAACTGCTTTGAACTGCTAAATGTATCTTGTGAAGGGAATGAAAGGCACACTGTTGCATAGCAAAACAAGAAACATACAGGATTTAAAGTGTAAAGACACTATAAAACTCCTGTTCATGAGGTACATGGGTTCTTAATTGTGTAAATTGGCCAGAGCATGAATCTGACCACCTCCCATCATCTAATGCGGAGTTAACGAGTGGTGCTATAATTCTGTTCCTCTACATGATTGTACGGCACGCTTTAATGTCCGTAACATGCCTTGTGTGGGATGTTCATAGCCCTTGGGTTTAGGTCACCATACTAGAACCTGGAATTTTCATACCCCAAGTGTTAATCAGATTTGATATTTATTTTATAGTTCTATTGTAGATTGCTCTGAAGTATTGTTTATATGAATCATATTTATTGGTTTTTGTTTTATATGTATTTTGTTACTGCCTTTTTATTGTTCTATGTATATGTATGTTTTTTGTTTGTACTGTTCGGCTGTTGTTTAAGCACCTTATTTACTGTACAGTGTGTCCCACTCGCTACCAAACCCGGCATTTCTTTAATAATTTTACCACTAATGAGGATATTGCAATGAAATTTGAAGTGGACTTATCTCATTGTGTAAGAAATGTGACAACATCATAACAAGTGCTGGAAGTGGCCACCATTTGCATCCAGACAGGATTGAACCTGGCACACCATATTTTGGGAAGTCCTTGCCAGTACTTCTGCTGTCACTGCCTGAATTTCTTTGGTGAAATTTGCTTTCAAGGCGTCTTTGGTTCGTGGTTTGTTTTCGTAAACTCTCCCTATCAGATATCCCCACCAGAAATAATCAGGCGGCGTCAGATCAGGCGAGCGCGGTGGCCAAAGTCCCTTCAAAATGACACGGTCACCTAAAAAGGACTGCATTTCGGCCATGCTGGCGTGTGAAGTGTGGGATGTCGCTCCATCCTGCTGGAAATATCCAATTGAGAGTTCCTCATCATCCAGTTGATTTACAAAGGTGTTGAAGATTTCCATATATGCATCTGTTGTGATGGTTGCATTGAAGAAGTTGGGACCAATTATGCACTGCCAGGACATCCCTCACCAAACACCGATCTCCTCTGAATGAAGGGGTTCTTCGTGTAACGCGTTGGGATTTTTACTTGCCCAAATACGGAACTTTTGAGAATTAACGTATCCTGACAGGTGAAACCACGCCTCCTCCGAGAACCAAGTGTAGTTCAGAATGCCCGGATTTTCCTTAAGAAGTGTCTGAAACCGTTGACAGTATGCCACTCTTTTCACTTGGTCAGGCTCTTTTAATTCGTGGACCACGGAGATACGGTACACATGAAGCTTTGCTTTTTTCGCAGCAAGTTGACAAGTGCTTCTGGACAACCCTGATTCCTGTGAAAGTCGGCACAGTGACTTCTTGGGAGACACCAGTAGTCGGTCCTTCACATTTTGGATCGTTTCCTCTGACATTTTTGGACGACCTCCTGTATGCTCGTCCAATAAAGTCCCCTTACTTTCCAGTTTCTTCGACAAGGCCCAAATGCTGGACTTGCTCAGCGGATGTCGGCCTCCAAACTTTTCCAGGAATTGCTGTTGACATGACTTTTATCGATTCTGTTTTCCAATAAGTGCGAACAATAAACACTCGCTCCTCCAGATTATACCGATACATTTTCCAACTATCCTGTGTGAACTCACACATACCGTACACTAACAGTCATGAACAACAACCATATTGTGTAGGCACCCTCAGCCAAATGACAGAGAGATCAGCAGAGAGGTGCTTCGGGCAGGAAACAGGCTGGTTGGTTGGCTGGCTGGCTGGCGGACCGCTGCTCCATGCCACAACAATTGGGCGCACTACAGACACATTCCTCTTCATTTCTAACACAACAAACGTACTCCTGTTCAAATTTCATTGCAATATCTTCATTGGTGTTAGTATTATTAAAGAAATGCGGGGTACAGTAGCGAGTGGGACACACTGTATAATTGCGGGACAACCTGTATAATTTAACATCATTATTAGTTCAGTTAGAAGTGCAGAAGACAGTTGCTGCAAACACCAGTCTTGCAGTTGATAGGTCGCACAAACAGTACCCTCTTCCGTGCAGTACTGTAGGTGTAACAGCACTACAGTCTCCCACTCTACTGGTAATGTTGTTTTCCTCATTTTGTTCTTTCAGTAACATTGTTCCTTATAACAAAATTGGCTGAAGTTTTACAGTTTCGTAAGCTTATTTGCACTTAACCAATCTCTTATATGCTGCCTCCTCCTCAATAATTAAAAACTTACTGATCAGAAAGTTTTCTCCATCTCCATATTTCTGTACATTTCAAAAGAGTGTGATCATGTGCCTTAAGCCATTGAAAACACCATCTGAGGCACAGGGGAGGCTGAGTGACTATCTTTATACCATTGTTCTCTCTGCTTTTAATAAGTGGTCAAGGTCAGAGTCGGCTCACGATGTTTGGGACATTTTTTCCAGCAAGTTACTCCCCCATCTGCTATATTTGTCCCTCATGCTATATGCTAACTGATCTGCTCTTTGTTTGAAGAAACACTTCATTCAGTACACATCATAGCACACATTATCAACACTTTGCATCCTTCGAATCTTTCCACTGGCTCACAAATTGCCTTCTGCCCTTTACAGTTATTACCATATCTTCCATAAATTGCACCAGTTTCGAGCATAAATTCAACTCTCAGATTGTTGACCTTGGGATGCTTTGTATGTGTGTAGTGGCCACGTTAATTTGTTGCAGTATTACCACAGCTTAAGTAAAGGAGGAAACCAGCTAGATGCAGCTGTGAACATGTTCCTTTTCGGAGTGCTGGCAACATTACTCTTGAGAGAAACACAATGTGTGTATGTGCAGTTTTTGTAAGTAATTAGAAATGAAACATACACTATTTTTCTTTCAGACTGCAGACAACCAGAATTTACTGTGTCGTCAGGGCACTGTTCCTGCTCTGGCTGCTTTACTGTGCTCTCCTCATTACAAAGTGCAGATGCCAAGTCTCCGGTGCCTAGCCAACATGTGCTTCCAGAATCAAAAGGTGTCTGCAGTTGTTGCAACTTCCAGGTACAAGTTCCTTCTGCATCCTGTGTAAATTTTGAGAGCATTGATGCATCTGAGATGTTTCAACCAAGTTGTAAATTAGTAAATTAGTAAATTACTTTGTAATGATGGTTAAATGTTAAGAGAAGAAACTGTGATGTCAGTGTGGAAAGTATGTGCTTAGCCAAATGAAAATATTAAAACCTTTTCAGTAGCTAATTTGAGTAAGGTGGGTTCAGTACAGCTTTGTGATTTTGATCAACCATGCATAGTATGTGCTTGTAACCCATGTTGGTAACTTCCTGTGTCTACAGCTGCACATGGTAGGGTGGCAGTTTTTTCAAACTCTTAATATTTCAGTTTATTTATCTTGTACATTCTTAAAAATGAATGCATGTTGAAATGAATGTGTGCAAGGCAGAAAATGAAGTATTTTTTATTATTTCTGAGAATATTATTGAATATGACACAGAATATCTTTATATTGACTGTGGAAGTGAGGGACCATCAACGTTGTGATTTAGGGAGTGTGAAGCCATGTGGTTTGGTAGATAAATACGCTTCTCTCAAAATGCATGGCATTGTATTCCGGAGCACTGTGACCTGGGTAGTGCTGTGAGAACATGAAATTTCTTTTGAGGTTTAAGGTGAACTGTATGTCAGGAATTCCCTTCTAATAGTTGAAGTTGTACCATTTTTCAGGAGTGCTTTCTGGCTCCCTGCTAGGGGTTGAAGTAGGATCACACATCTGGAGTTCTCTCCTTGCTTGTTTTTGGTGGTTCCCTCCAGATTTTTTGTTCCTGTTGCTTTCAAGAGCTATACAATGTGACAGTTCAGTTATTAACTGTTTCTGGTCGATGCTGAAATATTGTGGTAATATTCTATTAAGTAAATTATAATGAGTTATTCCTAGAATGGATATTAATTGATCCTCTGCCTTTACAACTGAACACCTTACAATTCTAAATAAGCATTGGAATAAAGAATGTTGATTATGTTGTCTCTGTCTTGCAGCTTTGGAGGAAAGTCTGTGCCAGATATACTGGTGGGGCTAATGGCAAGGGACAGGCCAAGTGAGATGCAGATGGCAGCAGCGAGGTGTATTACATACATGCACCGAGCTGGTGCAATTAGTGCTGAGGATCCAAAGATCTTGTATCGCACACTTCCTTGCCTGGTGAGTTGCATGGCAAATTAGAAACAAACGTAAAAGTACTGGTTATGTAGTTAGTGTGCAGCTGGCAATTGACTGGTGAGCTACAGATGTTGTATCTGCTGCTGTCATATGTGATAAATTTTATTCTGCACTATCAGTATACTAATTTGTGTTGTCATAGTGCGTGGGTGGATCCAAAATTTTCCGGACTGGTGCCGCCATCTGCACAGCAGTTGTGTTAGCGCCAAGCACTGGTAGATGGTAGGACAACCATGTTTAGCGAGTCTGCTTGCCATGTTTCACGTAGGTGGGGTGACGTCAGTTTTTATGTGCGTTTATGTGGAGTTGTGTACATGACGCGTGGTGGATTTGGCAATGGATCGGAGAAAGGAACAGTGAATGTGCATCAGATTTTGTGCAAATCTTGGGAAACGTGCTACAGAAACCCTCGAAATGATTCAACAAGGCTTCGGGGACCAAAGCTTGAGTCATACACAGGTGTTTCAGTGGCATGCCCGGTTCAAGGCCGGTCGCACATCAGTTGACGACGATGAACACACTGGGAGACCCACAAGTTGCACAGCTCCTGAAACCGTTGCACGAATTCAAGAGATCATTCGTCAGGATCGACGTCGGACCATTCGTGACATTGCTGAGGAGGTGGACGTTGGTTATGGGACATGCCAACGCGTTCTGACGGAAGAATTGGGCATGCAGCGTGTCACAGCCAAATTTGTGCCCAGGATCCTGACAGCTGACCAGATGCAGCAGCGCGTCAGTGTCTGCACTGAACTTCGTCAGCTAGCCTCCGACAATGAAACGTTCTTGTCTAGGGTCATTACTGGTGATGAGAGCTGGGTATACGGTTATGACCCTGAGATAAAGCGACAATCCTTCCAGTGGAAAAGCCCCACGTCACCAAGGCCCAAAAAGGCCAGACAGGTGAAAAGCAATCTCAAGAGCATGATCATCACTTTCTTTGACATCAAGGGGATTGTGCATAAAGAATTTGTCCCAAGAGGCCAAACTGAATTCCGGGTTCTACTGCGAAGTTTTGCAGAGACTGTGTGAAAAAGTGCGAAGACATCGTCCCCAACTTCGGCGAGAACAGACCAGGCTGCTTCACCATGACAACGCACCGGCTCACACTGCCGTCCTCACCCAACAGTTTCTGGTTGCAAACAAAATTCCTGTTATCCCCCACCCACCGTACTCCCCTGATTTGGCGCCCTGTGACTTTTCTTATTTCCTAAAATGAAATTGAAGCTGAAAGGGCGCCAGTTCGATACCATTGAGGACATCCAGGCCGAAACACGGAAAGTGCTTGACACTGTCACAGAAAAGAACTTCCAGAATGCATTCCAAAAATGGAGGAGACGGTGGGACCTGTGTCTACATGCGGGAGGGAACTACTTCGAGGGTGACGGCAGCCGATAGGACTTACGGTAAGTTTTATGATTTTTACAGTGTCAGTCCGGAAAATTTTGGATCCACACACGTACAACACTAAATTCACTGAACTTTAATTACAACTTTCACCTTAATGTGAGTTATGACTCTTTTAACATAATTTAGTCAGGAAAATGGCAAGTTACAGACACGTTTTTGCTCCTGTCATATGGAATAAAGAGTGAATGATTAAACATTATGTTTGGATATAAAAATAAATACATTCAGTATATTAAGCAACACATCCACTCAATAAAATCCTATAAAATACAATTCATGTTAAGTATCAAATTCTGCATGTTTTGGCACTGGACTTCCATCTTCAGGGAGTCTACTAAAACTGATATGCAAGTCTAGCATGCCAATGCAACACAAACTAGCAGCATATAGAGTCCTTTTAACCCTTCCTCTGGGTCATTTAATTGAGAGGGCCAGATCTGTGGTTTGCTGGTTTTCATGATGGCCCTTTAAATCTTTTGTGTGTGATTAGAAAGCTGGATTGTGTGGGAAATACAACATATATTTCAGCATGTCAAAAAATGCAGTGGAAAAGTTTAGTGAGTACATGCACAAATTGAATTTAAAGTGAAATTTCTAAGTTTTCGGTGTCTTTTACTTACACTTCTGTTCGGGGTGTCTAATTTGCGAACAGATTTCCGGCTTTAAAAGTTGTGGAGTTGTGCCTGATGTGGTAGTCTCAGAAAATTCTTACAAAACACAGTTCCACATCATACTTCCATCGCACTTCACTAAATATTTTCCCTTCACACCATTTCCAGTGTACACAAGACAATTTTAGCTACGTCATAGACTGAGGCAGACCATGTTTTCTGAGCACTGTTCCAGTCTACTGACTTGTGCCACTATTGCAAATATATCTTTTGTGAGGAGGAGTCGAAAATCTCTACATGAAATTTCCTTACCCCACAAGGAGAGAATAAATAAGACATAGCTATTTCAACACACCTTAAAAATGTTTAATTGCTTTTGCTGTGCTAAACCAGTTGGAATGCCCTTTTTGGGACACGAACTTTGGCCTCTTGGCTGTTGCACCTTTCACACAACTGTTCAGTGAGGAATGTAAACTTTATCTTACTACTTTTCAGTGAAAACAGTTGCAAAGTGTAACACCATATATTTTTTAGCTATATTTATGGCTCCATTTCTTTCTTGCCAAATGAAGTCTGTTTCCTTTTGTTTCTCTGACAGAGCGTAGTTAAAATTGTAACCCCCTAGTGGAGTATAGTCCAGAGGTACCTGAATTTCAGCACATGGTATGAAAAGCATGATGCCACCAGTGAAGCCAGTAATATCTTTTGTTCATTCAAGTGGCTATGGTATGCAGTTCCTATATGTTATCCTTGTTTGAAACCTTCCTTCAGTAACAGTACACGGTCTGAAATGTTGTGTAAGACAGGCATGAGACAACCTTCATACCAAAAATGGTAACGTGTTTTTGACAAGAAGAGTAACAGTCATGCAGAAATACAGAAATTCACTAAACTAAGAAAGAAGTGAATAATATATTATATTTAAGAGAAATAAAATTAAAAATAATATTAAAAATAATATACAACCAATTGTTTGACACTGTGTCAAATAAAGACAGTGGTGATTGGTCCACTTTAGAATTAAATACTTTCTGGCACTGTGTGTGGCTTCACCACAAAGAAACTTCTGTTTTGGTTTTGATGATAACCAGACTTGTGATTCATAGCCATTGGGTCAGGCAACCATATTGCACTGTCATATTTCAACAGAGTATGCACCAGGAAAATTCTGTTACCAAACATGCCATCACTAGGCTTGTTCCATTGAAATGGAAGACTTGGCTAAGTGAATGAGACTTCCTGCCCAGTGTTATCATTGTGTGTTTTCACTATAAATGTGCTTACTGTTGACACCTGCTAGATGAGATTCCACAATGCAGAGCACAGGGAAAAAAAAAAAACACCATACAAGATTTCACAGCATGAACATGGGTGACAAAACTCCTGTTCAAGATGTACACGGTTCTTAATTGGGATGGAATGGCCAAAGCCTGACTCTGTGTACTAAGCATCATATAATCAGAGTTAATGAGTGGGGCTATAATTTTATTGCTCTGCTTTGCTGTATTTGGTGCATACCAACTGTGGGAACATTCGTAATTCTTGATATCACCTTAAGAGTGTCTGGTACCTTCATGACATAGAAGTTAAATAGATTGCTTCAGCTCCCTCCTTCTCAAGAAAGTAAAAAAACCAAAATGAGTACCGTACTTCGAATTTCCTGCAATAACAGCTGTCCACTTTCCATAAGAACAGAACTGAATAACAGAATAAAAAAAAAATACCATTGCACACAATGTGAATATCACAGTCCCCTGACAAGAAAGGAAAAATCATTAATATACACATAAACATACCACTTTGCATATATCATACTGTTCACCAAATACTCTATGTAACCTACCAAAAACCCGAAAAGAACTTGTCTAATGGTGTATACAGTCTAAAATGTAGCACACTTGACAGAATATATGTTGGTCAGACTGGTCGTAATCTCAAAATAAGTTGTTTAGAGTTTTGAACAATAAACATTAATTCGGTCCTATACAAACCACCATGCAGCTAATAAAACCAGTAACAAAAGGATGGCATATGTGAATTGCTCCAAAAATCTTTATATTCAGCAGTACCAACTTCAAGGATCCTTCATAGATGTGTAAAATATCAGGGAAATAAATCCCTTATCTGTCCTGTCTGTGACATACACTGTTACTGTGCGGACACACACACACTACACTTCCTGTCAACAACAGCAATGGACAGTTGTTTGGTGGACTACATTGCCTTACATGATATACTTCACACACTCAACATGATGTGTACTCTGATATATACACAGGGATCTAAAATCAATAATTTTGCAGGATGAGATCAATTTCAATTGCATATGTTGGTATACATGCTGCAGACAAAATATAAATAGCTTTAAGCTGGTACTTGAAGGGTTTAACTGTTGTTTAGCTACAGTGACACAGCACGGTGGATTTCTGTTTGGCAACTTTTGTATATTCTAGAATTTTAATATTGTTGTATGTGTGTTCCTTGTTTTAGTACTCTTCCTGAAGATGGAAGTCCGGTGCCAAAACTTACAGGTGTTGATACCATATGATATGTATTGTGTTGTGTTTTATTGAGTGTATTTGTTGGTTAATGTATTGAATGTAAGAAAATGCACTATATGTGTCACAACAAGAGAAGTAAACACTTTAATTGATTTATCTTTAGTGCAATAAGAAGCAGGAATGTTTTCTCTGTGAATAATAAAGTGCCATACCTTTCACTAGCTGGAACCGTAATGTAGCTAGTGATTGGTGTCCGTGCCTAGTCACCAGTGCTGCACCTGCGACAAAACCTACAATTGGAAGCAGCAGTATTTGCTGTGCGTATTCATATGCATAGTTGCATAGCAACAAGCACGACTTGAGTGTGTTTTCTTAAATGTTTATGATTCATTCATTCATTCATTCAGTATTCTGTCTGACGACAGGTCCAAAGCCTCCTCTGAAACGATTCCTCCACATAGTGCGATCTAGAGCTTCCTCCTTCAAATGAGAATATCCTCTCCTGTCCTTAAGGTCATTCAGTAGTTTCTTACGTCTTCTTCCTTGTCTTCTTGTCACTTCCATCTCTCCCTTTATCTTTCCTTCGATAACCTGTTTTAGTAGGCAGTTTCTACGTAAGATGCGTCCAATCCAATTAGCCTTCCATTTTCTTATTTCATGTAGGATATTCCTCTGCTCATTGACTCTAAGTAACACATCTTCATTTCTCACGTGATCTGTCCAACTGATCTTTTCCATCCTTCTCCAGCACTATGTTTCAGAACTTTCCAGGTATTTCTGATCAGCTTCCCGAAGCGTCCATGTTTCAGCACCGTACAAAGCCGTGCTCCAAATGTAGCATTTTACTACTTTCTTCCTCAAATTTAAGTCCAATTTGCTGGTAAGGAGAGTCTTCTTTTTGTTGAACGCAGCCTTTGCCATGGCAATCCTGGATTTAATTTCACACGTACATCTTCCATCATTTGTTAATATGCTACCCAAATATTTAAAACATTCCACATTCTCCAGTTGTTTTTGGTCTATCATAATTGTTACT
>Ga0136643_10014634_pt1 | contig 11782 bp, 8 predicted proteins | sample TergutLab28metaG_FD_96883 | JGI IMG/M metagenome (GOLD analysis project Ga0136643, IMG submission 96883) | Labiotermes labralis P1 segment gut microbial communities from Petit-Saut dam, French Guiana - Lab288 P1 (version 3) (version 3) | ecosystem: Host-associated > Arthropoda: Insects >...
AACAGCAGTCACTAACAACGCAGCACTACAACAGCTAACAGCAGTCACTAACAACGCAGCACTGCAAAACAAAACAAACACCACGAGCCCTCGCCGTGAACTGCACGTAGTCTCAGTTTGTTTGACGAGACGAGGCGTCAACGTGGCGAGCACGGGGAAGGAATCGTCAGCTACGGTTACGCGACGGGCCCCGTCGAGCGCACGCCCCCGGCACAGGCCCGTCCCGCTGTAACACAAATGCATCTAATAGAAAATAATTGCACGAAACACCTGCGCGTCCCGTACAATAGCCGTTTTGCACACGGCACGTTCTAACATAAATCTGGTGTCAGTCCTGGAATAAAAGTCAATTGAATAAGGGGTTGGGTGGGCCCCATAGCTGGTCTGGACTTTGCCCTTACTTGAATAGCAACCCTGGTTCGTGCACACCGCGGCCTAATCACTGTGCTGATTCTTGTACACAGCTTCGGTGATAGATGTACGAAATATATGTATGGAGCACCGGTGTGTTGCTAATGATAGGGGATAACGATGTAGACGGAGATCCCAGTGTCCATTCATTCACCACAGATCCCGCATGGAATGGCCTGGGATCAAACCAGGATTTCTTCAGTTAGAAGTCGACCTGAACCACGGCACGGGTCGCTCAGGTGGGCTGTCGTTGTACTTGAACGTTCTGTCTTCTTGTGTATGAAATCATTCAAGCCGTTGTTAGGCTAGATAAATGAACTGTACCACCGTCCATCACAGCTACTTGCGCAGTTGCCCTAATGCAGTGTGACAGACGGTCATGTTATTCATTTAATTTCATCCTTTTTGCCTGTCACAACCGGATGTCCAACCAAAACATCGTTAAGCCGTCATATTTTCTAATGTTAAAAAGTGCCCTCTGAAAATTAACGTAATTCAGATATTGGATACCAACAAGAATTAACGTCTGTCCCTACACACTTCTACTCACAATTTCCCCTGCTGGTGTGTTACATTTAAACTAAGATATATTAGATCTTTCTGTTCTTTACATCGTAACTGGGGATGAAGTAAAGAGAAGTTTCTTAGAGAGGGATTATTTGGTAACAGGATCGTCTGCTGGCCTGTTCGCATTTACCCCAAATTGTTGTGGTGGTATTTCAGTGTTTTACAAATTTCTTCACAAAGGCAAGTTAGTGTCACTTCTAAATCATTGAACATTTCATCAACTGCACACTACCAGGAACAGCCTGAATTGCCTTCCTGCATGTTTTGCGAAATTTGCCTCCTCCTCCTCCTCCTCCTCCTCCTTCTTCTTCTTCTTCAGGCACTGAACTTATTTTAATGGTTGAAAGTTATGGCCTTCTCAACGACGTCTTTCCATTTCCCTCGATCCTGGACGCAGGTTATTCAATTTTTAACCTTCGTTTGGCAAATGTCCTGTTTGACTTTATCCTCCCATCGGTACTTGAGTCTTCCTTGTGATCTTTCAGTTGGAGGATTCCATTTAAATATCTTCTTGACTGTTCTGGTATCTGGCATTATCTGTACGTGACCAAACCAGCTTAGTCTTTGAGCTTTAATACCATTAACTATATTTTTATGTTTTATCAGTTTATCTAATTCTTCGTTAGTTTACGAAATTTGCCTTCGGCATTGTTATTTTTCGTCCTCCAAGATTTATGAATCTGTCTTTTTCTTTGGCCCTGAATTCTGTTCCAAAATTAACGCATACCTCACAGCCAGAAACCAGTACTTCCTGCTGTCCTCCTTTGTTCTTCTATCACAGGCCTTAATAAAAAAAAATGTGACGACATCGTTGGTCTAGCGGTGTACAGCTCAAGGAAACTGCTGTGCAGATGTTGCGTCACATCTGCCTGCAAATGTACAAGGAAAATTGCGATAAAATCATTACGAGAACTTTGCAGGCGTAACTCATGTTATGTCGAAACCGCGCCCGCTCCCTGCCTCTGCTTATCAGGTTTAATTTAAAAAGTCCTCTTATGTTTGATAAGATAAAGCGTATGCAGGAAATGACTGATATCACAACGCCGCTTTCCATTCTTAGCGTGGGTTTGAACACAGTGCTTCTGTGCCTTTTCAGACAAACGCCCCTTTCATCATCTTCGGTTTTTTTCGACTCTGTTTGAACTGTGTATTCCACCAAAATACGCTCGGTTTCCCACATCTTCTGTGCCGCAAGATTCAGAGAGTATTGCACACTCTTCATTGTCACTCGTGGCAATTTCACACAAAATGTAATGCTCATTCTTTGCTGTGAATTCCGATTACTCTTTATTCGAAGTTAGACACAAACACAGCTCTTGTTTATGCCACAGTCGACAATCTTGACGCCACTGTGATGAAATCATAAGTTTTGCAGGTAGAAAAGTTAACAGATATGAACTCGACGTGATGAAGTTTAAGTAACACGACAGGCCGCTCGTAAAATCATTCCAGCAACTCAGTAAGGCAGCTGCCACGAAGTACTTTTTCTTTTGCCGTAATGGTGACAGCACCCACACTAGGAACCGCGTGAACGGGGTTTACTAATCACCATCGATTCGGTTATACTTATAATGTTAATTAATAATTATTATCAAAATACACAACTGTGATGTGAATATAATGTGAATTTCAGTTCTTGACCCGGGGTTTCCGTGTCTTGGAACCTCCAGGAAGTTAAAGACTAGAGTCGGATTTTGGTTTTGACGTCTAACTGGTGGAGCATAGAAAATATTTCAGATTAACTTTCGATGTCCTTTGGAAAATTCATTTAATAGGAGAGAGAATTTGTATTGATTTACCTTCTATAGTGACCAACAAGTGAAAAGGAGATAAGCTACGTCCATTATTTTGACCCAAACACAAGAATTGAGCCTATGATCTGAAATAAATATTAACGGTCAGTTTTGAGGGACAAAATTAAAGAAGACCTCCATAACAAAAGGGAGAGTGCCCTCATTTTCCTTTGGTTTGTTTGTAGTAGCCAAGTGCAAAGACAACAAATAAAAATATCAAGACAACTTTTCTCAATTTCGGCGGAGATTAACCAGTTCGGTTCTCATCCCCAGTGTGTTGTGCCGTACTGAAAGGAAGACGGTAAACATTGTTATGATGCTTTGCTACGGGTTCTTCAGCATGGGAAGCCGGACAGTGTAGCGATTTCGGGAGGGCGCACGGCCAACGCAATAAGAGAAACATCTCACCGCTGAAATTTACCCTAGCGCATTGGCGTACCTAGGAATTCTATTAGGGGGGGGGGGGTTCAACAAATTCAGTTGAGGACAGAGGAGAGACAGAAAGGGGATCTGGGGACAGTAGCCCCCTAGTCAGGGGTTCTGGAGGCAGCTGTAATTTCGTAAAAGAAATTTCATTTCACATATTAAAATTTTCTTAATTTTTGGTACTTTAATAGTATTTATGATGGCAACTAATTTACTTGTCATTGCTAATGCAAAACAATTGCGAAGCTAGGTAGTTTTAGAAATTTACTGCCTTTTTCCGAACATCTTGGAGTGTTGGCGTCCTAAATTCAGCAATTTTTAAAAGTTTTCACAGACGGTTTGAGTTTGGCACGATTTTGGAGGGCCTCCCGAATTTCGGGGAGGGGGGTTGAACCCCCCCAAACCTCCCCCCTCGGTATGACACTACCCTAGCGCATATATATATATATATATACATGTGACAGTAGACAACCAATGCAAAAGGGAAGAAGGAAAATCACATGCATACACATCGTACTACTGCTGTTGCAATTTCTTTTAACTCTTCACGCACACATATATTCATAATAACGTATTAAATTTTTGTAACGCGCCGAATTTAATTCTAAACTTGATTTTCGGTCATAGAAACTTTACATGGCTGTACCCCACTTAATGTTAAGAGCCCGAAAATTCAACGGAGACGTCCGCTTGTGGCGAGTAGAACAAGCGACGCTCGTTGTTGTTGAAGGAATCGACCGGATTGTGAGATGCTGCTTGAATCCTGCGTGTGGAAGTTGATTCAGTGAAGACTTGGTGTAGTTAGCTGGATACACAGCTGAGCAAGAGCACTGCCCGGCACACGGGTGGCCAAGGTATAGCAACAGACACTTACGACGAGATTCAAAGTTGATTCTTATAATAAAACCAACTAGATGAACTAATTTTTCAAATTTATTTTTGGAATAAATCTCTGCAAGTTTCGGACAGTTCCTCTGTCCATCAATAGGAGTTATTCACTGTACACACAGCAATGGTATATGTCATACAGGTTTGCTGACAGCAAGTTGTGTGTGCATGAAAAACTCCTGATGGTGGACAGAGAAACTGTCCGAAACATGTAGAGTTTTATTCCAAAAATAAATTGGAGAAATTAGCGCATCTAGTTGGCTTCACTATAATAATTTATCACGATGCACGGTCACCTGAACGTCAGATTGAACGGTGGTTAAGATGAAACGGCCGTACGTACGTTGATACTGTGGAGGGAAGATAGCGGCAGTGAGAGTGGTGTCGGTAGGGAGGGGGCGAAGAACCGTGACTGATAAAAGGACTAGAAACTTGCAGTGGAGTTCACAGTTCACTCTTGTTTGGATTACTTAAGACATTGAAAAATAGATAGAGCTTTATCAATATGACACTAAAGTAAACACACTTACTACGTCGAGCACATCACACGTTTTATTTTAATTCAAATTGTCCCTCAACATGTCTGCTACAAGTTTCGGCTTTTTATTAGGCATGTCAATACAAAAATTTTATGAAGGAAGATATAATCAAATAAAATAAAATTTAAGGGACCCACCAGCCCCGTTTCAGCCGCCGTTTTTATTGCGTTAAAATATAGAAGGCAAAAACGTATAATAAAAAAATATAAAAAATTAATAAATTTTAAAATCTATTTATGAGGGTTACTGTTAACTTTGGGCTCTCGTTGTTGTAGTGAGAATTCCTAGTATAATTCGTATATGGTGTGCGTATTATACTCTGCGCGGTATGTTGTATTTTATAAATTTCCATTCTTGAACACTATTACAAATTGATTGCTACGATGTAGATTAAGGTGGTGATGGAGCGATGCTTACCTACGGGAAGTTGGGGTGGGTTACGTCCGACTAAATTCGTGTGTATAATCAGTAATTAACACAACGGAATGACTTCCATAAAAACGAGAACAAGGTGCTGAACATAAAGTCGAGACCAAGTTCCTGACCATAAATACGAGACCAAGTTTCTGACCATAAGGACGAGACCAAGGTGCTAACAATAAAAACGAGACAAAGATGCTGACCATGAAGACGAGACAAAGTTGCTGCCCATAAAGACGAGACCAAGTTGCTGTCCATAAAAATGAGACCAAGTTACTGTCCATAAAGATGAGACCAAGCTGCTGACAATACGGACGAGACCAAGGTGCTGAAAATAAAAACGAGACGAAGATGCTGACCATGAAGACGAGACCAAATTTCTGCCCATAAAGTCGACACCAAGTTGCTGACCATAAAGACGAGACCAAGGTGCTGACCATAGAGACGATACCAAAGTGCTGACATAAGGACGAGACCAATTTGCTAACCATAAGGACGAGACAAAGTTGCTGACCATAAAACGAGACCAAGTTTCTGACCATAAAGTTGAGACCAAGGTGCTGACAATAAAGACGAGACCAAGCTGCTGACCACAAAGATGGGGTCAAGTTGCTGACCATAAAATGAAACCAACTTGCTGACCATAAAGACGAGACAAAGTTACTGACCATAAAGACGAGACCAAGGTGCTGACCATAAAGACGAGACCAAGGTACTGACCATTAAGACCAGACCAAGTTGCTAACCATAAGGACGAGACCAAGTTGCTGACCAAAAAAAAACGAGACCTAGTTTCTGACCATAAAGTTGAGACCAAGGTGCTGACCATAAAGACGAGACCAAAGTGCTGACTACAAAGATGGGACCAAGTTGCTGACCATAAAGACGAGACCAACTTGCTGACCAAAAAGAAGAGACAAAGTTGCTGACCTTAAGGACGAGACCAAGTTGCTGACCATAAGGACGAGACCAAGGTGATGACCATAACGACGAGACCACGGTTCTGACAATAAAGAGGAGACGAAGTAGTTGACCATAAAGACGAGACCAAGTTGCTGACCATAAGGACGAGACAAAGGTAATGACCATAAAGGCGACACTAATTTGCTGACCATAAAGACGTCACAAATTTGCTGACCATAAGGAAGATACCAAGGTGCTGACCATAATGACGAGAACAAGTTGCTGACCTTAAGGATGAGACCAAGCTACTGACTATGAAGGCGAGACCAAGTTGCTGACCATAAGGACGAGACGAAGTTGCTGACCATAAATAGGAGACCAAGGTGCTGTCCATAAAAACGAGAACAAGTTGCTGACCATGAGAACGAGACCAACGTGCTTACCATAAATACATGACCATGCTGCTGACCATAAAGACGAGACCAAGTTGATGACCAAGAAGACGAGACCAAGCTGCTGACCATAATTACGAGACAACGGTACGGACCATAAAGACGAGACAAAGTTGCTGAACATAAGGATGAGTCCAAGGTGCTGACCATAAAGACGAGACCAAAGTGTTTACCAAAAACACAAGATCAAGTTGCTGACCATAAATACGATACCAGAGTGCTGACCATAAAGACCAGACCAAGGTTCTGACCATAAAGGCGAGACCAACGCGTTGACCATAAAGACGAAACCAAGATGCTGGCCATAAAGGCGTGACCAAGATACTGATCATAAAGACCAGACAAAAATGGTGACCATAAAGATGAAACAAAGATACTGACCAAAAAGACGAGACCAAGGTGCTGACCATAAACACGAGACCATGTTGCTGACCATTAAGACGAGACCAAAGTGCGGACCAAAAAGACGAAACCAAGATGCTAACCATAAAGACGAGACCAAGGTGCTGACCATAAAGACGAGACCAAAGTGCTGTCTATAAAGACGGAAGAAAGGTGCTCACCGTAAAGACGAGACCAAGGGGTTAACCATAAAGACGAGACCAAGTTTTGGACCATACGCAGGAGACCAAGTTTCTGACCATTAAGACCAGACCAATTTGCTGACCATAAGGACGAGACCAAGTTGTTGACCATAAAGAGGAGACTGCTGACCATAAAGATGAGACTAAGTTGCTGACCATAACGATTAGATCAATTTGCTGAACATAAAGACGAGACCAAGTTCTTGACGTTAAAGAGGAAACAAAATGCTCACCATAGAGATGAGACGAAGTTTTTGACCATAAAGAGGAGACAAAGGTGCTGACTATAAATATGAGACAAAGTTGCTGACCATAAGACGAGACCAAGTTGATGATCAAAACGACGAGACCACGGTTCTGACTTTAAAGACGATACGAATATGCTAACCATAAAGACGAGACTAAAGTGATGACCATAAAGACGAGACAAAGTTGCTGACTATTAAGTCGAGGCCAAAGTGCGGACCATAAAGACGAGACCAAGATGCTGACCATAAAGACGAGACCAAGTTGCTGACCATTCAGACGAGACCAAAATGCTGACCACTCAGACAAGGCGAAAGTGAGGACCATAAAGACGAGACCATGTTGCTGACCATTAAGACGAGGCAAAATTGCAGACCATAAAGACGAGACCAAAATGCTGAACATAAAGACAATACCACGTTGTACACCATATAGACGAGACCAAGTTGCTGACTATAAGGACGAGACCAATTTGCTAACCATACAATGAAAACCAAGGTGCTGATCATAATGACTAGGCCAAAGTGTGGACCATAAATACAAGACCAAGGTGCTGGCTCTAAAGCCGATACCAAGTTACTTACCATAAGGACGAAACCAAATTGCTGGCCATAAAGACGACACAAAGTTAATGAACATAAGGACGAGAGCAAAATGCTGTCCATAAAGACGAGAAAAAGGTGTTAAAATAAAGGCGCTACCAAGATGCTGACCATAAAGACGAGACCAAGTTGATGAACGTAAAGACGAGACCGATTTTCTGAACATAAAGGCGAGACCAATGCATTGACCATAAAGACAAAACCAAGATGCTGGCCATAAAGGCGAAACCAAGATACTGACCATAAAGACGAGACCAAGATGGTGACCATAAAGATGAAACAAAGATACTGACCAAAAAGACGAGACCAGGTTGCTGACCATAAAGACGAGACCGTGTTGCTGACCATTAAGACGAGACCAAAATGCGGAACATAAAGACGAAACCAAGATGCTAACCCTAAAGACGAGACCAAGGTGCTGACCATAAAGACTAGACCAAGGTGCTGACTATAATGACGGAAGAAAGGTGCTCACCACAAAGACGAGACCAAGGTGTTGACCACAAAGACGAGACCAAGGTTTTGACCATAAGCAGGAGACCAAGGTGCTAACCATTAAGACCAGACCAATTTGCTGACCATAAGGACGAGACCACGTTTTTGACCATAAAGGGGAGACAAAGGTGCTGCCCATAAAGATGAGACAAAGTTGCTGACAAAATAGACGAGATCAATTTGCTGAACATAAAGACGAGACTAATTTCTTGAACATAAAGAGGAAACAAAAGTGCTGACCATAAAGATTTGACCAAGTTTTCGACCATAATGTGGAGACAAAGGTGCTGACCGTAAAGATGAGACCAATTTGCTGACCATAAAGACGAGACAAAGATGCTGACCATAAATACGAGACCAAGATGCTGACCACAAAGACGAGACCAAGGTGCTGACCATAAAGACGAGATCAAATTGCTGATCATAAAGACGAGACCAAGGAGCTGACCATCAAACCGACATCAATGTGCTGGCCATTAAGACGAGACCAATTTGCTGACCATAAAGACGAGACGTTGTTGCTGACGATAAAGAGGAGACCAAGTTTCTCACTATAAGTATGAGACCAAGGTGCTGACCATAAATACGAGACCAAGTTGCTGACAACAAAGACGAGAAAAAGTTGGAGACCATAAGAATGAAACAAAGGTGCTGACCATAAAGACAAAACAAAGTTTTTGATCATAAAGACGAAACCAATTTGTTGACCATAAAGACGAGACCAAGTTGCTGATCGTAAACACGAGATCTAGGTGCTGACCATAAACATGAGACTAAAGTCCTGTCAACAAAGTCAAGATCATTTTGCTGACCATACAGACGAGACCAAGTTGCTGACTGTAAAGACAAGACCAACTTGCTGACCACAAGAACGAGACCAAAGTGCTGACCATAAAGACGAGACCAACGTGCTGGCCATAAAGACGAGACCAAATTTTTGACCATAAAAACGAGACCAAGTTGTTAACCATAAGGACGAGACCATTTTGCTGACCATAAATTCCAGACGAAATAGCTGACCATAATGACGAAACCAAGGTGGTGACCATAAAGATGAGACCAAGGTGCTGAATGTAAAGTCGACACCAATTTCCTTACCATAAACCCGAGACCAAATAGCTGACCGTAAAGACGAGACCATTTTGTTGAACATAAAGACGAGACCAAGATGGAGACTATAAAGACGAGACGAAGTTGCTGACCATAAAGACGAGACCATGGTGCTGACCATAAGGAAGATACCAAGTTGATGAACATAAAAACGAGACCAACGTGCTGACCATAAAGACTAGACCAAGGTGCTGACCACAAGGACGAGACGAAGGTGGTGACCATAAAGGCGAGATTTAGATGCCGACCATAAAGACGAGACCAAGTTACTGGTCATAAAAACGAGACCAATTTACTGACTTTAAAGACGAGACCATTTTGCTGACCATTAAGAAGTGACCAAAGAGCTGACCTTAAAGACGAATCCAAGATGCTGACCATAAAGACGAGACCAAGATGCTGACCATAAAGACGAAACCAAGGTGCTGACTATAAAGACGAGACCAAGGTGCTGGCCATAAACACGAGACCATGTTATGGAACGTAAAGACGAGAGCAAGTTGCTGTCCATAAAGACGAGACTTATCTGCTGACCATAAAAATGAGACCAAGCTGCTGACCACAAAGTCGAGACCATGTTGCTGACCATTAAGATGAGACCAAGTTGCTGTCCATAAAGTAGAGACCAAGGTGCTGTCCATGAAGTCCTTACCAATTTGTTGACCATGAAGACAAGACCAAGGTGCTGTCCATAAGAACGAGACCAAGATGCTGACCATAAAGGCGAGTCCAAGTTGCTGACCATGATGTCGAGACCAACGTGATGAACTTATAGACGAGACCAAGGTTTTGAAAATAAGTACGGGACAATTTGCTGACCATAAAAATGAGACCAATTTGATGAACATAAAGACGAGACCAAGGTGATGAACATAAAGACGAGACCATGATGATGAACATAAAGACGAGACCAAGGTACTTTCCATAAAGTCGAGACCAAGGTTTTGAAAATAAGGACGGGGTAAGTTGCTGACCATAAATACGAGACCAAGTTGATGAACATAAAGACGAGACCAAGGTGCTTTCCATAAAGACGAGACCAAAGTTTTGAAAATAAGAACGGGGCAAGGTGCTGACCACAAAGACGAGACCAAGTTGCTGACCATAAAGATGAAACGAATTTGCTGACCATTAGGACCGGACTAAGTTGCTGACCATGAACAACTCGTCTAAAGTTTCCTCTCTTTTTCGCATTTTTAAGAAAATAATTTTCTTTTTGTGTCGATGTTAAATTAAATTTTTTCGCGCTTCATATTTTCCTGCATATAGATAGAATGGCCTACGGTAATTCCATACATTGTCAGGTTTAGGCGTAACGCACAGTAAATTTAATTATTGCACAACTTGCGATATATCGTGAATACATATTATCGTAAGTCTTGCGTAGATGAGGTTAGAAATCCTTGTATGATCGCTTAAACGTAAATCTGAACTGAAAGGCTTTACAGCTCAGAATTTCAGATTACAACGGCACATGCGCTGAAACAACTGACTTTTATACATGCAGAACGTAGTTGGGAAATACATGAGTCAACTCTTACAGTTGAAACACATTCGAACCCCGTTAAAACGACATCGGTTAATGCGATACTTCGTCTATAGTGTAAGGTACTCTGTGGTACCAATTAATTCCTCTCTGTCAACCATGACATTATAATCCTCGGATATAACAACACCCGTTTATAACGACATAAAATATACCGTCCTGTTCATGACGTTACAACCGAGTTCGATTCTGTATGTCTATCAACAGCTCCAGACGAGGCGTGACGATAATGTAGTGCCTTGTAGAGAACATTTTATTTTATTTTATATCATTTTATTTTATATATTTCATGTATGTTTGTAGTATTATAAGGACGGCTGGGTGCATCTCCCAGTTGAACAAACAGGAAGTCCAGATCACCTATCATTCACATAGCAACAACAAATAGTTGAAGCTGCAGAAAATTTTTGCTAGGTGAATGCAGGAAATTCTGACTTTGGCTTAGAAGTGTGGTGTGGTTTTGAAAAGCGACGAGAGAGAGTCTTGGTTGAAACTTCGGTAACGACAGACGTGGTAGCAGAGAAGGAACAAATTTTATAAAATATGAGCTTTGTTGCTCATCATTGTATCAGGTAAGCGTGGTTAGGTTGTTCTGTACCAAACTGAAGCATAGAAATGGTTTGGATTGTATTTGGGTTTTCTTGAGGTGATCGGACTTTCCTTACGGAAATTTCTTTATAGGAAATTGTAATCTTTGTGAGGGAGAAGTACCCTATGCCGTGCCTTAGATTTTGATTTGGTTATTGTGCTTTCTTTAGTGTTATATATTTATGTAATATGTTGTAGTGTCGTAGAATATA
>Ga0136643_10014635_pt1 | contig 11782 bp, 3 predicted proteins | sample TergutLab28metaG_FD_96883 | JGI IMG/M metagenome (GOLD analysis project Ga0136643, IMG submission 96883) | Labiotermes labralis P1 segment gut microbial communities from Petit-Saut dam, French Guiana - Lab288 P1 (version 3) (version 3) | ecosystem: Host-associated > Arthropoda: Insects >...
AGGTGGCGGACGCTTGTGAGTGTGGTAATGAACCTTCGGGTTCCGTGAAATGCGGGGAATTTCTTGACTAGCTGCAAACCAGTTAGCTTCTCAAGAAGGACTCTGCACCATGGAGTAAGTAAGCATAGGCGGTGGTTCCCAACGTACTTGTCCGTAAATTATCTGTGCTGTTTTAGTGCTGTGTTATACAATTAAAATTTAAGATATATTTAATAAACATACACCATCAGAAATATTAACTTAACAAATGCTATACAGAACTGTTCAGAGTTCAGTGTGAGCTCCATAAGAGGCACGAGTATTGCAGAACGGTATTCAAACTCGTGCCATGCAAAATATTGCGGTCACTTTTTCTATAGATCTTTGTTATCCGTGTCTTTACCCGTGTCGTTGGCAACGGAGGGGCATTAACGCAGTCCTAAACCAAACCCAAGGAGAAATAATACCGTGGGTATGAGGTTTGGTGACCTCGGGGGCCATTCGCCAGGTTATTCACAGCCAGTCCATTGGTTGGGGAGCAGTCTAGCCAGAGACGACCGCACTTGGTTATGGAAGCGTGATGGGGCCCTGTCCTCTTTCTGTTTTAAATCTAGATATTGGATAGACTCCCCGTACTTACATGTAGCAACGTCTGTCCCGCTAGTGGATATCCGTTTTGTAATCTCCATCTCGACATCCAATACTGTTGGTGAGTTTCAACAATGGTTGTCTGTGTAGATCGGTGTTTATGGGCCCGTTGCTTAATTTATTTCGGCCCGAAAATACCAATTGGCTTTGTGACGTTACAAATATAACAAAGAGTAATGAAAAATATTTTTACAAGTAGGCTTAGCTCGCATTCGCCTCGCGTTTTGTTTGTTTTAGCATCATCATAATTTATATTGAACATTCACGCCTTTCTTCCCTATATCTGCGGCGTTAGCGATGCCACCAGAAACAAATTTTTGGGCTCGTTGTTATAGTCCCTCTTATAGTTGCTGGAAAGGAAAGTTTATTTTATACACCCATATGTTTTTGTTTTAATTGCAAATTCTCAGGCCCAATGATTGTGACACCTGTTCGATTTTAATACCACTTTATACCGAAAATATACATATTTTGATATGGTAGATGGGAATGTGCGGTACTGTTACGGTGAGTTTAGTTTTACTTGAATATTAATGCTTGTTGCATTATATCATATTCAAATATAGTAATTTCCGTTCTATCGGATACAGCTAAAATACCTTTACGTGATCATTTTGTTTGTGCTCTTCAGTTATCCTCTGGGATATCATTACACTCAAAACCAAACTTTTTGTTTTGCGTTAAAATGTTCAATAAGAAATTCTACCCATTATCCTACTATTTATATCATTCATATCATGTGGTTCTGGTCTTAAAGCTTGATAGGTTGTTTATGTACCTCCAGGGTTAACATTAAAAACTTGTGCATTTTGTCCACGTGGTGTATTTTTGTCTCGCATGATATCACAGTGTAGTATTCACCAATTGGTCTTTCTAATGATAGCACACTGTGTTCTCTGTGAGGTACGAAGTGAAAGTCACATGTTATATCGAATCATTTTGGTCCTCATAGGGTTGAGTAAGCTATACAGTCACATAACATACATTTTATTAACCTTTTAAAACCTGCTGGCTACGTGATGCACCAACAGGTTTAACATTCAACGATTGTACGTTCTGCCTACACTGTATTTATGTGTTTTGTATTTATCTGAGAACAAACGTTGACTTGTGCCACTTACACCACAAACTGATACTTTTATAACCGAGATGAAAAGTGTTTACAGCGCGGTACGGACTGAGTCTTTAAATAAAGCAGTCTGCACTTCGTCTTTAAATGGTTAACCAAGTTTACTAACTCATGTCCATATATCAATTATAATGTTTATGAAAAATATTTGTTAACTTATGCAGTATGTAAAATAAATTATTCGATACTTTACCTCGTCCCCAAGACGTGCACCCCCTTCCCAAGTGTCTTCATGCTTTCTCAACTCCGACCTGCATATTATCTAGCTCACTGTTACTTCTTTCACTGCCCTAACTCTTCTACGCATTTATGTAAGAACGACGTTCGTTATTATTTAAAATTTTACAATTCTCACTCACACTACAGCATTTGGGATTATATATTCGATACAAAATGTAACCCAACCTTGGGCCTTCTGGAGTGGGCCCTGCTGGATATGCACATTTAATTGCTGTTAGGCACACGAAGAATATATTTGTCGCACACTTAAAGTGGAACTGAATTTGTGATATAAATTACATCAGTAAGTTCGTTGTGGGCGTTAATGGTTCAATTGTTTACGTGTCTATAAGAGACTTAGGTAAAGTAAAGTAAAAGTAAAGTTTGTCCTAGAACAACCCACGAAGGCGCAGAGGGGGAGTAGAGGTATGGCTCTACTCTTCCCTTAACCTCGATGCTAGATAGGGTTGGGTGGTCAGCACCACGCCCCGGTCGCTTTACATCCGCTAAAGACCCGGTACCCATTGTATAGGAGGCTGGGTGGGCCCCAGGGTCGGTCTGGACGGGCGTGAAAATCTCTACCCTACCACGATTCGATCCCCGGACCGTCCAGTCCGTAGCGAGTCATTATATCGACTGAGCTATACCAGCCCACAAGAGACCTAGATGTTTTGAAAGTTTTTGTTATTACGGTGATGACCATCAACGTCGTCATCTTCACCATCGTCATCACGTGCTTTTGTTCTTTCCACGAAGGGAATTGCGGACGCTCACAAACCTAAATTGTGACAATTTGAATGCCGAATACTGCTGGACTGTTACTATTGCTTTTGTGCTCCGTTCCGTTTTGTTATAAATTAGTTGTTTTTGTTTGCTGTTGTTTTTTGTTTTTAAGGATTAGAATTGATTGTATTGATTGTAGGGATGTAGGTCCAGTGCAGTACTTTCCGTTTATTTTACTGCAACATGCAGTCAGAATGTTGCAAGGAATGCACTCTGTTCGGGAAAGTGATAAAATGTTAGTAGAGCTTCAGGTACGTTCCGGCAAAAGGTTTGCGTTTTTATTTGACTGTGCTTCATGAACGAATTGCTGGTACGACGTAACTTTGGTTACGGCTAGAAATTATTTTTATTATTATTATTGGTTGTAGAAAATCAGCGGAGAAATGAATTACGTATTGAAGAGAATGTATTGCCGTAATAAAGACAAGGATTGTAAGGCATTTGTAGTGCGCATGAAGTAGGTTTACAAAACTGTAGCTGGAAAACGGGAAAGATGAGACCACTGTGAACCTTTCGTACATTGGATGGCTTTTAAATTTGACAACCCTTTGATTCGACAAAAGACGGGGAATTTTTGAAGAGCTTTGTGTCTGTTGTCTTGTAGAAGGTCGCTGTTCCGTGGGGTTAGATTTTAGCCGAATGTGCATTTCAGTTTTATCACATATGATAGCAGTGGTTTTGTTGTGCTTGCAGATGATGATCCAGTCGGGGTACATGCCCACGGTTCTTCAGCAGCTGTGCAACTTGCCTTTTCCGTATTTCAGCAACCCTGCACTGTCCGCTGTACTGTTCCCAACTCTGCTGGCCTGCTGCAGCGACAACCAGCAGAACAGGGCCATCCTCGAACAGGAAGTCAGTTTTCAGGTCGGTCTGATTTGCTTATCTTCATCACTACATTTAAGCAGTTAGACTGATTTTGTTCCAGAGAACTTTTACTGACCTTCGTGAGCGTACTGGCCTTCTGCATCTGTGCGTTCATCCCTTCTTCCAGTACTGGTATTTCAGTCTGTGGGTGTGTTGAAGTGATTCAGAATGAAATACTATGTCGTGAACATGGAGGTTTCTGACGCCACTGAGTCGGAATCCGGCAGCAGATCTTCCCATACCAGAATATCACCTCGCTGGAAATACTGTGCTACGAGAAGGCGCGTCGTTATTAAATAGAAGTCACTTGCTTGGTCAGGGCATTACTTTTACTGATTAAGGTTTTGAAAGATGAAACTATAATGCTTGCTTCGCTGTGTTGTAATAGAACAAATTCATAATCGACAGTTTTTTAATTGACGCAGGACTCGTTCTTTTGTCTGTGTGTATTATCAAGTACTTCAGTTATCGTGGGATTACCAGAGTCTCTATCGATCAGAACACAACCGTTGCAGCTATAATGCAAACTATGTCACAGGATTTCGTACCGTGTAAGGAAATGATCATAAAGTGTTAGGAGGAACGAAGAAAGTCTCGTTTCAGAGTTTCGATTGCTAGTCTGCTACAAGAGGGAAATATTTAAGAAGTACGAAGTACAGTCCAGCTCGTTTATAACGTCTTGAGAGGGGCTGAATATTTTTGTGTCGTTATAAACGAGTGTTGTTCTAACCGAGAAGTATAGTGTTATGGCTAACAGTGAGGAATTAATTTGTACCACAGAATATCTGACCCTTTAGGCGAGGTGTCGCCTAAACCGATGGCGTTATATCAGGGTTCGACTGTAGATGTTTTGAAGGAAGGGTGTGTCATTCAGGGCAGTACAGGATATGGGGAATAATACTTCATATTTCTGTTGCTCTCTTGTGAATTCTATGCTACTTCAAAATATTCTTAATATACCTATATGTGTACAAATTCTATATATGGACTATGTGTACGAGAATATATGGTGTGCATACGCAAATGTACGGAGTTGAACAGACTTGTGAGTGCGATGTAGTTATGGCGTCTAATGTTTTGTATGTTTGCCTGTAACATTTTTGCTGATTCTGTCTTTGCCTTGTAGGTCTATATTAAAGCGATGGCGAGAGTACTTGTGTTCAAATTACTGCACCCTTGTAACAAAATTGGTAGCTTTTTTTTTTTTTTAAATCTCGAAGTTAAAAAATGACGGTCACTTTAGCCACATATGACCAACTTCCTAGTATGACTTTCAGCTGATGGGCATTTAGGTGCTTCTCAGGGTTACTTAGCAATGTATTGTCGTTGCTGGTTATTTAAGTCTTTGAAATGCAAAAACGCTCTGTATCCTGTCCGTTTGTTTTAGTGTCTGTTGGTAACTGTTGTTGCTATTTGTGATGCAACTGTTGTTTTAATTCGGCACCGGGCGTCCATTGCGTTGCTGTTTGTAACGTAATATAAAAAATAATACGGGGGACCGCGGATTCACAGTGGTTAAGGTGCTGTGCTACAAATCGGAAGGTCGCTGGTTCGATCCCGGCTGATACCATTGGAAATTTTCATTGACATAAAATCCTACGGATCGCATTGTGGACCTGGGGTCGGCTCAGCCTCTAACAAAAATGAGTACCAGGAGCATTTACTGGGGGTAAAGGCGGCCGGTGCGTAAGGCTGACAACCTTACCACCATCCTGTGCCGTTGTCATGAAATCTGGGAACCTTAACTTCTTGGAACGCTCTGGGCCCCTCCGGGCCTGTAACGGGACTGCTTTACCTTTTTTTATGAATAACAATATGCCGTATAAAATGTGAAGTCTTCTGTAATCTATGAATATATATCTTAAAGGTTTCGTTACATTAATTCGGTGCCAGACGCGCCACCTTAAACTCAATTTTGAATTATATTATCGCTTGTTGATAGTAAATCATCAAAGGAAGAAGTCACTTGGGATACTGAGGTGTAGATGGGGAGAACTGTTTTCAAGTGTAGTGGGTAAGTAGGATTGAAGGGTGTGGTCTGGATTGTGCTGGCCTAGAATTAGCGGGCTTTTGTGAACAGGATGGTGAAGCTTTGGGTTACATAGAAGCAGGGAGTTGCTTGAGCAGCCGATTAGTTTCAAACCGCTGAATGAAAACTCCGTAAGGACCATTATTTAGAATATCCAGTATGTAAACTGGATTTGTTGCTTGTGATATGTTCGAAATGTTGTGCTCCGTATGCCAGGAACGAGTCCTCAGTGGAAGCTCTCTCCATGCAAGAACAAACCTAATAAACAGTAGGTGATGTGCCCCATCGCTTTATGTTAGCTTCTGTTGGGAAGAAAGGAGTGTTGGGGGTGACCTCAACAGTGTAACCCCTTTCTCCCGACAACTTGGCTAACCTGCCTTAAAAGCTCAGTAATGGTGAACTACTTTACCTGGCGGCCGTAATTAGATCAGGGGCCCCGGGTTGTAGCCGCAGTCTTAGCACTTAACCAGGCTAAGCCGGCCGCCTGCGTGTATAAGGCGGATGGAAGGCCAAAAAACTACATAGAAACCACCCCGTTGTTGCAGTATAGTAACTTATTTAGGTGGCATGATTTTCTCTTCTAGAAGCCCAAGTTTGAGTACAGATAGCTTCCTGAGTGCTGTGGAGGAAGTTTTCTTTTCTGGTTGGCGGACCTTGCTTTACAAAGTGTTTTATCCAAACACTTCGTTGCTACCATCCTTGCAGCTAATGATAATAGCACAAAGGAAGTGGGCATTTAAATTAAACCCTTGATGAGTCCGCGATTCCTTGCCTTAGTATCCGTCCGACACATTTCGGTGCGTGGGATGTGGAGAGTTTTGACACGTGAAATTTACATGTACGCACCATTTTAAATGTTTCTCTGTGTACAGTCGCGCGTCAGAATTGTTGTTGGAGTTCTATTTTAAGATGAATTATAACTTTTCTTTATCATTCCGAAGATATCACAGTTTGTTTATAGGTAAATGGATTCGGATGTGTTAGCGTTCCAGTACTGATTGCTCATCAATGTACACCCAGACTCAGGATTCATGAATTCGGTTCGGTCTTTAGCCGCGTTCGCAAAACTGCGAAAAGCGACTATTAGCTCCGTCACGTCTCTCTGTCCGTCTGTCCATCGACATGGAACGTCTCGACCTACTACTGGTGAATTTTTCCATAATTTAATATTTGAGGATTTTTCGAAATTGTCGATGAAATTCAGAAAAGAATAGCGGGTACTTTACGTGAAGATCTATGGACATTTATGATAATATCTCGCTTAATTCTTTCTACAATGATAAATGTCTCGGACAAAAGTTGTAGAGAAAATCAAAATACGCATTTTTTTGCAGTAATTTTTACCCCCGAAAATCTTGCCGTTGAGATAATATGGAAAATTACTGTATAGCCGGTTGGCCACAGAGGACAGTATAATATGTCGCATGCGCATGTCATGCTGGATACCTAACGCTACCAAAACTCATAACATGTAATACCTATTGCTTTTCCACTGCAAGAATGTTTGCGCAAACGCCTCTCATTGTTATTTTGTACGTACATTGCCTGCCTTATAGAGTATCTGTACTTCATGCAAATCATATTCGTGTCAGACACCTCCGTGCTCGATGCCGATACATTTCGTCGCGCAGAAAATGCGTGGTACGATATGACGAAGTTTTGGTATAAAGAAGAGGCCGTACACCTATTTAGTGACGAAGGGGACTTTCCCGTGTATTCTGATTATTTAAGTTTATGGACAAAAATATACTGTAAGTAACAAGACAGAATTCTTTGTTATTCCTTAATAAGGAGTTTTATCTGCAAGTCTGGGAAAATTAATGTACGTTCACGTCACGTCAAAACAAAATCAGACATAAATATTTACGTTGAAGATGTGCAGATTGCAGTTTTATTTAGAATCGAACAGCAGTATTTGACAAATAGCTGCGCGCATGCAGACTTCATTTTCTCGGTTACCTTGCTAAGTGTTCATCAGAGCGAAAAGAATTGGGGGGGGGGGAAGCTGTAGGGGGGGGGAAGGGGGATGGAAGGATAGAAATAAACGTTTTTGTCACATACGATTTTTTTTTCTGTGAACCGTGCTGTTTGCGAGATAAATAAACAGGAGTGAGCGAATGCGCCAGAATTGTTGCTTCGTGCGTACATTTTTTAAAGCCAAAGTTGATTATTTTTTCTTCAGTGGTTGCTTAGCTTTATTTCTGATGTCTAACACGCCAGTGCATTTAGTGCATTATTCTGAATCTTAGTATTATTGTGTACCTGATGTGACTAATCTTATTATTTCTTACTTAAGTGTTTTCGTTTATGTTTTTATTGGGTGTTTGTTTTCTTATGTTTCTTGTGCTGTCTGTAATTGGCCATACGGCTGTTGTGCCAGCACATTAATAATAAAGAATTGAATAGTGATGATGATGATGATAATAATAGTAGTAGTAGTAATTTTTTATCAGCTGCTAAAGCCATCTGTAGATATATTGGTATATTCAGGAAGAAATAAATTTCGATTAATGGTTTATTCGCCTAATTATGCAAAATATTAGTCATAAAAATTGAATTATTATCAGGATACTTTCTATGTTTATAAATTGGAAATGTACACACGCGCACGTGCGATCGCATTTATATTTATCTCATGGTTTGCAGCATACCTTTGCAGGTAACTTCGTTGTGATTGGATACTGTTACTTAAAAGTGAGCGTGTTGTAGAGCAGTTTTCGATTATATAATTTCTAAGTTGTATGTATCATCATCATCATCATCATCATCATCATCATAATTATAATTATATTACTACAGAACACGTTTTTTGTTTTATGGTATTATTGTTGGTCAAAATATCCATATCAGGAATTTTGGTGTACCCTTTATAATAACTTGCGGTATTTTACTTTATTTTTTTCTCAACTTTGACTTCCTAATTGCAATTAATTTCAATGTTTCTATTTTCCCCTACTGGCTCTGACTTTGCTCTTATCTCCGTCATGTTTGTTATTGTCTGTCTACTTGTGCTGTTTTCAGGCAGCTATGTCAGCTCGTAAATGAATAGAGAATTGAATTAAATTGAATTAGTCTTACTGAGCTCTTGTTTTTATGACTGTTAATTTTAAGATTTGTCCCATTTTAATATTGGGAGCCAAATATGGAAATGATAAAGTCTTGATGAAGAATTAAGGATGCTGCTTATAATGCAGACATTTATCTTGTGTTTGCAGCTGCTGGAGGAATTTCGGGGCTCCGAGACGGGCAAGAAGAACCACTTGGTGCTGCTTTTGGGCGGGAATAGTGCCGCCTAAATCGTGTTATAATTCGAATCTCGTTAGGGGTTTGTAGTACCGACGCAGTGTAGATTTCGGTAGCAGGTTTTTGCGAGTGAAATAGTACGTGCCGCTCGATGGCTAAGTTGCGGAGTCTCTTTGCAGTGAATATGACATAGTAGTTCACATTAACGCCAAGACGCCTGGGTAGACAATACAGCTGTTTCCACCGATGCTTGTATTAGTGTCGGTGTTGTAGGTATGCGGATTGTAACGTATGAGAACTTTGCAAGTGTGCGGAAAGAGTGATCCTTGTTTCCATTTAGACCTGTGTAGATTCAACTGGATGTTGAAGGAGCTAATTCTGCACATCATAGCAATCTGTTGAGTCTAGATCAAAACTAATGTACTTGCTAACTCATGATCTAGCACAACACACAAACAGTGCGTCCAGAATGTCAATAACGATGTGTACTTGCTGATGCATATTAACAAATAGACACAACTGAAACCTGGCCTCTGTAATAATGTAATGACACAGAACGTAACAGTTACAGGCCTACTGTGTGTGTTAATGGAAACAAAATGTTACCCCGAAGAAGAAGTATTAATTAATATCATATTCTAGTCTGCACACGTCCAACATTGTTAGTTGCAAGGTAGATCTTTATTTTGGAACATTTTTCTTTGATATATTCTCGAAATATACACTGATATGACAGAGTCGTTGAATAGGTATGTAGAGAATACTCCGTATATACTTTCTCAGGCTCGTGTACTTTTCTTGATAGTATGTGCGCTCGGGTAAAGAGATGTTAAGTGTTTAACAGATATTACGATGTATATAAGTTGTTACGGTTTCATGCATCGTTGATTATAGAATTTCATTTCTTCCGCGCTTCAGTTCATTTTAATGTGAAGGGTTTTTGTCGGTACCGAACTAGACCCGTCAACACTCCTCTTGTTTATCGAGTTCCATTCTACTAGTGAGCGGTCACGAACGGTATCAATGACGTCTTCCGCTATTCCAAGATATTGCCTGTGATGACAACTCTGGTAAGTGAATGATTTACACTGAGAACCCTTAAGAGCCACGACGTCAGTCAAATCCCAGACCATTTTTTTACGGATAAATCTAATTTTAACGTACAGTTGGTAAAATTCGGGAAACATTACCGAACAGCTTAGCTCAACGTGTGCAGTGTACTACATCAGCCAAGACAAAAAATCAGAATCAGTTACGTACGCGTGTTTATTGTATTCCTGTCGAAGAAATAATGGTTTAAAAATCATGTTCTGTTTTTCGTGTTTAGATATACCTATATAATTGCCTTTCTTACCTCCCAGGCGTAAGAATTTTTTCCCTGTCTGGTTGATATTATAAATGTTTCGTTCTGAGTCATTTATTTATTTTTTGTTTTAAAAACTCATGATTGTGATATTTGTATATTATTTAGAAGTGAAGTAACGTTGTACTGATATATTAAGGAATTTAAACATCAGAATGACGTATCCATATTTTGTATTAAAAGTGTTACTCTATTCAATAAAGTGCTTTAGAAAATTACTTGATGTTTGTAAATTAGGGAAGTTGGACTTTTGCTGAAGTTAACTGAAGGATGTGGATTTTTTTTAATCAGTAGAGGATTTCTGTTTTTATTGCTGGTCTCTTGCTCAAGATGAGGGAATGTGAACCTTTTCATGTGTATCATGAAAGAAGTCGTCGATGTGTGTGGACGTGGCTTGTTCGTAGAGGACGTAGAGCCGCGCGTAAACCGTAAATTAAGTATAACAAACCGAATGTAAAAATATCGGGTAGGAATAATCTCAAATGAGATTTGCATGTTAGGGCGTAAGTTTGACTACTGGTCTAGTGTCATACCAACGAATTGCTGTTATATTTCTAAAAACTGACAGATTTTAGTGAACCGCACCGCACTATGGTACAGGTTGCTTACAAATAACTGGCCACATTCTAAGCAACAGTGCTGTATGGTTCATTCGCCGTCGCTGCCGAAAGCTGTGTGTTATTGGCAGCCGTTGACATGTCCTGTGTATAAATTGGGGCCTAGTTGGTAGGCAGTGGAAGCTGTATAGACTTGTTACCACAAATGATCTGGCGTAACAGGTAAGCTCATGTACTGATCCTGTGCTTGAAGTTCTCAAGGTTTTCAGTATGAGGATTTTGTCTTTTACGGTATGACGCCATGTAGTTTCACGTTCCAAACAAACCGGCTGCTTCCTTCTTTAGCGTAAGCTCTGAAGATAGACACAGCAATTCCCCCCGAAACGTCCGTTTGTTTTCCGCAAGACCATAGGCTTAAATCCGACAGTTGTTGAGGTGGAGTTATGGTTTGTGATGCGGTGCGTGTCCTGCAGGGAAACAGGTTTGGCTGGAATGATCTTGAAAGTGCAGTGAAGTGATACAGTGCTAGCCTAAATGTAAATGTCCAGGAGCCGACTCAAAAAGTATGCAGTTGAATGCAAATCAGTAGCATTATAAACATACTATACAGGTAGAAGTGACATTCTGTTGGCCCATTTACTAAAGCATGCCCATCATGTCGAACCTGTTTACTACGACCAAAACACTAACCGTGAGCTTACTTTCACGAATTGTTAGAACGATTAATTTACAAATGTGTAATCGTATTTTCCCGATATTGTGTACATCCTTTCGACCATATGAGAAATTAAGAAGTGTTACATAGTGTCAGGGAGGAGAGGAATATAGTACGTACATTTGAAATAAAGGCTGAATATACAGGGTGTCCCAGGAGGAAAGGACCTAACTTCGGGAGAGTGTTCCTTAGGTCAAACTATAACGATATAACCCAAAACACCTATATCCAAAGTTCAATGGTTACGGAGATA
>Ga0136643_10014638_pt1 | contig 11780 bp, 5 predicted proteins | sample TergutLab28metaG_FD_96883 | JGI IMG/M metagenome (GOLD analysis project Ga0136643, IMG submission 96883) | Labiotermes labralis P1 segment gut microbial communities from Petit-Saut dam, French Guiana - Lab288 P1 (version 3) (version 3) | ecosystem: Host-associated > Arthropoda: Insects >...
GCGGTGTGGCTAGCGGGTGGAGTGATTATTATACTGGATGTAACGGTGTGTCCTGCGGGTCGAGGGATTTTTATACTGGCAGTAACGGTGTGGCCTAGAGGTCGAAGGATTATTATACTGGCAGTAACGGTGTGGCCTGCAGATCGAAGGATTATTATACTGGCAGTAACGGTGTGGCCTAGAGGTCGAAGGATTATTATACTGGCAGTAACGGTGTGGCCTGCAGGTCGAAGGATTATTATACTGGCAGTAACGGTGTGGCCTACAGATCGAAGGATTATTATACTAGCAGCAACGGTGTGGCCTACAGGTCGAAGGATTATTATACTGGCAGTAACGGTGTGGCCTAGAGGTCGAAGGTTGTATACTGGCAGTAACGGTGTGGCCTAGAGGTCGAAGGTTATATACTGGCAGTAACGGTGTGGCCTACAGATCGAAGGATCATTATAAGAATTTATCACGATGTACGGTCCCCTGAATGTCAAAGTTTTAATACATCTTCGCAAAATATATAATATATATAAAACCAGTACCTGTGGAATTTAAGGGCTGTATGAAAATTCACTTTCGTTCTCGTTTTGATGGCGATATGCAATGAAATATTGCAGGCAGGCATGTGAAAGTGTTAAGGAATTTGGGCACAACTGCCGCAATTCCATTCCCACTAGCACAAGGACCGCTAAAATACCAACGGGAAAATTTGCGAATTCCCAAATCATAGTTATGATTTCCACCAATAACCAGTTGAATCGTTTGTCAGCCTGTCTATAATTGAGTGTCTACACTTTTCTTTTCCATGCCTCAACGACCCCCCCCCCCTCAGTGGGCCAGGGTCTCCTCATTGTCGAAGCTTCACGATCACACTCAGACACACCACAGTCGGTAGGACTCTTCTGGACGAGTGATCATCCTTACCCGGAGACCTCTACCTGACAACACACAACGCTCACAACAGACAGACATCCATGCCCCCGACGGGACTCGAACCCACAATCTCAGCAAGCGAGCGGCTGCAGACCTACGCCTTAGACCGCGTGGCCACTGGGACCGGCGACAAGTGTGTCTATATACGCAGAAATAGACTGTCCAATAGAACTATTCACTTTGGACTGCTAGTCCCTTAAACATGAAGACAAAATAACTATTAGAAACGTCGGGAACCAATTCCCTAGCAAGAGCGTCACATCTCTGAAGACCTCAGTCCTCAGCAACACGTCTTCAAGGACCCCAGTCTTAATGTTCATGAACATGGTGTACGAGTAATTAAAGCTGTTAGTTCAAATCTGAAAATTTTTCTTCTGGAATGTCATTCTTGTGCTGTTGGATGCGCACTATCAGACGTTTCGAAAGACACAGGGCCACATCCCAGACGACTTAAGTCATTACTGCATGCCGATACCAGACAGTGTACATCCCTGGCAGTAGGGATGAAGACACACGCAGTTACAGGGGACGGGGCGGTGCCTGGAATGGCATTGTGAAGTGTCATGAATATTCATAGAGGACACGCCAGGGGTGTGGTGTGGTGTGTGTGGTCTTTAATTGCTTCTCTGTGTGTCATTTTGGTAACACAGCTCTTTTGGGTCAAACAGTGAAATAAGGCATATGAATATTTTATGGGTATGGAAGTACATAAATTGTCAGTTCGTACTTCACAGTAAACGCCCAGAGATTAAATTATGAAGATCGTATATTGTGCGCTGCTTACTGCAGTTGCTATTTGTCCCGCGAGTCACAACTGTAAACGTAGATATTATTGGCAGGTAAAAATGTTTAACATTTTGTTTACAGTACAGAGTATGTGGTTTATATTCTTTTTTTTTTTTTGTGGCTCGACAACGCTACTGGACGAGGGGCCCCTCATTTTTTAGATTTCGAGAACAACACACATTTCGACAACCATCATTCAACAGAACTCGTTTGGATGGGTGATCCGCCGACCGCAGAGACCTCTACCTGACAACACGCACAACTGTCGCAACAGAGAGACATTTATGCCCTCAGCAGGATTCGAACCCGCAATCCCAACAAGCGAGTAGCTTCAGATCCACCAGCATGTACAGTTACGACTCTTTAAATACCAATGGTTACTATATGTACCACATGTTTGACATAAATAAATTACACATGTTGCCCGCATTGTGTGATAAAGTTCTGAGGATGGCGGAAATAACAATGGAATATGAACGGTCGATGTTCAGACCGTATACGGTGCGTTTGTTGGTGTTGTTAACTAATGTTTTATTTATGTTCCATAAATTTCCTCATTATGCATTTTGTCCAAATATTTATCATTTCATTTTCCCAGGTCCAAATATTTCCCTTAACACTTTATCTCCATCTTATGTTTATTGGACCGTGCATCATTTTGATAGTTGAATAAAGGTAGACCGACTTGATGTCACTTGCTTTATTATTTCATTATTTAATGCTCAACATGTTTCGGATGTTAATACATCCATCCTCAGGAGCTTGCGACTTATTCGTTGAGTTATTGCATGGGTTGTATTGCTTTGGTATGATGTGTGTTGGTGTTACGTTGTGGTTTGGCTGGCGTGGTGTGGTATCCGGATGCAGGCTTCAGCCAAACCACAACGTAACACCAACACACATCGTACCAGAGCAATACAACTCATGAAATAACTCAACAAATATGTCGCAAGCTCCTGAGGATGGATGTATTTACATCCGAAACATGATGAGCATTAAATAATGAAATAATAAAGCAAGTGACATCAAGTTGGTCTCTCTTTATTCCATTTTATCTCCAGTTTTGTCCCGTTCGTATTTCCCCTCACACAATAAAGACGGTATAATGTCACATTTTAGCCTTGCAAGACAACATCACCTGATCTCACGTTATTTACTCCGTGACCGGCATATGGAACGGCACTTTAGGTTTGATTCTGGTGCATTTTATTCGCAAATGATTATACAACTTTCGGTCGAATATGCTGCCTCCATTATCGGGGTATAATATCTTAGCATTTTCCGATAAATGTTAATTATCTGGTCCAGTGTCTAAACGTCACCAAAGTCGTACACACACTAAAGTTAATTACATTTGAAGCCTACTGACCAATTTATCGTTATGGTAGAGTACTTAGTTAGGACTTAACTAGTCATGTGTTAAACCGTGGGATCCACAAAGTGGCGGGGGGGGGGAATCAGAGCTGCAGAACAAGTGTCAGGTCTGTCTGTATTTAAAACCAGATCGTATAACATTCTAATTACAATAACATGAAGATTTAAATGAGGGTGGTGGGAGGTGGTGGCGAATGTAGTGAGGTAACCTCTCACAATGTCCATACAGAGCAAGAGTGGTCTACAGGTCACTGGTTGATAATTGAAGTTCCCACAAACCTATTAATTACAATTCACCTCCAACAAACAGAAGTAATGTAATGTCATCAGGTTGGCAGCACGTACAGTCACATTCAAAACGCCGTGAATTACAGATGGCGTTTTTCGCAAGCAGTGATTTAACTTCCTGCGAAGAAACTTGAATTACAACACAAATCCAATTTTAATATCATAATTAATCCTTGCAGACGCCAAATTAATCTAATCGTTTAACGAAAATTCATTTTATAACACAGGGAAATTAATCTCCTCTCGATCAATTTGCGCCGATGTTCTTGACTTCAAAATACGCAGCACTGTTTAGGGTAGATGCTGGCTCTATCCATGTCTTTCTGACGTAAAGGATGAATCCTCAAACGTAAAAATGTCCTTCCAGCTGTGATTTTCTATCAGCGCTGAACCGCTTCTCAAATTTTCATATAAAGTTGCCAATAGGAATTTAATAATTTTGGAGCAAGCACGCTGTTCGTAAAAATAAGCTCACTGACATTTATACCTTACTCATGAGCGTCGAAGTGGGCCGGGATAGCTCAGACGGTATAGCGACTGGCTATGGGCTGGACGGTCCGGGGATCGAATCCCGGTGGGGGCGAGATTTTCCGCACCTGTCCAGACCGGCCCTGGGGCCCACCCAGCCTTCTATACAGTGGGTACCGGGTCTTTCCCGGGGGCAAAGAGCGGCCGGGACGTGACGCTGACCACCTACACCCTTCTAGTGCCGTGGCCAAGAAAGAGTAGAGCTATAGTCTACTCCCCCTATAGGCCATACGGTCTGTACAGAGCCTCAGTGTCTTTACAAGGGTGTACTTTACATTTTACATGGGCGTCGAGAGATCTGTAACAGAATTTTCCCTATTTTTTGTAACAGAAGTTTCCCTATTTCTCTTCCGGCTTGAGTAAAATGCGGTACAGAATTTCTGTACGGGATTTCCCAAGCAATGGCTTTAAATAACAGTGAGATTAGCTAATGTAATGGAGTGTCATCCGTCTTCATCCATATTTCCTGAATTTTGTTTTAAAAGATCGTACGAAAATTCGTTTAAGAAAAAACTATTTATTTTCGATAATCTATCAGACGTTATAAGCAACAAATGCGCTGCTTGATAAAGAAAAACAGATGACGCAACAGTCGGACATCAGCTGAGCAATTTTGGATCTTACTTGAGGGGATAGCAACTTTACCAGCGATGTGGATAGCCTTTAAAAAATGTTACTTCTACGTAAGTCCCTTCCTTGGAATGAATCATAACTTGTCTGAGAGCTGAAAGGATTAACATTTTGGAGCCGGAATTATTTTTTTAATTTTAGTACACCCTGTATATAAAATTGAATAATACAGGAACCAAATATGCTAGAATTATGAAACAAACTGCATTTTGAAGAGAAAAAAACGGAGAGTATATAACATGTTTCAAATATTCAGTACGTATATTTGTTGAATAAATACATAAAATATATAAAATGCAACTTTAGAGGTTAGCGGTGCGGTACGATCACTATAGTTGACATTAGGCGTCAAAAGATTAACCAACAAAGACGTCTTGCTGTAGTGTTTAAGTGAAGTCTGATACAGAAGGCCTGTATGTCGGCAGCAGTAGAATCAAGAAACCTAATACAGCTTACTGATTGTAAGGGGCTAAGTAGAGAAGTGCGCTCTTCTGGGTCATTAAGCAGTGAGGGTTCAAGATCCCTGAACCCTGAGGATGGGAACGATAGTTTGTCCCGAAACGTCGGTAAGAAGTTACCACTGCTCGCTGCGTAATAGCCCAGAAGAGCGCACTTCTCATCTACTTCGTGGTGGAAGCCTAAAATGACGTATACCAGGGGCTAATTTCCATTGGGTAGGGGTCTGTATCTACATCATGCGTTGCCCGGGGGAAGGACTTATTTTTAAGTTAGGTCGCCCAATTTTGCACGTAAAAAGCTAAAACTTCACCCTAGAAAAGCTCAAGGCCCAGAAGGGTAGTAGATATATACTTCTAATTTTTCTTTAACCTACACCCAAGATGGGGATGGGTAGTCAATGTTACGCCCCGGCCGCCTTACTGCCGGGAAAAACCCAATACTCCAGGGAGAGTCTGAAAGGGTACGGAATATCTCCCCCCCACCGGAATTCGATCCCCGGACCGTCCAGACCGTTACGAGTCACTGTACCGACTGAGCTATAGCGGCCCATGAATAATCATCAGAACGACTTTAAAAGGCTTTTCTGTAATTATGATAAACTGACATCCAGTTGTGTCGGCAGGATTTGTTGCTCAAGACGATGCAGATTACCCACGTGCAAAGTGACCAGAATGTCTGATGATCGGTGCCGGACAAAACAGTAAAACAAATGTCGTTTATTTTGAAAAATAAGGGTAAAAAAATTACAGTAAAAGTAGAATTTTTTTGTTCCCTAATCGAAGGGTTAAAATTGTTTTTGAAACCTTCGGCTAAAACTCTCGGAAATGTAGGGAATTTGGTTGTGTTTTTGTAGATTTTTGTTATTTGACCTTATGCATTCAAATGTAAATAATACTAGCACTGTCAAATGTAAATATTACTAACACTGTCAAATGTAAATATTACTAACACTGTCAAATGTAAATATTACTAACACTGTCAAATGTAAATATTACTAACACTGTCAAATGCAAATATTACTAAAACTGTCAAATGTAAATATTACTAACACTGGCAAATCCCTTTCAAAGGAAGAATTTTCCCATTATGTCCAGACCTCCCACGGGATCCATCCATGTGTTAAAGTAGCTTCTTTCACAAGGGATAAGGCAGCCGGGGCATAAAGCTGACATCTCACTTCCATCTAACACCGAAGTTAAAAAGAGAGGCAACGTGCTTACCAAAGTAACATTGAAGCGCTTTCGCTTAACCATTGTTGCTGTGGAAAAACATTACTTATTACTATTCTGAGGGTGTATTTGTAGCCTTAGACATCCATCATGCAATGTGCATGCGCCATATTGTCATCCGTGGCCCGTCCGACTCTACAATGTTTTTCCACATTGTCCCATAAAAGGCAAGATTAAAAGAAAAGAAATTATTGAACACACAATATATTTCTCTCAGTATTTAACCAACTCGATGCACAAAATTTGTTTCATAATAAGTTTTTATTTCATGCCTCTACATGTCTCGAGTACGTGAAATAAAAACTTATTTTGAAACAAATTTTGTGCATTAAGTTGGTTAAATACTGAGATAAATATACTGAGATGCACGGTCAGCAAAACGTCATAATATATGTTTTGATTCTCTCTACAAATTTTTTCGAAATATTTCTCATTCTAAGAAGAATTCGGCGAAATACTGTCAGTACGCTTTATTATTGTCAGTATGCTTTATTATTGTCAGTACGCTTTATTATTGTCAGTACGCTTTATTATTGTCAGTGCGCTTTATTATTGTCAGTACGCTTTATTATTGTTAGTACGCTTTATTATTGTCAGTACGCTTTAATATTGTCTGTACGCTTTAATATTGTCAGTACGCTTTAATATTGTCAGATTTTAATAAAACTAGAATATTCTCGGCAGATTTTCGAAAAATTCGGAACAACCAAACTTCATGAAAGTCTGATATATGACAACCAAGTTGTTCCATGCGGAGATCTGGCGGACGGACATGCAGACACGACGAAGCCAATATTTGCTTTTCGCAATTTTGCGAAAAGCCTCTAACATTGATATCTCCACTCCTTCAGTACGTCATTCTTAGTGTTTAGCTTAACGTATTGTTATTTTGAAAAAGAAACCATAGTGAATAAATGCGCATGATAGAATAAATGAAATTTAGAAAGAAAAAATAAATTATAGTAATAATAGAATGCAATTTTACCTAAAAAATGTATTGGTAAGAACGTCATGTCATTTTAACGGTAACGCCAAATAATCCTTTAAGCGTAAAATTCTACATTCATGTTTAAAGCCCCAGTCCGTACCGCACAGTAAACACGCACCGTGTCAGTTATACAAACCAGTCAGTTAATGCTGTATAGGGAAATAGTCGCTGTTTGTTCTGAGACCCACACAAAACACACAAATACAGCTGTGTGGGCAGAACATGGGATTTTTGGACTTTAATTCTGGTGGTAAATAAAGTAACCATTGGAATCTAAAGTCTTTTTGTTCTCAGATGCGTCACTTTTACGGACGTTGCCTAATTTGGTTGCAAGTCTCTGATTTTTCAGTTGATTTTGCACTGCAGGAACCTACAAAATGTTTTCAGTTATTTAAGTAATTCCTTATCAGGTCAGCCAAAGAGTTACACAAACGTCCAATCAATATCTATATACCAGAGACACCAGCATTGGAACTAAACACATATCCAACATTTCTACGAAAATATCGACACTTTTGATGTGCGCATCTCTTTCTTATTTTCAATTTTTTTACAGCACGAACGAGTTTTAATTGAGTATGTTAATACAAGAGTGAAATAAGCACTTACCAGGTACTGTACCCTGTTACGCTCAGCTTAACATCGAAAGGTTTTATTGGATGTGCTATAAAAGTATCAAGAATTATCCAGAGGCCAGTTAGATAGTGCTCCTTGCGTGCCAGGAGATATAAATTAATTTGATCTTTTAATTAAGAACTGTGATTTAAGATTTCTGTGGTGGTAGGAGAACCACGGTGGGGGGAGAGGGGTGATGCGAGTAGCATTTTGTCATTTGCCTGACTCCATTCCACCCTCATTAATGCTAAATTCAAATAACGCGAAATAATGCACCTTTATGATCTGAACAGCAAATCCTTCAAATATTATGCTTCTTATATACAGAGTGGCGCAGTAGCCACTTCACACTTGATGTTCTGAACATGTTGCCTACAGTGTTGAGCGTCTTTGCGCCACCCGGTGTAAATAAGCACTTAATTTAACTTCATGAAACTCAGCTTTCTGCCCGTGCGGAATATTTCTATTCGATATAATTGTAACAATAATATGACGACGTCTTCCCCCAAACAAATTTAACCTCTAGACGCCTAACGTCAACTATAGTTGAAGTACCGCACCGCTAACCTCTAAAGTTGCATTTTATATATTTATTCAACAAATATAGGTACCGAATATTTTAAACATGGTATATACTCTCCTTTTTTTCTCTTCAAAAATGATGTTTGTTTCATAATTCTAACGTATTTGGTTCCTGTATTATTCACATTGTATATACAGGGTGTGCTAAAATTAAAAAAATTATTCCGGCGCCAAAAGGTTTTCTTTGCAGAGAAGAGGTAATTGTGCTTTTTTGTGCTGTAGAATATAGAGTCATGCGCCCCATAACGACGTTTCGATCAACGACGGACCGTAAATACGACGGTGGTCCCATAAGATTATAATAATATAATATTATATTATAACAATAAAGGTACATCAGTCCCGTTACAGGCCTGGAGTGGCCCAGAGGGTTACAGAAAGTTAAGATTCCCAGATAACATGACAACGGCGCAGGATGGTGGTAAGGTTGTCAGCCTTACGCACCGGCCGCCTTTACCCCAGGAAATACTCCTCGTACTCATTTCTGTTAGAGGCTGAGTCAACTCCAGACCACAGTGCGTTCGGAAGGATTAGGTCAATGATAAATTCCAGTGACATCATCTGGACTCGAACCAGCGAACTTCCGATTTGTAGCACAGCACCATAACCACTGAGCTACCGCGGTCCCCTACAGACTGCTTACTGTAACAATACCATAAAATAACACGTTTCCTTACTCAGAAATTAATGTTTAAAAATTTTGAATACTGGAGTTAAATTTTGTTTAAATTCTCTCAAAATTAATTTATAACACCCCAGTCTTAATTAAACTTGAGTGTCAGTGTTATTCGGAGATCGTGAGGTGTCGAAGAACACAGGCTGAGGGTGTTCGAGAATATGGCGTTGAGAATATTTGGGCCTAAGGGGGACGAGGTAGCAGGGGAGTGGAGAAAACTACATAATGAGGATCTTCGTCTTATGTGTTAATCATTATATATTATTCGGGTGATCCAATGAAGAGAATGAGAAGGGTTGGGCACGTAGCACGTATGGGGAAGAGGCGATAACAAGATTTTGGTGGAGAAATTGGAGGAAAAGTTTTCACTGACACCCTCGTACAATATTTACTTGCAAAAATTCTTCTTTTATGTAACGTAATTTGAAAAGTGATATAACCTAGTAGTGTCAAAAAAAACCCAGATCTTATAAAATGTTACATAAACTGTGTAAAAGCTGGTAACATAACATATTCTCCCATCTGGGTATAGGTCTTCCAAGTGATCTTTTTCCTTCAGCTTTCCGTACCATATATCTGAATGCGTTTCTCTTCTGAGCATGTCCCGGACATATTATCGTCATGGTTTTATTGCCTGAATAATACAGGGTGTTTTATTTCCTGCTTGACCTTTAAAGCCGGCACAACGCTTCGCCGATGTTCCGTCGTACACCGCGTTTCGGGGAGGTTCAACAGTAGCTGACGGTAGCCAGACAAATGATAGCACTCACAGTAACCTTTAGAAAGTGTAATAGAACTCACTGTAGCTACGGAGAGGCTTTTATCGATTAAGCAGTTATACAGATCATAAAGTTCTTCATGGGGTATTTCTTGCAGTTCCGTCTTCCCTCCCCCTCTTGTTCACTAATACCTCCTTCATCACCCTGTTCTCAGACACCATCAAATTATGTTCAGAGACCAATTTTCAGAACCACACAAAAAATAGACAAAAGCAGCAGATCTGCACTGCTCTGGAAAGGAGTTCGGTTCAAACACCGATTGTATCAACTGTTGTCCCTTCAGGAAGCCAATGCCCCATTAGATCAGTCAATTTAACCCTGTAAGGAAGAAAATGTATCTGTCTAATTTAAAGACCCAGTCCGTACCGCGCAGTAAACACTCTCTGCCTTGGTTATAAAAACCGATACGTTAGTGCTGTATAGAGAAATAATCGCTGTTTATTTTCTCAGATCCACACAGAACACATAAATACACTGTGTGGGCAGAACGTAGAATTTTTTGAATGTTAAATCTGGTGGTACGTATAGTGACCACTGGGCTGTAAAGGGTTAAATATTTGTTACAAAAACCAGTTAGTTAATGCTGTATAGAGAAATAATCGCTGTTTTTCTCAGATGCACACAAAACATACAAATACACTGTGTGGGCAGAACGTAGAATTACTGAATGTTGAATTTGTTGGCACATATAGTGACCACTGGGCTGTAAAGGGTTAAATTTCTGTTATAAAAACCAGTCAGTTAATGCTGTGTAGGGAAATGGTAGCTGCTTTCATCTTAGATCCACACAAAACACATAAATACACTGTGTGGGCAGAACGTAGAATTACTGAATGTTGAATTTGTTGGTACGTATAGTGACCGCTGGGTTGTAAAGGGTTAAATCTCTTTTATAAAACCAGTCAGTTAATGCTGTGTAGGGAAATAATAGCGGTTTGTTCTCAGATCCACACAAAACACATAAATACACTGTGTGGGCAGAACGTAGGGATTGTTGAATGTTAAACTGGCTGTACATAAACTTTAAGAAGTTAGTGAATAAACTACAAGATGGCCAACCGCGCAAACGTTCGATCCTCGATAGATACGATAAGTTGACATCTTCTCTGAAACCAGGGATTTTATTCTCCCGATAATAAAGCGGTCGGAGCGTAAAGCTAACTTCTCGCCTCATTCTGGTTTCGGGGCTAAGAATGGGTGCAACAATAGCTCCTGCTTCCCACATGACTTTGACGCATGCGCACACACAGTTTTACTTCACTTCGACTTCACTACTTCCTTGAGATCGGTCGCACTTCATTCTTCACTGCCATCGAATTATGCGACATTACATAGCTCCATTTATTGATACAATTGTTCAATATATTACAGAAAACAAAATTAATCAGTTAAATATATTTTTCGGTTTATCACGCAAGATAAATAATACCTTTCACCAACCTGACAATACATAAATGTAGCGGCCAGATCAGTGCAGCCGGTATTGCGACCAGGCTACAGGTTGGAGGGTCCGGGGTTCGAATTGCGGTAAAAGCAAGAGTTTTTTACTCCTCCACAACGTCCAGACCTGCTCTGGGGCCTCCCACAGCCTCCTATTCAATGGGTGCCGGGTTTCTTTCACCTGGGTATAGCAGCTGGGGAATGAAGTTAAAGAATCACTTACATATAGTGCCGAGGTTAGGAATAAATGGAGCTTTACCTCCACAGCGGGCAGTAAGAAATTTATGTATATATATATTTATATATATATATGTGGTCTAGTGGTCAGAGTTTCTGGCTACAGATACAGAGGTCCCGGATTCGATCCCCGGCGCTACCAGATTTTCTGATTAGTAGTGGGTCTGGAACGGGGTCCACTCAGCCTCGTGAGGTCAATTGAGGAGCTACTTGAATGAAAAAAGTAGCGGCTCCAGGTCTAGAAA
>Ga0136643_10014641_pt1 | contig 11779 bp, 16 predicted proteins | sample TergutLab28metaG_FD_96883 | JGI IMG/M metagenome (GOLD analysis project Ga0136643, IMG submission 96883) | Labiotermes labralis P1 segment gut microbial communities from Petit-Saut dam, French Guiana - Lab288 P1 (version 3) (version 3) | ecosystem: Host-associated > Arthropoda: Insects >...
CAACATTTCGTAGCGCTCCAACCATTTCAGATAGAAACGCATCTGCCCTGAATATTCGGGCTTAAACTTTCCTATCTTCAAATCAATAGCTACAAGCCGTTTCAAAACCCTATTGTAAAACAGCAAGTCCAGTTTGTGGGTATCGCCATCCATCGTCATATGCACTTGCTTTCCTGCGTAGGTAAAGCCCCTGCCGTTTTCAAGTATGAACCTCTCTAATTCTGTCAAAATGGCTTTTTCTAAATCGGCTTCGAGATAATTATCTTTCAATCCATAGACATCAAGCAGATAAGGGTCTTTGAAAGCATTGAGTGGCACACCAGACGATTCAGATAACTGGTGGTTAGCGATTTCTTGTCTTTCATATGCCTTGCGTGAAATTAACTTACGCAAATCACGAACACCCAAATTGCGACTCGCTGCATCACGCCCATAAAATAGAAATGCTTCATCCGTTTTTATCGGCAACAACGCGATAAAATGCGACCATGATAATTGTTGTGACAGTGTCGCAACAATCTCAATTTCGGGAAAACGTGCCGCCAATCTTATCATTCTGGTTACATTATAATAATCAAAACTGCTACCATATTTTGCTTGTAATTGTTGTGACAGCGTCACAACAATTCGCTTTCCGTATTCCGCACGTTCGCCACCAAGCAAAGTAGAGCCGATATGTTTGCCAACTTCCCAAAACATCAAAATGCTTTCGCTATTGATTTGTGTCTGAGCGCGAAGTTTTCGCTTTTCGATAATGGCAGATATGTCATGGAAAAGAGCTACCTCGTCTATCAATGGGGCAGCTTGCATCATTTCATTTTTCTTTTTAGGCATCGTCGTTCTCCTGTTTGTTTTTGGCGGTCTTGCGAACGTTCTTATACCGACCATCGACTGGCTTTAGTGTGCTTTTCGGGATTAGCCAGCCGCGACCTAACCTAACCGCTCCGTAAATCTGTCCATTCGCACACAGGGCTTGCACACGCCTATCTGTTATGCCCCACTTCTCAGCGGCTTGCTGAGGTGTCATCCAATCCAATTCCATACGCAAATCCTCTCAGACTTAATCCACTATATTGTACTACGGTTCAGCGAATAATACAAGAGGGATTTCGATAACTCGTTCCAAATAAAACCACTCAGCGGTAAACTACTTCTGTGCCAAGTGTGAAACGCTGCGCAGGGCAGGGGCGCGGGTGACTACCACTCGTGTGAGCGTACCCACGCCCCGCATTGGTAGTTCTACTCGTAAACCAATTCGCTTCGAACAATCTCCTCCGCCCTATTGCGGATACAATTCATCTGTTGAACCCACAACATCTGATTTTCCGCCTTGAGCTGTTCTGTCACGCTTTGCGCCGCCGCCATTTGTTGCACTAATATCCCTAATTGGTCAGCGGCGGCTTCATCGACATCATGCAGATGAGCATTCAACGCCCCTGACGTCAGCAAGTTGATGTACAGCACGCGACGGTGGTTTTTCAGATAACGTAGTCGCATTCGTCCGAACCGTCCGATGGCATACTCCTCCTGCGCGGGTAACGTCAGATTAGGCAGATAGCAATCTCCGACTAAGCTGTACTGGATGCCAGTGTCCTCGTTAATAATTGTCTTTTCCATTGCAAAATCCCCTTTCATCGTGCATAATGATTACGTTCCCGCTTGATACGCTGTTTCGACTGGTAGTGCTGTTGTTGTGCCTGTTTTTCTGCGATTTCTTGTGCTTTAACTTCAGCAATCATTTTGTCTGCACGTTCACCTCCCAAATGCCACCGGACACGGCCATAGTCCTGTTCAACGCCACGCAACCGCTCATTTTCCGGCTCTAGCTTCTCGATTCTGTTCGACAAATTCCAAATTTGATTATTCGCTCGTTCAAGCCTTGCTTTTAACTCTTTTGTTTTCTCAAAATATTGCAACAAGATGCTTCGGATAACATCTTTTAACTCCCGCACCAGTGGGACGGCAAACCTCTCATGGTAGGTTTTGGCAGACATTAGCGACTTCGGCTCTGGCAACTCGTACTCCGGGTCGTCATCATAATGTCGGGCGTTATGCGCGATGAACCGCACTTTGTCTCGGACTGCTTCCAGCTCCCCCTGTGTTTTGTCTTTTTCTGCGATAGAATCGTTAATTTCCACCTTGATTTCCGCTTTTCTGTCGGCAAGCGCACTTACTTCAATCTGCCTTTCAAAGATTTGCCCATCAAGCGAAGCAACTTCCTTTGCGCGCTGCCCCTTTTTATAATCCAGCACACTCAAATGCTCATTGTGTGTGCCAAGCTGCTTCCATTCGATGCCATGCCGCTCCATCACCTTGGAAAGATGTTCTTTCTCCGATTTAACCCATTGATTCCACTCCGTGTCACCGCGTGTCCCGCCTGTGAACCCTTGCGCGGCTAAAGCCTGCTTGAGTGAAACCCGCGTATCTAATCCGCGTTTGCTGCCAGTGGTAAACGGTACAAAATCTACATGAAGATGCGGCGTTGCTTCGTCCATGTGCAGGTGGGCTGAGAACACATTTAGGTTTGGGTTGCGCTCTTGAAAGCGGCTCATATATTCGCCCAGCACCCTTGCGGCAAGCTGTCCATCCTGAGAATCGGCTGGCATATTATCTTTGTTGCCGACTTGAATAATGACCTCATGAAACAGCTTCTCCTGCTTGCCGGTGCGGATTTTGTCATAGTAATTGTCAATACAACGATCAGCACGAGTCTGTTTGTCGTTATATCGCTGTACAGCGTCATCAAACAATTCGCGGTAAATTCGCTTGATTGGCGTATTGCAGTACGTTATATTTTGCGGTGTCCGCTCGGCATCTATGTTTGTCGCCTTGAACTCGCGGCTGTTGTGGCTGACGGAGCCTTTTCCGAGCATCACACTAATAGTGCGCTTCATTTGCCTCACCTCCCCTCTGTGGATTAACCAGCGTTAGCCGGGGTTTTGTTACTTTTGTCAAAAGTAACGCAAAGCACTTTCGACTCTCCGACAGCGATGCGCTGTAATTCATCGAAAACAGTGGCAAGCTGATTTCGTAGCGCCTTGTACACACGAGGATTGCCCTGCACAACCACATCCCGACATTGAAGTCTCCGAATGATATAGTCTTGCTTGGTCAGACCCGACAGCACCACTGCTGTTTCAAGCTGTGCATCTTCCTCCGGTGATATTCTGAACGCCACGGTTTTATTCCGCCATCTGCCTTTGTTGTCAAGTGTCTTGGCTGACATATCAAAAGCCCTCCCCACGCTCAACATCTAGCTTGTCGGCAATCTCTATCTGCTTGGACGGAAAAAGGTGCGCATATCGAAATGTGATGTCGATGCTCTCATGCCCCACCCGGTCGGCGATCGCCACCGCCGAGAACCCAAGCTCAATTAAGTGTGAAACGTGGCTGTGTCTGAGGTCATGCACCCGAATCCGCTTGACGCCTGCTGCCTTGCTACCCCTGTCCATTTCGTGGTGCAGGTAGCTCTTGCTGATGGGGAACAGCCTGTCGCCAGGTTCGCAACTATACAAGGATTTCATGTGCTCCTGTATCTCCTGACAGAGGAAGCCCGGCATCTTGATTGTTCGGTTGCTCTTGGGTGTTTTGGGTTCGGTGATTATGTCCTCACGGTTGAGCCGCTGGTAGGATTTGCTGATGGTGACAGTGCTTTTGTCAAAATTAAAGCCTGCCGGAGTAAGGGCAAGCATCTCACCCATGCGGATGCCACACCAGTACAACATCTCAAATGCGTAGAACGATAACGGCTTGTCCATCATGGCGCCGGCAAACTTTACATACTCTTCTTTTGTCCAGAACAACATATTTTTAGCTTCTTTCTTGCCGACACTCCCGGCCTTGGCGGCAGGGTTGGATTTCAGGTCGTAGAACCTCGCTGCGTGGTTGAAAATGGCACTAACCTGATTGTGCATGGTCTTGAGATAGGTCGCAGAGAATGGCCTGCCGTCCTTGCCACGCAAGCGCATCATCTCGTTCTGCCATTGAATTACGTCCTTTGCGTTGATTTCGCTCATGCGTCTGTTGCCAAAGAATGGTAATATCTTTGTGTTGATGATATTTTCCTTAGTTATCCACGTGTTTTGTCGCAACCGCGTTTTCATATCCCGACTGTACATCTCAACAAAAGTCGCAAAGCTCATATCCATATCCGATGCCTGTTGTTGTAGGAACACACGCTCCCATTCCAGCGCATCTTTGCGAGTGGCGAATCCCCGCTTGCACTTCTGTTTCCTCTCGCCTTTCCAGTTGGTGTAGCGGAACATGACATACCACGTTCCGTTTTCCTCGTTCTTAAATGCCGCCATTATCAGCACCTTCCCTTCAGTTGTTGGCGTGTGCGCCATAAAACTTCTCGTAGAAGAATTTGCGGTCAACTCTACCTGCGATGGTTATGCAGCCTTTCCGCTTTAATTCCTCGTTTAGCTCTCGAATTAGCCTATAGGCATAAGGTTTTGAAACGTCTAACGCTTCTGAAACCTCATTAACCCTCATAAACATTCTCTCAGCCATGCGGCTCACCTCCTTTCCGACTTATCGCTTCATAGTGTCAATATTAAACATAAATGCTTAGTTTTAACCCTCATTATGCTAAGCATTATTGTTTATGTCAAGTGGTTTTCAGAAAGGTGTTTAACTTATTTGCTTAGAAATACTTGACAATGCTTAAACATATATGTTATGCTCATTGCATCAGTCAAAAGATGGGAGCTGACCGATATGGCAATAGGCGAGAGAATCCGTTACATCCGAAATCTGCGGGGTATGACACAGAAGTGGCTTGGTATGGCAATTGGCTTTGACGAGAAAACCGCCGACGTGCGCATGGCGCAATATGAATCCGGCACACGGTCACCGAAAGAGAAGCTGACTGCTGATATTGCCCATGCGTTAGATGTAAGCCCGCAAGCCCTTGACCTGCCCGACATCGACAGTTATGTGGGCTTGGCTCACACCCTGTTCGCACTGGAGGATTTGTACGGAATCCGCATTGACAACATTGACGGCGAACTCTGTCTGCGACTGGACAAGACCACGGGAAGCACCTACTCCTCAATGTTTGATATATTCAACGTTTGGCACAAGGAAGCCGAAAAGCTAAAGAACGGCGATATAACGGAAGAGCAGTACAATCAGTGGCGATATAAATACCCGGTGTTGGATATCGAGGGACGTTGGACGAAAATTCCATCCAAAGAGTTGAGCGATGCGCTCATAGAGGCAATTCAAAAGGATTGAGCCAGTGTGGATTATGAAACACATAGAAAAGCGGCTATGCTGACAATCAAATCAGCATAGCCGCTTTAGATGGTGGATAATGCGGTGGTTACTTGCTAACCGCCTGCGGACACAGGAGTAATTCCTCAAAATGTTCCTGTTATCAAACTGTTATCAAAAAGGAAACCCAACTGCTAAAAACCTTATGTTTGAGCGGTTTATAGCTTTCAAATGCTTACTCCCACTCAATTGCTAAAAGCAAGCATATACCGGCAACAGCAGGCATTTTGTTGATTATAATGCGATTTGTGCTTGTATTGCGTATTTTGCAAACGCTCCCGGTAAATTCTTAGAGCCATGATAGAGCCACGAAACGAGCGGCAGGGTTATGCACCCTGCCGCGCTGCTTTTTCATTCCGAAGCTTTTCCATGATTGCGTGGCCTTCGGTAGCGCTTTTGCGAATGTCGGCCGCGAGTTCTTCGGCGTTCATATTCTGTCGGCGCTTATCATCTTCGTTACGAATCCGGCGTATTTCTTCAACACCAAGGCTACTCCTGTTATTCATATCAATCGCTCCTTTCAAGCAACATAGTGGGCGAAAAAATATCGACTGGGTTAAGGTTGTTAAGTGCTGCAATAACACGTGCCCCATCGATCGTTGCAACATTGACTAGATGGTTAAAGTTCCAAGAGAGAAGAATATTGCACCCCGCATACATAGCCGTAGCAATATGCAGCCGGTCGTTTACGCTCCGCGGTGGCAATAGGCCCTGTTGCTTGATTGCAATAGCGAGATGCGTTATTTCCTCGTTGTCACCGGTCATTATTTCATTATACTGGATTTCTTCCAGATGTGCAAACATCTTTGTGCGTTTCGGCTCTGCGCAGTTTGCAAGCTCGCCGGCAACCACATCAGAAATATAAACATCATACTTGCCCACTTTTAATATTTCCCAAAGTTCTAGAGTATCCGCCATCCAGTCTGGCCTATCTTCGTGGTGCAAGTGGCTAATAACAGTTGTGTCAAGATAAATTTTCTTCTTACGCATAGCAAAACCTCGCTTTCTCCAAACGCTACCATACTTAATATTATTGCCCAAATCTTCGCACGTGTCAAGGTAGGATTGCTATTCGTATAAAAATAACGGCACCCCACGAAGAGGTGCCGCCATCCCACGAGAAAGCCCAGGTCATTACCTATGTAATTGGGTTGCCGTTTTTAGACTTCACTCGGGGATGCTTGTTTTCCTCACGCTTCAAAATATCCGACACGTCGCACTCTAAAGCCTCGCAGATCAGGTCAAGGTGGTCCAGATTGACGCGCTCGACCATCTCATTGTAAAGGTCGCCGATGGTGCTGGGTCGGATGTCTGTCGCGCGGGAAAGGTCTGCCTGCGTCCAGCGCTTTTCGCCTAAGCGGGTGGACAGTAAAACTCGAATAGCCATAGCACATTGCTCCTTTGAGTATAATTTATCACAAATTGATACAGTCGGGGGCTTCTTGTAAGATAATCACAAGAGTGCGCTATGTTCTCACAATTTTTCAAATCCAGCACCGGTGACGGATTTAGAACAAAAAGAAAAAGCCCCCGCCCTCAACGCCAGCGTTGGCGAGAGAGCGGGGGCTCTGTGTCACATTGTATAATTTTGTTGTCACCGCTTATGCTCGCGGGAGAGCTCACCTAGCCCATTGGAATCACTTCTTGTTGACAAAATACAGAGATTTTCGCAAAAATGTTACGCCGCTACTTCGGCAACATTATCTGCTCAAGGAACGGCCGGTCATCGATACCCTCCTCGGCCAGCGCGCGGATGAACGCTTGACGCACACGCTCGGCACTTTCCTGGTTACGGTATGTACCGCCGCGCACACGCCATGCCGGGGTCATGTTGCCAGGGATTGCTCCGCCGTCGAGAGTTTCGTCGTCCGGCGGTGTTTCGTCCGCGGTGTCGCGCCACTGGTCGCCCAGCGCTTGCACAATGCCGCGTGCGAGAGATTGCGTGTACTCGTCAAAGTGCTCGTCGAATAGGCGGTTGTCATTTGCATTGCTTATAAAGCCCAGCTCAGCGAACACCCCAGGGATGCGGGAATGCTGCAGCACCCGCCACGCGCCTTGGCGCAGGGGTTCTGCTCGGTTGCCGGCACGAAGCCTGAGAGGAATTGACTGCAAAAGAGTGCTTGCGATTTCCGCACTATTTTGCCAGCGGTAGAACATGGTCACACCGCTGGGCGTGGTCGTCGGGAAGCTGTCGCGATGTAGAGACACCAACAGATCGGCGTTGGCGCGCAATGCCATGTTCGCCCGCTCATCAAGGCTTACAAAAACGTCGGTCTCGCGTGTCATGCGAACATCGTAGCCCTGCGACCGCAATAGTTCGCGGATCGCCATCCCTATCCGCAAATTGTCGTGCGATTCAAAGCGACTACCGTTGACCGCGCCGGGGTCGCTACCGCCGTGGCCGGGGTCGAGAACGATTATCTTGCTCATTCACCGTCATCCTCCACAACTTCAAGCTCCACGCCCTCCAGCAGGTCGTACTCCGCGCACTTGGCATCGACAAGGCCCTGTCCGATGATGTAGGCGATGACGGCCGCGCCACTCATAATCAGGGCGGTGATTTCATACGCCAGCTCGGCGGATCCTCCCCGGGCGATGATGAGGGGAGAAACAAACCCCACAATCGCCAACCAAAATTTACGACTCGTCAGCTTACTTTTCCAATCGTTTTTCATGTGCATAGCTCTCCTTATTGTTTGTTGCCGCCGCTAACGGCGGTTAGAATTTTGTTTACCTTGCTGATTATCTCATCGTGCGCCTTTTCGGACTTGGAGCCCGCATTTTCGAGAGTTGTTCGCAATCCTTCAAATGCGGTACTATTTCTGTCAACGACGCCAAGGATTAACTTTTCACGCTCCCGCTGGTGCTCGTTGGCTTTTTCTTCGCGCTCTCGTTCGCATTTGCGTGCCTCTTTGCGATCCTTGAGCACAGCAATATAGAGCGGAGCGACAACTACGGCCAGCACTACGGCCGCAATCACAAAAAACAAAACAAGCTCGCTCGATGTTGCTGCGATAACAGATTCGTAGACCCTGTAAGCATAATCGTACACGTGCCCCACCCCTTATTATTTTTTCTTTTTAGGCACGTTCGCTGCTGACCGGCCCTCAACCGGGATGCTGTGGGCAGAGCTTACCGCCCCGGCAGCTTCAACCAGCACCTGCACTTCACCGCGCCAGAGCTGCGGAACGGCATCTAATGCCATCGAACCCGCACAGACTTCGGTGGCGAAGATTTTTGACATGGCCGCTTTGGTTACGTCGCCTGCTATCGCAGCGGCCGCCCTTACCGGAACGGCCTTCGCATCAGCGTCTGCTATGCCGGCAACCATACCCTCGGCAACAAAGCCCGAAAGCTCAATCAGCGCCGCCCTCAGTTCGGCGTTCTCGCGCGCCCGGGCGGCCTGTCTCGATTCGTGAATTGTCCTTGACACTACGACACCCCCTTCCCGGTGGCAAACACCTCTATTGTGCCGGTCGCAGTGTTCGCGCTAATGACAACACGCACGCTGATTGCCCAGTCCTGTGCGGTCTTGCTAGTGTTAGCAAAGCTGTATGTGCGCCTCGCTAAGAAGTCGGCAGTGGCGTCTTCCCACGTTGGCGCCGTGTCCAGCGCGTTATTGCAAGCAAACACTTGTATGTCCGCTGCCGGGTCGACAACTTTGTCCAGCAAAATAAAGACGCTCGCAGGCTGGGTCGGCCAAACTGCTGGCGGGGAGCGGAACGCCAACACATCACCTGTAGACACCGCCACAGCCGCCGAGGGCGTTGAAGCGTTGCCGTCGTTGGCAACCACTCGGATAAACCGTGCTTGGTTTAGCGGGATCCCATTGTACGGCAGCCGGAACCGGGAGCCGATGTCAGCGTCTGGCACATTGGTAGCGTTGACCCAGTTACCGCCAGACAACCTTTGCAGCCCGGCCGTGACCTCTACCAGCCCAGCGGTGAACGCGGCGTTCGTAGCGAGTTGCAGCGTCATGGTCTGCGTGTCGCCCTCGGCGTCGCGCCCGGGGGTGAACTCAACAAAGCCGGAGCCGGGGATTCGCCTGCCATTGGCCGGTGAGTTTATCAGCGGTGGCGGAGGCGGCGTGTTGGACTTCGTGAAAGTGAACGTCCGGGTCGTGGTTCCGACGTTGTTGGTCGCGTTGATGGCCAGGGTGTGCTGACCGATACCCAAAGCTGCCCAATGCGGAGCCAAATCGGCTGAGAAGCTGCCGTCGACCTGGTTCGTCAAGCTGCGGATTTGAGAGCCGTTGAGGGTCTCAAAAATTGAAAAATTTCGACCGTCGCCTACGGCGACGGTATAGGGCACGCTCGGGGGCGCGGTGAAACTGCCCAAGTCTCTGTCAGCGTCAGAGATCAGAGGGGCAGATTCTAGAGATACAAGGCAGGGGCGCCAGGCATGATTCGCGACGGCAGTCGTCGCCGTGACATGAGTCCACCTGCGCGCGGAGTTGCTCCCGCGAACAGCACGGGTGGCGCTGTTCGCTGTGGCCGTTTCTTGGCACCACGTCCATATATGCGCCCAGTTCCACATCTGATTATGCACTGATGTCAATCCCTGCGCAGAGCCGGTACTGGCGAGATCTGCGGCGGTGGGAACAGGCAGCCCGGAGAGGCCGGCTTCGTTGGTAAGCAGCCTATCCCACTCGTTATTTGTCGGCGTTCCCCCTGTGTCAGCAACAGCACGAGCAGCGGTGCCGCCAGTAAGCATCCGAATTTCGTATCGTTGCCCATCAATGGTAATCTCACGACCAAAGATGAGATTCTGTGTATTGAGCACAGTCCACGCAACGGTAGTAAGGATGCACCGATCGGCGATGAGCAGCCGAGTGCCGCCGTCGTTAACCTCTATCCACTGAATCCGGAAGTTAGGGTCTGCGTCGCTGTTGCGGATTTCGATGTTGCCGGATGTGTAGGCCGGGATGTTGCCTGCACCGGGGTACCCGGCCGGCGTTGTGTCCGGGCGCCAGGGGCGCGTTGGTCGGGCTTGCCGGACGTTGTTGACAAATAACGTGCCCAGCTGGTGAACGGTGCCGTTTGCCATGTTTTAGTCCTTTCCCGGGGCACAGAAAAGGCCGAACGCTAGTGAGCGTCCAGCCTAACCCCGAACCGGTATTTTGGGTGCCTTACTTGGATGTAGCCGTAGGGAGCGAATATCTTCTTGGCTAGATTGTAGCTGTTGGAGTGACGGGCATGGCCCAGCCAAGAGTTGACGCTGTGCTGTATCGTGTTTAGCGGGATTTCTCCGGCTCGGTACTTTCTGTTCAGCACCTTAATGCGCCGCTTCATACCCGCCTTGGAGCTATTCCTGACAAGTTTGTGTGTTGCGTGGATTTTGTACCCGTAGGCGTTGACGCCTTGCGCGGCCGGGAAAATGCGGGTCTTGGTGTTGAGGCTGAGATGCAGCCGTTCCCGCAAGAACCGCTCAATCTGCTCAAGGCGTTGCGCCGCTTCTTCCTTGGTAGGCATCATGATTATTAGGTCGTCCATGTACCGAACATAAAACTTCACGCCCAAGAACCGCTTGACGTACTGGTCGAGCTCGTTTAGGTAGATACCGGCAAAGTCTTGGCTGGTGACGTTGCCCAGCGGGATGCCGACGGTTTCCTCCGGGCTGCTGTCCACAATGATGTCAAGCAGCCGCAGGAACTTATCGTCCTTGATTTGCTTACGGTACACCCGCTTGAGCACCTCGCGGTCGATGCTGTAGAAGTATTTGGTGATGTCTGCCTTTACAATCCAGCAGTCGCCGTGCTGCCACTGGCATTTACGCATATAGTGCTGTACCCGCTCGACCGCCCGGTGCGCCCCGCGGTCTTTTAAGCAGGCGTAAGTATCCGGGATAAAAACATTGCAGTACACCGACCACAGAATAGTGTGGACAGCGTACTGCACTATCTTATCTCGCAAGCGCGGGGCGGACACCAGCCGGACTTTGGGCCGGATGACGCTGAATCGGTGGTAGGAGCCGTGGGTGTAGGTTTCGTCTTTGAGCGACCGCCATAGGGCAATCAGGTTCTTCTCGCGGGCCATGTCAAAGATAATGGACTCCCTGCGATACTTCCGGCTACCCTTGATGGTCTGCTCGTAACTGTACTTCAAAAGCCTATAGTCGCAAAGTTTCTCATAAAGAAGGTTCGACATAGCGGCATCCTCCGTTCCGGCGGCTTGGCGCTACGCCATTATTCATGTGTTTACGCTCCGGGTCGCAATGCCCTCGGCGAAGGAATAGTGCTCCCCTGAAGTTTAATTGATAAACCAAGGGACGTGTCGGCAAATCCGTAGACGCACCGATCTACAAGTCTTACAGGGCAGGGGCGCCAGGCAATATTCGCGTTGGCATTCGTCGCCGTGTTATGATTCCACCTGCGCGCGGAGTTGTTCCCGCGAATAGCACGGTTGGCGCAGACAGCACTATCCCTAAAACCTACTGTTTGGCAGCCTTAATGAGGCCGCCGGTTATTCTGCCGAGCTCACCCACTCGTTCCTGCAGCAGCAGA
>Ga0136643_10014642_pt1 | contig 11779 bp, 11 predicted proteins | sample TergutLab28metaG_FD_96883 | JGI IMG/M metagenome (GOLD analysis project Ga0136643, IMG submission 96883) | Labiotermes labralis P1 segment gut microbial communities from Petit-Saut dam, French Guiana - Lab288 P1 (version 3) (version 3) | ecosystem: Host-associated > Arthropoda: Insects >...
AAACAAAACCCAAGTCCAACATTTTTAACTATACACACAAGCAAAAGAGAAACGTCTTAGCGAATTTACGCATTTGGTAATAGTAGCGCAGGCATCTGCAAGTCATCTAATGTGACACAAACCGCATTACACATTACAAAACACATGCACTCTAATCCGTAACATAGGAACCAAAGCAATTCCTCCCACACCCAACTTATGACAAACTTGTAATCAATAACACTGAACAATAATAATATACCATACACAAGGCAATAAATATTCAACACATTGCTAGTCTTCAAGAAGTTCTCATAACTTTTAAAGTACACACTACACTTCGTATTTCAAATGAAACACTGTTAAAAATTGTCACCACAGTGCACGACATAAAACAATGGCAATGACAAAAGGCAACCAAGGAAAAACCACTGCCATCCATATACGAAGCTTTCGATTTTGGCACACAAATACTCCAGCAGAACCTTCATTTTTAATACTTCACTACAAAACACAACTGCATGCTTTCTGGTTGCTTCTGCTAGATTCAATCAACCAGTTTTATAAAACTTAAATAAAGGATCAGTTTTTGGCTTAGCACTTTTTTTTTTTTCTGAATATGTAGCCTGCAGCAGGTATGTGATGGGGCCTACCTCACTTATAATATTACAAGCATTACTTCCACCGGCATATCTACTTCTAACAAATGATAACTTTTCACAGACTGCACATATGTTATCACCAAGTAGGCAAACATATGTACTGCTACAATCACAAAACATGTAACTGTCTGATAAGGCTTCGGCTGTCAGCACGGCCTTCCTACTCACCTTCACCGACATTTCACAGAGTACAATGGCTGTCAAGGCTGACAAACATTATGCACTGTAGTTAACCTTCTTTCCATGATGCATGCAGCATATTAACCCATGCAAACATATTACAATAAAGTAAATATGCCCATGCAAATCACACAATATTAGTGTTGATATATTATTAAAAAATAAATCACTAAAATTGTTAAAACTCCAACACGTTTCAGTTTTCCATAAAACCATCCTCAGGGAGCCATTTGTGCCTGCTAAAGTTACTTATTGTCCATTACTGTTTTTTTAAAGTATGCTGGCAGCATGTCGTATTTTGTTTGTGATTTATTTTGTAATAATAAATATATCAACACTAATACTGTGTGATTTGCATGTGCATGTGTTGGTGAAATAAACGTGAATTGAAGCAATATGCATGGTACAACAATAAAAATAAATATGCCCATTCTTATACTAACATATTCAATGGTGTTGCCTGTAATCCTTATACCAACAGTCATTTTAATTCAATGGAAACTAGTAACCCAATTCTGTGGAATAATGGGAATAACTCTCACCCATATCTCGGTGACATGCTTGCACATATTTCTCTGACAAGTAACTGTCACAAACAGAACTTCATATCATGGAAAATCAGTCCCCTGTACACAGATAAAAATGAAGGTCCAAAACACAAACTTAATCCCAAAAACCATTATACAGTTCCACATCCAGATTTGGATGTATGGAATGCATGTATTCACTGCTGCTTAACCATATGAAATGTTGCAGCGATAGAAAACTTCACATTTGCCACACAGTAAATTTACGTGTTTCATATGATTTTCATGATGACTGCAGATTATTCCCTAACCAACATAAACAATCTGGTCGTTCAAATAGCGACAGGCTACACATTTCACAAACTTAGTAAGCAACTGGCACCCACATCACCCTATAACACGCAACACTATACCAACATTGAGAACACACATTTTACTAGCGCATCACCAATAAAACACCGGTTATACACGCTAAACGAAAACACCACCATACCGGCTCCACTTGTATATCAAACGAGGAAGCAAATACATTATCATTATTAACTCCTGGTGACCGACAATATTATGTACACATGCCCTTATCCGCGAAGGGATAAAACAGTTGTGAAGTATTAAAATTGACATGCCAGTTCCATATGCAATACACATGCAGCTCTCGACCATGCTGACGCAAATATGAAACGACATAAAAAACATGTATATAGCTTCAATGTTTGCTTTCAAATTACCTTTCCTAATGGAAACTTCTTTAGAAATGCATCAGTTTTATTGGTTTCTCCGAACACAAATCCCGGGTCGACTTTCACGTTGCAACCAGAATACTGTGCTGCAATTAGAGCTTTATACGCCCGAAAATTCTCCGGGTAAGTATATAAAGTCTGTAACGAAAAAATCAAAAGCATGCATAATTATATGAATTATAAAAACAAAAAGGTTTTCAACAATTATGTTCTTAGATGATGATAAGTGACACAGATGCACTTTAAGCTACCCAACTTACACCAGAAGCCATTGTGGCAAACGCGAAAAAGGAGAATATTGTGTGCCTGATGGTGTGAGAATCTAAAGTTGTAATATCTGTGATCGAATGCATTGGCGCTGGTCATCTAGTGTGAAGTGCCGGTACTAAGTGTAAAAGCCTATATATAAGCATTCGTATTTTCTATCCATTGACTATACAGTCTCAGGCCGATTATGTACAACGTAATTTAAGCGGCGTATGCGCGCAGAGCAGCACGTCATCCGTGGTGATATGCGCAACGCAAACCGACGTGTTGTAATTAGCTACTGTCTGAAGTGGGGAGTAGGGCGACGGAGAGATACGTAGCGACATGACCGCGATGGTGGACAGGACGGGCGTTCCAGTCCACGGTTGCAGCAGATGATCTGTCGTTGCAACGATACCGATGAAATTGGTGAACTGGTCCACATTGTCGGATCCACAGATCAGTTCATCTAGTATAGGTCGGATTGGCACACCGCCGCAAACATGTAGCGGGCCAGGTGATAGATGTAGTACCTCATCCGGTTGTAACGATTGAGGAATAACTTAGCATGCCACTACGCGCTCTCGATCGTGTTCGTATGAGCGAACGACGTCGTACGTGAGGAACAAACACCACATTAATTTCTCCGCTGAAACCACGAACCGTACCTGACGATAGTGGAAGCGAAGCACGCGGAAGCAATGTGATCATCTGGCATCGTCATCGGTAACCGTCCTTACGATTAGTATCGCAGCACCAGGACAATTGGGATCCGCACTTATAACGCACCATACTTCTTCGAATTTGCCCCATATCCTTCAAGAAAAGGATGCTGACGTCTAGGTCCCTGAACGGGAATGTGAGAAACAACTTACTAGCAACACCGTTGGCGCCCAACGTCAAGCGACCGAACGTCGTGGAACAAATGTACGGCTTGAAATTGAGGCGTCGTTGGTATGTTCGAATTACAGAAGTAACACGTACATCTGCTATAGGTAATATAAATGTACAATTTTTGTAACAACACTAAAAAGAATTCGAACCACAAAACAGCACAGTACTCAGAGCAAGAAGCAAAGCGATTCTGGCTTCCGGGGCGAAGTTGACGAAATGTAGCGCGAAACCCGGAGGGGAAGGAGGAAACGCTATGAATATTCCAAACGTCTAACCATTGTCCGTCTCATTGGAGGAGTATCAGGGAACATAGGAAGGTTGAAACAGAAAGGAAATGAATCGCCACATACGTTTGAGGGAAATGACAGAGAAAGAAATTTTATGAATCTCTAGGAACAACCAGCACGACTAATCTAAGTCAGTATGGACAATGTCCGAGGGAAGCAATAGAGGAACACAATGAATAGTACCAACGACTAACCTTTGTTTCAATAGTAATGTTGAGTTGTAGGAATGGAGGGAAGGGGGAACTTGAGCAATATTTCGAAGGGCTAACCGTCGTATCTCTCGTCATATGTTGTAGGTGAAATTGCTGGAAGAGACTAATGTGTGGTACGTGTGATGGAAAAAGGAGGAACAACAGCGCCACATGCCGCAGACCTGCGTTAATACTGTCGAGAGATACGACCGCCGCTTACAACAGACGGCAGAACTTGTGATCTAAATTGTTCAAAATCCATGAACCCCATGATTAGCTCCACCTCTAATCCGTGGTACTTGCACCTGCTGAATATTAGTGGCACTGTAATAATTGTTAAGAAAAAAGGAGAACTTTAATTAAAGATGGTGCGTATTAATTAAAGTTATGACCTATTATAAAGTATAATGTGAAATCCGAGAGTACGTATAAATAAAGGGACCGTGTGCTGACATGTTATTTAAGTGATGTGATTGTTTTTGGTTGTGATAGGTTATGTTGACAATTAAGCATTTTATTTCGTGTGAGGTTATGAATATACTAATTTTGAACTTTGTTCACAGGGTAATGAAAGTTCCCTGCCAATGGAGCTGTGCTCCAATTGTAAGTAGTTCGGTCACTGGTATCTGCAACAGTTTCACTTAATAAAATTACAGTTTTCTTAATATATGTGTTTTTGTTCTACAGTTGATGCAGATGAAATTCGGAGACTGGGAAAACGCTTTCGAAAGCTTGACCTAGATAATTCCGGGTCTTTGAGTATTGACGAATTTATGTCACTGCCAGAATTACAACAAAACCCGCTAGTTCAACGTGTTATTGATATATTTGACGCAGATGGAAATGGAGAAGTTGATTTTAAAGGTACTTCAAAATTCAGTGGAACTTCTATGCCCTATGGTGCAAAATAATTGAATACAGTAGTACCACAAGTGCTTGTATGTTGTGTACTTAGGAGTTTTAATTTGCCCTTGAAAGCAGTTTGGTGTGTTAACTTCAAATGAGGCTATAAGTTTTACTGTCAGAATCTGTTTGAATTTTTGAATCAGTAACAACACATTTCTGTTGCCCTAACAATACTGTCATTTTTTCATAATTAATTACAAGCCCTAGTCTGACATACTGCAGAATATATGGAAACAATGTTTTGAGTTTCATAGATTGTGAGAGAAACAAATCTTCCTGTAATTGATACTGTGACTTAGTTTTATAGGATTCGTGCTGTAAATAATTCTACCAGAATAGAATCTGGTATGACAGAAGAGTCAGGAAAGTGTTTTAGAGGTTACTGAAGTTAACACTGTTCTGGGATATGTCGTTATGTAATGTGGTGGGCAGGTACGCACGTTTGCAGGAACTGCAAGACTACACATTGTCATCTCAGATAGTAGTCTTGAGCCTAATCAATATGACGGCCTTAAATCTCACAAGGTTAAGGGAGATAGGTATATAGAAGAATTTCCTCTTTCATCATATTTGTTTTGTGTGTTTATTTATAGAGTTCATCCAAGGCGTATCACAGTTTAGTGTTAAGGGTGACAAGGAATCGAAGTTGAGATTTGCTTTTAGGATCTACGATATGGATAATGATGGCTACATTTCAAATGGTGAATTATTTCAGGTATTCTGGCTACATATTCATATGTTTATTATGGTTCTGTTTGGTTCAGTATCAGCTAGCTGTAAATGTGTTGTTCTTACAGTATTCATATTCCATTAATTTGAAGATAAAACTGCTGTTAAGAAACTATACTGGCCACATAAAGGAAAGTTTGTGCCTGTAATTTTGGAATTCAGAACTCTTTTATGTTAAATACACTTGTCTACCATGAAGTTAACTTCACAGAGAGCCTGTTGAGTCATAAGAAGATCTGTCCTTGAATTATTGTATGCAGTGAGAGTGCATTGTCCCACTACAAATCCATAACAAGAGAAACATTTTAAAGACTTTTAAGCATTCCAGCACAGAACTTATAAGTCTGTGGCCAGTTAGCCCAAATTGGGCAGTAAGATTTACATACAAAATTTTGGTTTGAGAACCTAGGTGAACAAGCCTGTGGAAGTGTATGTACAGAAGCATTCTATGTGAGACCAAAGGGAAATTTGGTTGGAAAGATTTGGCCCTGAATAGGATACAATAGTGGGTGTGTGTGAAGTGATAAATATTGAGGCATTGTAACAGGTGAACAAGCATTGGCTGCTGCATTTCAAGCTTCTGCTGTAGGGTAAATGAGATATGCTCTTCTGGGATGTTATGTATTGCTGATTGGTAATTAGTTACTGACATTTTGGGACAACCTCTTGGTCCAAAATGCCAGTAATTCCAAATTATTGCTTTGTAACATCCCGGAAGATGAAGTATCACCTGATAAAGATATTGTACCATGTAATTAATATAGACATTATGTCAGGATGTCACTTGTCTGTCAACAGGTTTTGAAAATGATGGTGGGTAATAACCTCAAGGACACACAGCTTCAGCAAATTGTAGACAAAACAATTTTGTTTGCTGACAGGGATGAAGATGGCAAAATTAACTTTGAAGAATTTTGCTCTGTGAGTACACATGTTTATATACACATACAAAAAGTAAATATATTTGTTTTAAACTTTTAAAGACGAAACGTAATGTGCTTTATGTAAGGAATCGGTCTGTACCGCACTGTAAACACTCTGCAGGTCAGTTATAAAAATCAATCAGTTAATGATGTGTAGAGCAGAAGTTTCTGTATATCCTGAGATCTGCACAAAAACACTCGACGCAAAGTGAGCACCACATAGAATTTCTGAATGTTAAACCTGGCGGTGCGTAAAGAAACCGTCAGGCTTTAAAAGGTTAAAATGGGATGTGAAACATTTTGTATATCATTTTAAAGATTTTAAATGTTCCTTATGACAGAAATATCTTGTTTTTAAAACCCTTAAAGCTGTGTTTTGTGCTTAACATGCAGTCTAATGAAAAAGATTATAAATTCTTCATTTTGAAAATGTGTTACCGGAATTTTATATGATGCTCTCAAAATAAATTAATCTTCTACACACAGAGATGTGAGGGGACCGCGGTAGCACAGTGGTTATGGTGCTGTGCTACAAATAGGAAGGTCACTGGTTCGATCCCAGCTAGTGTCAGTGGATTTTTCATTGACATAAAATCCTTCCGATCGCGCTATGGCCCTGGTGTCGACTCAGCCTCTAACAGAAATGAGTACCAGAAGTATTTCCTGGGGGTAAAGGCGGCCAGTGCGTAGGGCTGACAACCTACCACCATCCTGTGTTGTTGTCATGAAATCTGGGAACCTTAACTTCCTGGAACCCTCTGGGGCCCCTCCAGGCCTGTAACGGGACTGATTTACCTTTATCTTTACACACAGAGATGTATGACATGGGGGGAAAGAAACCTCATCTGTCATCGTGTCATGACATCGTAGCACATTATTACATCCAAGTAGATCATTTTTAGTTCGAGACCCCCATCATGTGATATATTGCGTATTATAAGTAATTCCATAGGGCACACTGTCAGGGAACAGCGCAACTGCACAGCAAGTCTGCATAAAATGAATGTGACTCTCCAGAAAGCCAGATGGCAGCCCAGTTCATATTGCACTTCCTGTATGCAGAGCGCAAAAAAATCCTCAGCATGCCTTCCTTCGGAGGGGAAGTAAAGCCGTCAGTCCCATGTCGTAGATTTACAGCATGTAAAAGATCCCTAAATTTACGTGGAAGTCGGAATTTAGGGAAAATTACTACCGGATATCTTTCTCGGCCACATATCTACCTTTCGCTGCCAGGATCTCTTGCGTTGCTACAGACGCAGAGGCACGTGGCGGCAAAAGTGGGAACGTCTAAAGGCTGGTGAAAGCAGTGGCAAACTACCCCCAAGAACTTGCCTAGGATGCAGTGTGCCAAGAGCCATATCGGTTCCATAACTGGGCTCTGGTTCCTGCCGGACCGGCCTCTAGGGCTGAATACTAATGAATGAATGAATATGCAGAGCACATTGCTACCGTCAATTGTCTTACTGTTGACAACTTTCTGTTTCAGGTGGTGGGAAATACAGACATACACAAAAAGATGGTTGTGGATGTGTAAGGTTTGTGTTACATTTCACTCTTACATTGAAGACTTCTAAAGAATGAGTCGGCTGCTGTTTCCAACTACTGTATGTCCAAATACCTTATCTTTTGGATGTTAGTTTTCTCTGAAAGTTACTCCCATTTTTTAAATTTTTCTCAGCACTTAATAATACATATATACATATATATATATGGACCAGTGTTGCAGTAATGTTGAAAATATTTTTGTCCTGTTTCTGCAGTCTGTGACATGCAGAAATTAACCATGTACAGTTCTGAAAATTTTCGCATGTTTTGAAATTAAACAGAGCAGTGTTTTTCCGAACTTTCTTGCCCGCGGAAGCCTAGGTACAGACGGGAGGATAATATTAAAATGGACCTTAAATAGAATGTGAGGGTGTGGACTGGATTAATCTGGCTCAGGATAGGGGACAAGTGTCAGGCTGTTTTGAACATGGTAAGAAACTTTCACATTTCCAAAAAAAATGCAGGAGAATGTCTTGAGTAGCTGAGGACCTATCAGTTTCTCAAGAAGGACTGTGCTGCATGGAGTTAATTAGTTAGAAACCCTCCCAGACTTCATATGGATTGGCAAAAATGCCACACTGATACTAAAGAGCAGTCTGCTTACAGAACGTATTAAAGATATGAAAATGCTGATTGCTTTTGTGACAAGTGTTTTCATGCAACTGCAGGTCCATACGGGCAAGTCGCAAGAAAGGTAATAAACTACTCTGAATCGAGTAATTGAAATAGTAGGGAATAAACAAGATAAGTGTTCCGAGGCCAATGCACACACGCTGTTCTACAAGGAAATACTGAACTTTGCAGTATGAAGGGGGGTTCAAAACTCCTGGTGTGTACCTCGACCATAATTCCAATTCCAGCTAATTGTGATCCACGTTAAACATGATTAATTTTTTAAATTATAATTTTAAAAAATATATATATATCTCTGGAGCTGAAAGTTTTCTTGGGACACTGGGAATGAAGTTTTATACAGGCCTGTTCCAGTTCATGTAATCGTATCTGCTTATTAACCTCGTATTCTTGTCCTCTGGGTCGTCGTCAGCCTAAATACTTATTCTTCCAATTCAAAAACACTTTTTGCACTAATATACATGTATTCATTGTTGTCATTCAATTTGGTGTGGTTGAGGGGAGTTTTTCTCTTATAAAGTTCATTAAGTGTGATATGTACTGTCCCTCTTGGCACATTTGCAAGAAAGTACATGATATGTTTGTGGTTACAATTTCACATTAGGGATCAGGGATACAGCTTCAGGTGACTGCAGTAGGGATTTGGGGACAACAGATATAACTGTAATGTGGTCCAGTTTTTTCTTTTCTGTATTGATGCAGAAAGCTTGGTACACCTAGTCATCTGATTGTGAGAAAGGGGAACTGCCAAACATCTACCAGAACGTACGCTATCGACGGAAGAACGTTTTTGAATCACGGCATCCCCGAGTCTTTGTGCCGTTCGCACGATTTTTAATGGAACCCATTAACAGTGTTCATACTTATGTTACAAAGTGTTGTTTATTAATTGACACTTCGTAGATCCCCCTTTCCTGAATGGTGCCAAGGGAAAGAGATAAAAATGCTAACCTACTGGGTTACCAAATGTTTATATTTCCACCAAAATCTTTTGCATGTAAATAATACACATGATACATATATATAGAAATGTTATTTGAATTAACTGTACATTATTGGATGGTAAATGACCCTCCCACCCCCTTCCCTCCACAGATAAATGAATTTATAATTAGATATTTATAAGTACTTATGTTGGACTGTTATGTTGTGTTGTTTCATTAATGGAATCAAACTGTTAAGCTGGGCACTGTGACAGTATTTTGTGAAAAACTGTATCTGTAGGAACCCTTCTTGTTGAGTAAGACATGTGTAAAATTTGGTGGGGGGTCATATCACAATGTTATGTTTGATTGTAATTTGAAAAAAAGTGTTTAAAGCATCAATGTGAATGTAACTTTTTTCAATCTTCAAAATAAAACAAATACCTTTTATTGTGGGGTTTCAGTGTTTTTTAGACCCGCTCAGAGACAACATGAAGACTTTCACTGAATGTAAGTATGGTCTAAGTATTATTAGAAGTGATGCAAGTCTGTGCCCAGTGGCATGTTCTGTGCACAAGCAATCTGCCATTAGTCAATCTGTACGCACTTTATTTCATTGGCTAAGCTCCATGCAGTTCCCTTCGTCTTGTCAGGAACAACACCGATACCCTCGTCAGTGCCAGCCCAAGATACATGGGCACCATGGGCAGGTTTATAATGGTGCCGCCGCTCCCACCCCCCCTTTCAAACCGATATTTTTTTTCAGTGTTCTGGCCTGAAATGGGGCTGGTTAATATTTTTGAGGGTGCGTACCCCAAATTTTTTTTGTGTGCATAAAACCTGAGTTTACCAGCACCACCAGGTAGCAGCCCGGCTCCCCCACCCCCCAGACTGGCCCTGACACCTGTACCTATAAGTCGTGTCCACTGGACCAACAGCAAATATATTAATTTCTAATTAAAATTTTTTTTTTGTCTGTCAACACCAGGTACAGTCATGTTCCATGCTCTTTGAACATCTGAATTTATGGGCCCATTCAAGGAACGTAATACTCTATTTCTTTGTCATAGCGTTTTCCACTACTCTTGTCTCTCCGAGTTCGCACAACCAACGTATGATCGTAGCACAGCTTATTTTCTCGGCCGCAAGAGGTAGCGGAGATTGGTACGACAACACTGAGAGTGAGCCCCGCTTTAGACACGAACACCTGCTGTCTTTATTTTCGTACCTTTTTGACCCCCCTTGTGGTGGGTCATCTCGGCAAGGTCATGTCGAAACTGGAAACATTTGTGCTTCAGTTTCTGTATGTCGTAAGGAACTGTTGAGTTTCAATTCAGTGTTGTGTTACTCAAACTGATATAATTCTGCAGTTTTTGTACTTGTTACAAATGCTGGAATTGAAACGTCGGATAAACGAGGTAGAAAAGAATGTTAAAATGCGTTGACATTTTTTTTTTTTTTTACAAAAAATGTGAGAAGCCTTATAGCTTTACTATTAACTCTAAATATTACTTTCACTGGCCACATGCATGATAAAAGTGTATGAAAACACAACTGATCACTTGACAGATCTTTTTAATGTAACATCATTGGTCAAGAATCATTATTTTCAGACTAGGGTGGGCTCTTGGGGGCCAACTTGAAAACTATGGCCTGAGCTATCAGAGGGAGTCAAAAATCGAAAAATGCAAATGTTACATCGCACAGATCATATGATACAAAGGGAACTGATATGTGAACTAGAGCATGCTAAATATGCGACTTCAATACCACACGGATCCACTGAAAAAGAAGGCGCTGATGAGGTAATTTGTGTGTCAGGTTTATGAGAGAAAGATGACTCAAAAGTTGCATCGCTAGAAAATGCAAATGCAAGTGGGTACTTAAAAGCTACTGGAGGGAGGAGGAGGAGAAGAATGAGAAAGGGGGGGAAGGACTGGCTGACTTCCAGGCAACTGACTGCTGTAATACAAATGTTGCTATAATTTGCCACACCTACAAAAAGTAATGACTGAGGATCCATTTAATAATTTTTCAGATTTTATATTCTGATAACATACTGTATCAAGATGAGGAAACAGAGAAGCTAACTACAATCACATGTAAAGAAAACCACATGATTTCTTATAATAAAACCGACTAGATGCACTGATTTCTCAAATTTATTTTTGGAATAAAACTGTACATGTTTTGGCAGGAGTTTTTCACTGTACACACAGCAATACATACAGGTTTGCTGACAGCTCACAAGCTGTCAGCAAACCTGTATGACATATACCGTTGTTGTGCGCACAGTGAAAAACTCCTGATGATGGACAGAGGAACTGTCCGAAACATGTAGAGTTTTATTCCAAAAATAAATTTGAGAAATTAGTGCATCTAGTTGGTTTTATTATAAGAATTTATCACGATGC
>Ga0136643_10014649_pt1 | contig 11776 bp, 11 predicted proteins | sample TergutLab28metaG_FD_96883 | JGI IMG/M metagenome (GOLD analysis project Ga0136643, IMG submission 96883) | Labiotermes labralis P1 segment gut microbial communities from Petit-Saut dam, French Guiana - Lab288 P1 (version 3) (version 3) | ecosystem: Host-associated > Arthropoda: Insects >...
CTCTCAGGTGATATTGATTAGAGGAATAATCAGTAGTGACTATAGCGGTTTAATCAACAATCTGGCTATTGTTAATAGTGATACTTTTGATCCGAACTTTCTTGATAATATTTCACAGGCAAACGTGAATGTCTCGCAAAAAATTGCGGATATGGCAATAAAAAAAGCAAGTAATCTTAGCGAAGTGACATTAGGCGAACAAATAATTTATACTTTATCTATCAATAATTTAGGACCTGATAATGTTAGTGAAGCAATTTTATATGATAATTGTATTAATTTGACTGATCCGGAATATTCAGTTGATAATGGCTTGACCTGGCTAACTTGGAATGCTAGTTTAAACATGGGGGCTATAGCTGTTAATGAGTCTTTAATAGTATTGCTTAGAGGTATTGTTTCAGCAAATGAAAATTTCTTAGTAAATACAGCTAAGGTTTTAGCGGAAGCTTTTGATCCTGATTTTCTGAATAATAGTGATACTGTAGTAGTTTCAATAAAAAAAGAACTCGCAGATATTTCTGTTAATCATAGTGCTTGTTCGCCCTGTGTCAGAAATTGTGAACTTGTTTCTTTTGTGATATTAATTAGTAATGCTGGACCTTCTGAGGCGATTAATGTGCTTTTAACTCATAAACTGCCTAAAGAAATAATTAATCCAGAATATTCAGTTGATAATGGCAAATGTTTTAATAAATGGTTTGGAAACTTTCATTTTCCGATTATAAACGCAAACACTGTGAAAATAATTCATATCAGAGGCAAGGTGTATGCTAATCCAGGTTGTATTATAAATAGTACTGCATATGCTTATGCGGATACCGAAGACTCTAATTTAGGTAATAATAAATCGACTATTTCCTTAATGGTTGCGAAGCGTTTAATTCCTGATAGTAAATGTTGCTAAACAAAAAAATGATAAATCAAATTTAAGCAAGGCATTTAGCTTTGCTTTTTTGTTTGACTTTAAGGATAAAAAGTTTTATAATATGACTATCAATGTCATATTATAATGAGGTATATAAATGAAAAGTGATCGCTTGTTTGAAATAATCTATCTGCTTTTAAATAATAAGCAGACAACGGCAGCTTATTTAGCTGAAAATTTTGAAGTTTCTCAACGCACGATTTATCGGGATATTGATACTCTAACTTTAGCAGGCATCCCGATTTATACAGAAAAAGGTAAAGGTGGTGGCATTAGATTACTGCCGGATTTTACTTTAAATAAATCTTTATTAAATGAAAAGGAACAAAATGATATTCTTTCCGCTTTACAGAGTATTTCTAAGATAAAAGCTGCTAATACGATGCCAGTTATCCAAAAACTTTCGGCTCTATTTAACAAGAAAACAGAAAATTGGCTGGAAATTGATTTTTCCGAATGGGGCTCAAGCGATGAAAAAGTATTTCATAGTATAAGAACAGCGATTCTAGAAAAGAGAATTGTGCATTTTGATTATTACAGCACATATGGTGAAAAAACAGAGAGAAGTCTTGAACCAATTCAGTTATGGTTTAAAGCCCGGACTTGGTATGTAAAAGGCTATTGTTTAACAAAACAAGATGTCAGGATATTTAGATTAACAAGAATCAGGAATATCAGATTATCGATTGATTATTTCTTAACCCGTGATGTCTTCGCAATTTCAGAAAAACCAAGGAACGATAAATTCGTTAAACAAATGATAAAAATTGTCGTGCGGATTGCGCCAGAAATGGTTTATCGGGTTTTTGATGAATTTGGTGATGCTCCAGCAGAAAGACAAGAAGATGGAAGTTATATTGTGACAGTAATCTGGCCGGAAGATGAATGGGTATATGGGACTATTCTTTCTTATGGTGAATATATTGATATATTAGAACCAGAGCATGTCAAAGAGATTGTTAAAGAAAAAGCCCAAAAAGTCATAAAAAAATATTCATAATATGACATAGGTTGTCATTTTTCGTATTATATAATGGTAGCTAGAGGCATAAAAAGAAATGTCCTAAACAAACTGGGAAGGCAAAAATATTTTTGTCAGCTATTAACGAAAAAGGAAAGAGAACTATGAGAACTAAATATCTATATAAAGAAAGTTTTGCGGTAATCGGCAAGCTGGGGCAAGGCCCGGCTAACAATCCAATGACCTGGATTTTACCACTTTGGGAAGTAGCCACTGCTAATTTTTTGGAGATAACGGCTTTAGCTAAAAAAAATGAACTTGGTGAACCTCTTATCTGGGGGGCAATGAATGATAACAAGGAAAGTAATAAGCGCTGGGATGAAAGTGGTAAATATTTGGCAGGCGTTGAAAGTGAAATTGCTGCGATAGCACCTCAAGGTTGGACGAAATGGCAAATTCCGGCTCAGACTTATCTTGTCCTATCCATTTCTATGCAGGAGTATCCGGAAGCTTATTTGCGCTTTAGCAAAGCTTTAAAGCAATTAATAATAGGAACAATTCATGAATTTTATCCAAAACCAGGCAATCCTAGTCTTGTGGATTTATATATTCCGCTGGCCAAAGGTCAATTAAGCTTTTGTCAGTCCTGTTTTATGCCAATTGATGATTTTTTGAAGTTTGGCACTGAAGCAGATGGTACGATTAATAATGACTATTGTTGTTTCTGTTATAAAAATGGAAAATTTACAACTGAACAGACTTTTGAGCAGTTTGTTGAAGCTAATATTCCTTTTTGGCGAGACAATAACTTAAATAATGAAGAAGCAAAACAGTGTATCCTAACAATTTTTCCGACTTTAAAGCGCTGGTCAGAATAAATTGTTTTGATTAATGAAAGCGAGGTGAGAAGATGGGACTTAACGAAATTGTAAAGCAATTTGCAGAATCAGGCTGGGATTTAATTGATAAACCGGCAAAAGAGTGGTTAGAAAAAAATGATGATAACTCCAAAGCGGCTTTAGTTAAAGCATTAGAAACAGCTGAAAAAGAATGCGGAAGTTGCGGATGTAGCTTTGATTCGCTTTATAAAGAAGCATTAAGTGCGTTAAAATGAACATAATATAAATAAACTATTAGGATAAGTTTGTGCTTATCCTTTTGGCAATTTTAAAATAAAAACACTTTCTGCTTGAAAAAATAAAAAAAGTGTTGACATTTTTGGACGTTTGAGTAAAATGAATATGTATTCAGTTTATTGGTGTGAAAATCATAAATGCAAGGAGCGTTTAGATGAGCAGAACTAAAGAACCAAATGAAAAAAATGCAACAAATAACGAAAGATAAGATTCTTTCGTCAGCTTTTATCTGTTTTCAGAAAAAGAATTCAAAGCTACTAATGTCATGGAAATTACTAATCGAGCGTAAATTAGTGTTGGTTTGATTTATAATCATTATCAGACAAAACTTAATATTTATGAAGGATTAGTAAAAGAGGCAATTAGGTATTTAACTGAAGAGCGGAAAATGCTCTTTTTTGATGCCAGTTCATTAGAGATAATCACTCGTTTTACAGATGAAGTTTTAGCTGAGATGGCTGTTAGTGATGAGTTTTCCCGATATATGTTGATTTTATTTCAGCCTTTAATTGTTAAAAGAAGCTTTGAATGGTTAGATGATTTTTACGATTATTCGAAAAAATTTCTTGAAGATTTTTCTAAGTTAATTGAAGCAGGAGAACAAAACGAAAATAAATTTCCGTTACGGGAATGATGCCCATTCTTTATAAGAAATTACAGTGTTACTTGTAATCTTATAGGTGCTGTTAGACCGCTATTCCTCAGATTTTGAATTACTTCATCGTCTTTGGTTTTACTTTTTGCCGTTATATTTAAACTGGCTAATATCTGAATTAATAAGCTTCCTGTCTTAGTCTGGAATAAGCGATTATTTCTCTTAATAAGACCACTCATTTTCACCTCGATTCTTGTTAAGAATATGAGGTTATTATAACACTAAAATCTAGTAAAAACAAGAATTATTTTAAATTTTTTTTGGATTGAAAAAATGTTCTAGATAAAGCAAATAAAACTATGTTTTTAGGGTTAAATTTGAGAAAAAAATCTCTCACATACGCGTGTATAATATACATAATATTAAGTATAAATATCTTTATAAGATGAAAAATAGAAATTCCTAATGAATAAAAAAAATGTTGACATATTATATATTGTATAGTATAATGGTTTTTGTCTCTAATAGGATACATTGTATATTATATAATGTTAAATATAATTATTAAGGAAAAAGAGGTTTGAAACAATGATTAAAATGTTTAAAAGGTTAAAGAAAAAAGATTGGCTATTAATGCTAGTGGCTCTTGTCTTTATTGTTGGTGGTATTTGGATGGATTTATCTATTCCCACTCATTTAGGCAATATCACTAGATTAATAACTGATCCAACCGCTGGTGGTGCAATCGGTGATGTTTGGCGCGAAGGCTTATTTATGATGCTTTTTACCATTGGTTCGGTACTCTCGATGATTGTGATTACTTTATGTGCGGCTAAAATTTCATCCTCGCACGCAAAGACGTTGAGAAAAGATGTTTATGAAAGAGTTGGCGATTTTGCGGTAACAGATGTTAAGAAATTTTCCATAGCTTCTTTGATTACTAGAGGCACAAGTGATATAGATATCGTCAGAGTATTTATTGCGATGTTTGTGCAAATGATTATCCGCGTTCCTATTTTGGCTATCTGGGTATTGTTTAGAATTCAGGGAACTAATCTTTCTATTGCGATGGTTATGGTTGCTGGTTTAGCCGCAATTATCGTCATGGCTATCTTTGTAGTCTTATTCTGTTTACCAAGGTTTAAAAGAATCAGGGAAAATACCGATAGATTAAATTTAGTAGCTAGAGAAAATCTAACTGGCATGCGAGTTGTTAGGGCTTATAATGCCAAAGATTTTCACGAATCTAAGTATAATGATGTTAATCATAAATTAGCTAAGGATAATTTATTTATTAATAATGTTATGGGGTTATTATTTCCTTATATCACAATTGTTTTTTCAGGTCTGACAGTTGCGTTATTCTGGGTCGCATCACATTTAATTGATTCAGGAACAATCAGTGTTTTTGAAGGACCGGATTTTTTTGCGGATACAATGGTTTTTATGCAGTATGCTTTTCAGGTTTTAGGAGCGATAATGATGTTAATTTTTGTTCTTACATTATTGCCTTCAACTTTAGTCGCTGTTAAGAGACTAAATGAAGTTTTAGAAACAAAACCGATGATTAGAGATCGTACAAATCAGAATATTGGTTTAAAAAAAGCCTTTAATGAAGATGGAACAATCACTTTTGAAGATGTGGAATTTAAATATCCACAAGCTTCGGATTACGTTTTAAAGGATATTAGTTTGTCAGTTAAAAAAGGACAGACTGTTGCCTTTATTGGTTCAACAGGTTGTGGAAAATCTTCGCTTATTAATTTAATCCCTAAAATTGCTTTTCCATCAAGCGGGAAAGTATCTATTGGCGGTATCGACTTAAAAGAAGCAAGATTGGAAGAAATCAATGATTTAGTTGGTTATGTCCAACAAACAGCTACATTATTTACCGGAACAATCAGAGAAAATCTTGGTTTTGGGTTAGTAGAAGGTCAGACACCAAGTGATGAAAGTATTGAAAAAGCCTTAAAAGTTGCGCAGGCTTATGATTTTGTTACAGAAATGGGCGAAGGCTTAGAATCTAAAGTAGAACAGCGCGGTAAAAACTTTTCTGGTGGTCAGAAACAAAGACTTTCAATTGCGAGAATTCTAGCGAGAAATCCAGAAATTATCTTATTTGATGATACTTTTTCAGCACTTGACTATAAAACTGATTTAGCACTTAGAGAAGCTATCAAAGCAGAGTATCAAGGCATGACAATGTTGATAGTAGCACAAAGAATCGGAACAATCAGAAATGCGGATTGTATTTATGTTATGGATAAAGGCAGAATTGTCGGTAGCGGAAAACATGATGAATTATTAAAAAGTTGTGAAGTTTATCAGCAGATAGCGGCTTCTCAGCTTTCTGAAGATGAATTAGCAAAGGAGGGTGTGTAAAATGGAACAGATGCAAACTCAAGAAAATTTAGAAGAAATGAAAGTAAAAGAAAAAAATGATACGTTTATGAAAGTTGTTAGATATACCAAAAAATATCATCCGTTCATTATTATTTCTTTAGCCTTTGCGATTGGAGCCGTCTTTATTCAATTAATCGCTCCTAGCTTAGTCAGAGATATGACAAACTATATCTTAGAGGGTATTGGTATTGGTTTTGTGACTGGTGAATATAGTACCCATGCTAATGTTGTCAGAACTGGTGTTACTTTAATTATTTTGTATAGTGTTATGTTTGTGATTTTCTATATTCAGCAAATAACGATGGCTAGGGTATCAGTTAAGGTTTCTCTTAATCTAAGAACGGATATGGGAAGAAAGATTAATCGCTTGCCGTTATCTTATCTGGATTCCACTCAGGTAGGGGAAAATCTTTCCAGAATCACTAACGATGTTGACTCCTTAACCAGAAGCTTAAACTGGTCAGCTTCAGCGATTATTACCGCAACAGTAATGATTATTGGTTCACTAATCTTTATGTTTGTTAATCAATGGTTAATGGCTTTAACAGCTCTTGGTTCAACGATTTTTGGTTTCTTTTTAATGGGTGTTATCATGGGTAAAGCTCAAAAATACTTTGTTGCCCAACAAGCAGAGCTTGGTGATATCAACGCCCATACTGAAGAATATTTTACTGGTCATACAGTTTTAAAAACCAATAATGCCAGAACGAGAGTTTCAGGCGCATTTGACACAAAGAATCATAAACTATATAATTCTTCATGGAAAGCGCAATTTTATGGAGGATTAATGATTCCTTTAATGTTTTTCTTAGGAAACTTGGCCTTTGTGACGGTATCAATTGTTGGTGGTGTTTTAGCCTTTAACGGAACTATCACTTTTGGGGTTATTATTGCCTTTATGTTATATGTTGATTTATTTACTAGACCACTTGGCGATATTGCGCAGGCCATGATGGAAATGCAAACGATGAATGCGGCGGCTAAACGGATTTTTGAACTTTTAGAACAACCGGAGATGTCAGATGATGAAAGTTTAGAGTCAATTGATCATTCTGAAATAAAAGGTGACGTTCAATTTAAAAATGTAAAATTTGGTTATAATGAAGATACGCCAATTATTCATAATTTCTCAGTAGATATTAAAGCCGGCAGTAAAGTTGCGATTGTTGGTCCGACTGGCGCTGGTAAAACGACCTTAGTTAATCTATTGATGCGTTTTTATGATATCGGTGGTGGTGATATCACTATTGATAAACAATCAATTTATAAATTAAGAAGAAATGATGTTGCTTCATCATTTAGTATGGTTTTACAGGATTCCTGGATATTCAATGGAACAATAAAAGAAAATTTACTTTATAATATGAACATTCCTAAGGAATTAGAAGAAACTATACTTGACCAGACTTGTAAAGCAGTAGGAATTGATTATTTTATCAATACTTTGCCAAATGGCTATGAAACAGTTTTAGATGATAATTCAGACGTATCTGAAGGTCAGAAACAATTACTAACTATTGCCAGAGCTATGATTAAAGATGCGCCATTATTAATTTTAGATGAAGCTACGGCCTCAGTTGATACGAGAACAGAGTTAATTGTCAAAGAAGCTATGGACAAATTAACTTCTGACAGAACAAGTTTTATTATCGCACATCGCTTATCAACTATTAAGAATGCTGATATGATTCTGGTAATGAATAAAGGTGATATTGTGGAAAGTGGAACTCATGCCGAGTTACTAGAAAAAGAAGGGTTCTACGCTGAGCTTTATAATTCACAATTTACTAACTAATAATAATAGAATTCGCTGCAAATTGCGAATTCTTTTTTGGTTATTTTTATAATTTACAAATTAGTAAATAAACTGAGATTAAACCATTCTAAACAGTTAAATATTTGCGATTATCATATATATATTTAGAATAATTGTTGTTACCTCTATCTTGGTTTTCTAAATTAAAATATTTCACTTTTAAGGTAGCAAATTAGAACAAATTTTGAATTATTAGAAAAAGATGGGAAAAATAATCCTTAAAAGTTGGGAATTGTAGTAAGTCGAAGTTCTTAATGGTACTAACGGGATTGAATTATGCTTACCGTAGTCCCGATAGGATGCTTGAGAAATTAAAATTGCTTAATAAAAGAATTCGCCCTATCTACAGCGAATTCTTTTTAAAATGATTTATATGCTTTTTTCGTTTAACGACTCTCTAAAGAGTAATTTAGAATATTCTGATTAGTAAAATTAATAATATAGCTATTAGAAGACTTAACAGTGTTCCCACAAGATATTTTTCTGCGAAATCTTTATTTTCTAGTTGTTTAAAACGAGCTATTGATTTTGCGGTAATAACTAACGCAATGGAAGTATATAAGCCCATAATACCTAGGGTTATAATAACTAAACGTTCGAGCATGCCAATGACTGAACCCATTCTTTTTTCAATTTGCTTTTTTTCCAGTTCGATTTTTTCTGCTTGTGAAAGATGTTCAGCTTCCAAGTTATCAAGACATTCCATTTCCTGGCGATTAATGAAACTAAAGAAATGGCGCACAAATATTGAGCTTGGTGTTAAGGCAATAATATAAGTTAAGATAATTACAGCTATTCTTTGTAGTGATATATCATGCCCAATAAAATCCCTTATAGTATCAATTAAACTTAAACCTAGCGAATTTAATTCATTAAAAAAGCGGGAGATAAAGAATAAGATGCCAATATGCAAAAACTGATCAAACAGAAACAAAAGGAATTTAAAGGATTGATTTTTAGTTAACTTATCTAATTTTATCTTAGTTAAATCAATCAAAAAATGGGAGATACCTATTGAAACAACAATAAGTAAACTTTGCCAGATTGAAGCAAACCAAATAGTGGCTAAAAGAATAGAAAGGGAATATAAAAAAGAATGCAATATATTTATGCTTAAGCGCTTCTTTTTCTGTTCACAATGGTTTTCTGTCTGAACAATAAAGTCACCAATAAAATGAAAAATTAAAAATAAAAGTAAAATTTGCATATTAAACCTCCTTTAATTTAGTAAGAAGTAAAGCAGTCACGATTTCTAGTTTTCTGATTTCGTTAAATTTTCCTTTAGCGACTATTTGCCTGATATTTTCTCTGGAAACCTCTAACAAAGCCGCAACATATTCATTCATTGATTTCAAAAAGGGATCTTTAGAAAAAGTTTTTTTACAGGCTATCGTATCAAAATAAGGGAGAATATTTTTAATTAAATTAATAAAGATATCCATGTTTTTTTCGTAATCTTTGATAGTAGTATATTTACTAATTAGAGGGGTTATCTTTTGTAAGTAACTTTCTATATTGCAGGAACTATCTAAATAAGGAAAGATAGAACGGAAGAAAAATTGAATTTCCTTTTGTTTTTTCGTTTGCATATTTTCTAAAATATAGATTGTCTGTAACATTTGATTTACAATTAAATTATTACTTTGGTCTTCAGAAGAGATTATGATATTGTAATTACTTTTTTTACCGATATCTAATCCTTCCGCAGCCCGATGAAAAGCTTCACCATCTAGAAAATTAACATTATCAATGTATTCTTTATTATTTGGATTCACATCATTAATTTTCCCGTAGCCGACGCTGCCTCTTATTTCAAAAGGATAAAGCAAGTTTTTAAGAATGAAGAAACATTTAAGGGCTTCTGAAGTATCTAGAAACAAACCTTGAATCGAATCTCCACTGGAAAAAACTAGTTTTTTTTCTAATTTTAGCGTTAATAAAGAGTTAACTATTTCAATAGCTAATGAAATTTGATCCTGGCATTGCATTCTTTCAGATTCGCTTAATTCACGTGAGTTTTTGATATCAATTAGAAGAGCCGCAAACATATACTTATCACCTAGTATTTATTATATAATAGATTTGTCGATTTTGCAAGCAATTTCGCTTGTTTTTTATTTTTGCAAGTTATTTTACTTGTTTGTCTATTTAGCAAGTTGATTGACTTGCGAAAAATTGAGGTCGAGATTATAAAGGAAAAGTGTCTTTGTATAATGTTAAATGCAAGCATTTTTACTTGATTTATTAGCTAATCCGTAGTAAAATATATTAATAAAAATTTAAATTTATTAAGTAGTGATTCGAAGCATTAATTAAAAAAAGTGAGGAGGCTAGTCATTATGGAAAATCAAAATATTGAATGGAAGTCAAAATGGGAAGAAGATTGGCTGAAATGGATATGTGGATTTGCTAATGCACAAGGCGGTCGACTTGAAATTGGCAAAGATAATAACGGTAAAGTTATCGGGCTAGCTAATCCTCAAAAACTTATGGAAGATTTACCTAACAAAATAAAATCTATCTTGGGAATTATTCCGACTATTACTCTCCATCTTGAAGCTGACTTAGCGTATATAGTTGTAGAAGTAATGCCTTATCCAAATCCTATTAGTTATCGAGGCCGATATTATCTTCGTTCTGGCGCCACATTACAAGAATTAACAGGTTTCGCTTTAGATGAGTTTATTATGCGTAAATACGGTCGTACATGGGATTCTGTGCCTGTAGCTTATGTAAGTGCAGTCAATTTAGATATTATTGCATTTAGAGAGTTTCGTAAAAAAGCTTTAGCACGCCAACGACTTAATAAAGAAGATTTAGACATAACGGATGAACAACTTTTAGAAAACCTAAAATTAATAGCGGATGGTGGTTATCTGAAACGAGCCGCTATAATGCTTTTTCATGAAGATCCAGAGAAGTGGATTACGGGAGCATACGTGAAAATTGGCTATTTTAAAACTGATGATGATTTGGTATTTCAAGACGAAGTCCATGGACCATTGATCACGATGCCAGATAAGGTTGTTGAGCTTATTTATGATAAATATCTAAAAGGTATTATTAGTTATAGAGGTTTACAGCGATTAGAAACGTATCTTGTCAGTAAAGATTCATTACGAGAAGCAGTTCTAAACGCTATTGTTCATAAAAATTACGCTACCGGAATACCTATTCAAATTCGTGTTTATGATAATAAAGTGATTATATTTAATCCTGGATCCTTGCCTGATAATTGGACTTTGCAAGATTTAATGACTATTCATACATCTATGCCTCATAATCCAAATGTAGCAAATGGATTTTTTAAAAGCGGAATGACTGAAGCTTGGGGGCGCGGCATCGAAAAAATCATAAAATCTAACATTGATGCAGGAAAACCTAGACCTAAGTTTGAGATTATTGGTGAAGGCATTGGTTTTCGTATTATATTTAATAGCTATAACGACGTTGTAAAAGACAGTGTAAAAGACGGTGTAATTTTTGATTCCAACGGCACTCAAATTAAGATTTTAGATCTAATGATCGAAAACCCAAGAATTACAATCAAAATGCTATCAGAAAAAATTGGTATTAATGAAAGAAATATTTATAATAACATTGAAAAATTAAAACATTTAGGCGTAGTTATGCGTGCGGGGGCAGATAGAAATGGCGAATGGCTTGTGTACAAGGACAGCTCTAACGACGTTGCAAAAGACAGTGTAAAAGCCGTTGTAAAAGACAGTGTAATTTTTGAACCCAACGGCACTCAAATTAAGATTTTAGATCTAATGATTGAAAACCCAAGAATTACAATCAAAATGCTATCAGAAAAAATTGGTATTAATGAAAGAAATATTTATAATAACATTGAAAAATAAAAAAATTTAAGCGGAGTTATGCGTACGGAGGAATATAGAAATGGCGAATGGCTTGTGTACAAGGACAGCTCTAA
>Ga0136643_10014653_pt1 | contig 11775 bp, 6 predicted proteins | sample TergutLab28metaG_FD_96883 | JGI IMG/M metagenome (GOLD analysis project Ga0136643, IMG submission 96883) | Labiotermes labralis P1 segment gut microbial communities from Petit-Saut dam, French Guiana - Lab288 P1 (version 3) (version 3) | ecosystem: Host-associated > Arthropoda: Insects >...
CAAACTTCTCTGGCTATTATCTCCGTAACCGTTCAACTTTGGACATAGGTGTTTTGGGTTATATCGGTATACTTTAACATAAGGAACACCCTCCCGAAGTCTGGCACATTCCTCCTGGGACACTCCGTATATGCATTTGTTGGCGTATTAATTAAATAAACTACAGAATGCACGGTGCAACGATAAAAATTATAAGTCCTGTGTTTGGACCTCTTTGAGTATTTGCAAGATTCACATTTGCAGGCGTTTTAATTAATCTCAAGCTATTTTTTAGATCACTTCTCATTCTGAAGGAAAGCCACACTATCTGTGTGTCTGCCTTTCAATATATCAAACACTTCACTGATTTTAATATTTTATAAACTTCATGTCATTGGCAGCCAACTTAGGATTTCCCACACAAAGATAACAGCTGGATGCTCCAAATTATGAGGTGGAGACGACACCAGCGCCACGTTGTATGGAAGGCTGATATGTTATAGGGTGTCCAAAAGAACGTGAAACTTTATTCAGACAAGTTTTTATATGGTGTAAAATATCAGGGTCGCGACCATTCGGAAGTGTTGTGTGGCCTCTGGGGTGATGGTTCTAAATACTCACCCATTCGAGATAGGGAAGTACAGTTTACTACAGCAGTAGATCGAACACACGCACATATATTTTGTACGAAACATTGTTTGCAAGTCACATTTACCTCACAAACGTGGCCGCGACACGAAACTGAGTTTATAACCGGAAAGAAATTAGCGTAAACAGGATTTTTACTTAAAGTGGCACAGTCAATTACTCACAAAACAAAATGATATGGAGTAAAATAAAATAATGCAGTCCGCGGTGGCCGCGCGCGCTGTCTAAGGCGTAGGTCTGCGGCTGCTTTATTGCTGGAATTGCGGGTTCGAATTCCGCTGGGTTTATGAATGGACTGCTGTTGTGTGTTGTACAGATAGCGGCACTGCGGCAAGCTGATCACTTGTACAGAGGAGTCCTATAAGATGTATGTGCGCGCTTACATGCGTGTGTGTGTCATTGTGTGTCTGTGCATGTGCGCGCAATTGTGTGTGTGAGCGTGTGAATGTGTCTGTGAGTGTGTGTATGTGTGTGTGTGAGTATGTGAATGTGTGTGTGTGCAAATGTGTGTCTGAGTGTGAATGTGTGTGTGTGTGTGTGTGTGTGCGCGCGCGCATGCGTCCTTGCGAGCGCAATTGTCTGTGTGTGAATGTGTGTGTGTGTGTGTGTGTATGTGTGCCCGTTCGAGTGCGCGCGCAATTGACTGTGTGAGTGTGTGAATGTGTCTGTGAGTGTGTGTATGTGTGTGCGCGCGCGCAATTGTCTGTGTGAGTGTGTGAATGTTTCTGTGAGTGTGTGTATGTGTGTGTGTGCGTGCGCGCAATTGTCCGTGTGATACCGAAACGTCAAGTCAGCAGGTGGAATTTCTGGATTAAATAAGAAACTACCACGTCTGCTCTATGGGGTTAGTCAATGGATTTGAAGGATTAGAAATATTCTATCCAATAGGAAAGTAAGGTTATATATCATGTTCAGAATTAATGCCATTAACTGGGTCAGTGAAAATTATTGTTCAGAATTAAGGCACTGAGTGTTTATTTATATCACGATTCAAGTGCCACGATATATATTTTGTTCATAAAACAAGCCACAAAAGAATTCGTGTTCATTGATGCTGCGAAGTTAATTTTTTGTGAATGTAGCAATGACATTTCAGTTTTGGTTCAAGAAAGTGAACACAGAAGTTGGTTTGTCTGCAGTGAATTCTGTTACGATGAAAGTGGATGCACCAATTTTCCTATCTGCGACACAACAAATTTCTGTATTTATGAACATGGAGACGGCAGTTCTTTTGAGTACAGTAAACCGTCGCGTTCATTAAACGGCCGCAGTACCATTTTGCTTGTGATGCAAGCAATTACATAAGGGAGTTAGAATTAGTCGGCAAGTCTTGGCTAGTCTTGTACCGCTGTTGCACTCAAAAAATCCTCTACATGGGAGACGGGAAAGGAGCGACATTAACGAATAATAAAATTAAAAGAGGAAAAGGAACGTTACTTGTCAGTTTTGAAAACGCCCACCCTCCGACCAACCCTCCCCCTTCGCCCCGTTCTATATCTTGAACCCTAGATCAGGACAGACTATCATAATTATATGAGGCCATTATTCAAGCTCCACCCCTGCCAACAACCCACCCCTTTCAAAAACCCTGTTTGTTCCTTATAAAGCCACATGCAACATTCGCACTAATTAATTACGAAATCATTCTGTGCGACTATCCTACGTGCTGTGTGTTCTCTGTTAAGTGACTGATATGCTTTCACACGTGGTCTAACTGTAGTTTCCAATACAGCCCCGTCACCCAAGACATTCTTTCATTCCATTGGCATGTGCAGAATGCGACTATACCTTGTCGTTCTCAGGAGCTTCTTCCTTTCCTCTCTGTTATGCACTTTTTCCTGCCACCCTTCTCCACCAACTATTCTTCCATCCTCTCTCACCTCATCTTACCATCTATTTCTTGGTCTACCTCTCAATCTTGTTGTTCCCACATTCATATCTAGTACCCTTTTGAGAATTCTATTTTCTTCCATTCTCTGTACATGACCAAACAAACGCAATCTATTTAAACTTATTGTCTCCATTATAGCAGGTTTTTTAACATTTGCATAAATTTCTATGTTGGTTAGTATCCTCTAATTTCCTTTTTCATTGTCATATACTGGGCCTAAAATTCTTCTATACACTTTCCTTTCAAAAATGTTCAATTGTTTTCTATCTCTCTTTGTAAGTGTCCAATTTTCTGATGCATATGTTAACGTATCACCCAAGACACTAGGACAAAAAATTTTCGGAGGTACTAACTAATTCCATAATCTCTGTTTTCAGCTGCACCAAGACTTAAATGTATAGATACGAGGTCAATTAATTGTAATAATAATAATAATAATAATAATAATAATAAGGCATGTTTCGTACAAGAAGATATTTTGAAAACAAAATAGGAAAATCTTCTAGTCATCTTTTTAAATAACTCTAATTCTGTTATAATTGTTCTTGTTCTTATTTATCCATCTAATTAAGGTATTTACGACCACGATATCTAAAGTCATCACAGCAGTGTTGATAAACACCCACCTTCTCTGCGATATGACAACCTGCGGAGAGTTAAATAATTAGAGACCTTCCGATGGCACTATGTTCATTGGAAGCATCTGTAACTATTTACCAGCCAACAAGGCGTAATTTCTTAGGAGACTTGGATCTTTATTTGATCCTCTTTATTTAATTCAGGCAATAAAACTAAAGAAAAATATAAATTATTAACCTTAGTCCTCAGATCTCTTAGGCTACATCAGTGCTCCACCTCATGCTTACGTATTTCTAGTGGCTGAAATTGGCCAGTGCTACTGCCAGGTTTTACATATCAACATTAAAGAATTTTTTAAAAATTATGCTTATGTTTATGGTCTGTCAAATTCAAAATTTCAGATCACTAATTAACTACATTACACGACTCGAAATATTATACATTCATTCTTATAATAAAACCAACTAGATGCACTAATTTCTCAAATTTATTTGTGGAAAAAAACTCTACATGTTTCGGACAGTTCCTCTGTCCATCATAAGGAGTTTTTCACTGTGCACACAGCAAACTTGTATGACATATACCATTGCTGTGTGTACAGTGAAAAACTCCTGATGAAGGACAGAGGAACTGTCTGAAACATGTAGAGTTTTATTCCACAAATAAATTAGAGAAATTAGTGTATCTAGTTGGTTTCATTATAAGAATTTATCACTATGCACGGTCAACTGAACGTCAAATTACACTTTCAATTAGAAATCAACATAATTTCTGAGCTGGTTAAAGTTATACCACTCTCTAAGTAAACCTCAATATTAAGGCTCCGAGGTACAGATTCACAGGAACTAAACCTCAGCACCAGACGTCTCTGAGAGGTCACTATCAAGCTTGGGGAAGATCTGCCGGTACCCACTGTACATGAGTTTGTGTGGATCCGACAGCCAGTCGGAGCAAATTGGGTAACAAAATAATCATCACCTTCAGTGCGCGTAGCCAGTTTGCTGAGAGATAACCAAGTTGATAGAGTGTTGTAAACAAATTGCTAACTAATCAACGATGTTTTAATAAAATTCGCATAATTAACGCTACTAAAACAACTGGACATGTATCTGAAGCATTTCCGTTCAACTGGCAGCCTCATAACCCAGGTGTAGCCAAACAGTCGGCGCTATCTACCAATCGATCGCGGCCTATTTGTGGTCTCTATCAAAATTTATTTTCTCCTTCAGTGTGATCAATAACTCTTCTCCCAGATGAAGATAATTAAATCAAGATGCCCAAGCCATCTGACCGAAAAAAATGTTCACAATTTTGCCTTCATTTGTGCCTAAGTAAGTATGAAACCTATTTCAGTCATTTATCGCAAGACATGCTGTGTCATGCATCAGTTTTGCAATAGTAAGTTTAAGGGAAAACACCTTTTAATTACGGTAAATTATTTTAGTTTGTAATTATCAAATTTTAATAAAAGAAACAACTGTAATTATAGCTGTATGTTTTATGATATTTTACACTTCTTTGCCCAGTTGACAGTACTAACAAATTATGTCCTATGGTAGATCGCGAAAGATTTTCTGTCTTTAGAGCAGATCACAGAGTCCAAAGTCTGTCCACCCAACGTTGTAACTAATTACTAAAATCTACCCTCATATCAAGGCTGCTATATCCGCGTGATTTTTCTAAATATTCTTGTACATTGTTTTCTGCCAATAAAATTCTCTGCCTACATATCACGCCCTCCTGCCTTGTCACGTGCTCTGACCATGGTAACCTTTTTAAATTCATTATCCTAACTTTCCATTATATGTTCAGTATAAGCAAATCAAGATGTTCCTACATAATTATCACAGTTTATTTATTCACCAACTGATGCACAAGTGAACTGTCTTAAAAACAATTTTAAAATTCACATTGGGGAAAATTCACATTGAAAATAACAGTAAAACAGCTCCGACATGTTTCGGTGCAGTCGTGCCTTCATCAGGGAGCGCATTACTCGTGCTTGATAAAGTTGCATTTGCAATGTTCGGAAGTAGTGCTTCCGAACATTGCGACGTACACACACACCAAGAATGACCCAATAATACGTGCAGTCACATCACCACACACCGATGCATTTTAATTGGCTATTTTAACAGCTTCAAATTTAGCAAGCACGAGTAAAGCGCTCCTTGATGATGGTGTGACTTAACCGAAACATGTCGGAGCTGTTTTACTGTTAATTTTAATGTGAATTTTAAAATTGTTCTTAAGACAATTCACTAGTGCGTCAGTTAGTGTGTAAATAAACTTTGATAATAAGAAGATGCACGTTACGCATGTGAAAATCTCCTAGGTAATGTCATCAACTGTTCACTTTACACTTGTTATGCAGGATCATACCCCAACAATAATGTGAAATGCTTGCACTAAATTAATTTAAGTAAATTGTTCAACAAACAGCAAATATTTTAGCTCGACGTAGGCCGCAGTAACAAAGTTAAACCACAATCGTAAGGATTACTACAGCCGTATGGGGAAATTTTGATACAGTACATGTTACAAGCATTAAAAAAAACTTGGATAAAAGGAAATGAGAATAGAATATTCCCAGTTGTCGTACTTTTAAGGGGATGTTTAAAAACTAAGGCAATGAAGAATCCCACAAGAGAATGTACACAGTTGCAGAGACCATTGAATCGTTAGGCGAAGTGAAACGTGGGTTTTAAATAACAGGAACAAAAAATGGCCGACTGCTGGCTGTGGAGATGAGGTTATTTGGAGTAGTGAATAGAGAGAAGTGGAACAAATGTAATTCTGGTACTGAAAATACGAAATACATTTATATGATTCTAACATACAACGGAAGGTGTGCTGGTAACGTCCTCCACCTGTATTTAATTAGAGGTACCGAAATCGAATCTCTGTTGAGTTGTCTGTCCTAAATAAAATTTTCAATTCTTGTGTCCTTCTGATGTACGAATATTTTGTCCTACAAGTAGTTCTAAAAGCGCGTAAATAATTTACGCATTAATCTAACAGAAATACGTATTAAACTGAAAGAAGGTTTAAAAATGGGGACTCTATATGCTGCATAACTGATGACATGGAATAACAGAACAATTTTTGAGAATAAAAGGATTTGAAATGTTCTAATGCGATCATCGCTAACAGAATAACAATAACACTAACTTCATGTCTCGGAAATGAAACTTTGAACACGGAAGTAAATGGAAAGGCTAGCCCGAATGTTTTTTTTAACATGGATGAAAAGCTCGTTGTACGAAATTGAAGAAAGTAAAGAATAAACATTCTGGGGGTATAGGTATAGTATGTTAAAAAAATTCCTACTTCCAGATCTTTGAGAATTCCAAATTACTGGCATGTAACGTCGTGTCGTTGGACGAAAACTTCGCGACGTTTCGAAATATCGTATTTACTGCACGTTCAATATCAAGCATTCTAAATCCTTGTCTAATTATCCTTCGTGATTTTTTGTCTCATCTGACCTTATTTTCGATATCCGATATACTGAAAACAACCTCAGCTGTCTAATTGACAGCGAGTCCCGTTTCCATTGAAAGTTAGACTACTTAACAAAGAAACTGTACCAGCCATCCGCGTTGCTCCAGTTGGTCGACAGCTTGGTGGACAGAGTGTGATGCCTGCTGCTGCATATTTCTACGTTTCTTCAGTTCTTTTCTCCATGCCGTTATTTTGAAAGCACCGATACAGACGTTTGATACTTTCTCTTATTTACTTAAATAATAAGTGGGCCCTAATAACGGTGGGATAAAACTGTTCGAAAGCTTAATTAAATACGACTATATGAATACGTACAGGAATTAGCGCTTAGAATTCCACTAATTCTTAATCTTCCCACTAGACAGAAGTTAGTGATCGGATTTAGGTCCCGGCTGTTTTAACCCCTATAAAAAGGAAGTAAATGCCGAGTGGGAAGCTGGTTGGATCCTAGGGCCAGTCTGGACTTTAGAGAGAACAGAAAAACTTTAGTCCACACCTTGACACAAAATCTGGATCTTCAAACCCAAAGTCTAGGCACTATACTGACGGAGCTATCCCGTCAATAACAACAACAACAACAATAATAATAATAATATTAATAAATATAAATGTAATAATAATTCCATTATTCTATACTGCCCTGCAGCGTCAACAGCCAAGTGATTAGTAACACAAACAGCACAAAATGCAAACACAAATAACAAAGGAAAATCACAACACATATACAGAAAAACAAAACACAACAAATGTAACAACATAACATAATATAAGCATTGCCTGAGTAGCTCCATGACACAAACACAGGCCAGTAACTCTAGGACTATTAAATTAAGATAAAATCTTGTTAGAGAAGTAACAGGTATTTTAAAAGTGTGGATTAATTGCAAACTCAATTAGTGCCTGCAACGCAGATGGCAGAGGGGCGGTTTCTGGAGTTAAGGAAAACGTGGTTCCTGAATTTACGAGCAAGAACTCGGATACTTGTGATACATATAATGACAATGACGATGATGATTAATAATAATAATAGTGTTTTTTCTTGTTAACTGCAGAGAGCCAACGAAATGTGTAACAAGTCGCCGGGTGGTGAATGACCTACGAGTGCATTCGGCAGCTAAACCGAACAGCGGATAGCTGATCGCAGAATTACAGCTCCCAGACCCTATGTGACGTCGAAAAGTCTCCTGTACCCAGCATATAAATTGAATGCCTCTTCTAGGTGGAACTGCTGTGGTCTTCAGAGAAAAAGTAGAAGTTCGGAAACTTCTTACACACATGTGCACTCTTTTATCAAATCTTTCCAAAGTTTCCATACGTTGGACGAGGGATGGGAGGGACGGGGGTGAGGCGCTCTTTAAGTCCGGTCTCTGTTTCCTTCCTTCCTTTCTTTTATGTAATCCTTCTTTCTCCCGTTCTTTATCGCTTCTTTCAATCTGTCCTGTAGCAGCTTTCGCACCGCCTAATGGCTTCTTAATACCCTCCTTAGACCAGGCTTGCTCTCTCCTATAGGGCGTTCTAAAATACTCAGACACACCTCTTTATAATGCATGGTGACAGGCGCAGAAGCAGTAATTTACCTGTTGTTTTGTACGGGTGTGAAACTTGGTCCCTTGAGGAAAGAATGTAGTCTAAAGGCATTTGGGAACAAATTTCTGAGATCGTTAGGGAGACGCAGTAACAAAAGAGTAAAGAAAATTAAATAAATATGAGCACAACAATTCGTACTTAGTCCCCAGTACTGCTGGGGTGACTTCCTGAAGGACAAACCTCAACACAGAGGATCTATATTTGGAAAAGGGGAGCACACAATACTTTGGTTTGAGACTGTCGTCGAAAATGACTATTTGGGAGACCTAGGCATAGATAATAGGATAATATAAACACTAATTTTAAGTAAATAGGTTGTAAAAATGTGCCGTGGATTGAGTTTTGTCACGGTGTGATTAAGAGGAAATATTTTATGAAACATTTGATAAAATTGTGGTCTATTAAATTGCAATATTTTTGTGACCTTCCTATTCAGATGAATTATTCGTCTAGCAAATTAATATATTGCTTTGGAAGACCCGTCATATAGTACGGCCTCCGGACCACTTGCTGTATCATACAACAGATGTCCTCAATTTTGTAATTGTGCCCGGAAGATCAAATTTGTTGTAGGGATCAGAGTGACACAGGCTGCCATAAACCATCAGCTAGGGTAGCCGAATTTCTCCTCGCGACTAATAAGGCCATAAACGTAACAAACACGCCTCACTCTTGATGTCTTACGGCCTTGAGGTCCGTACTTCCCACGTGTGGCGCTTAAATCTCAATCCTCTGCGCCCGTATCCATTTCGCTAGAATTCTAGTAACTTTATAATTTAAATCACCCAAACCAACCCGCCAAGCATAACTGTGATCTAGTCTTGAACCAAGGATCAGCGGTAACACAGCTTCTCGGTCGGTCAGTCAGTCAATCAGTCAATCAGTCAGTAAACCAGTCAATCAGTCGGTCAGTCAGTCAATCAGTCAGTCAGTCGATCGTTCAATCAATCAATCAATCAGTCAGTCAATCAGTCTCTCAGTCAATCAATCAGTCAGTCAATCAGTCAGTCAGTCAATTAGTCAGTCAGTATTTTGTAGAAATTAATCGTCCTGTGTCCAATATAAAAACAACATTTCGATTAGTGTGTCTGGTTTCACCATCAGGTGGAAATAATGCAAAATGGATATTAATCTAGTAGTTAGATTTAAAAAATCGGGTTTTTATAACTGAAACGCGTTCGTGATAGTTCCTTTCAGGTCAGGAATTTGTATTGAAGTCTAAGAGTCTTGTTATTCAGCTCAAAATCACTCCAGTGTCAAAATTGACTATCAGTATCACGGGGAAGAATCTAGGTAAATTCTGCCTAAAAATTGGTGGAGGTGGCGTCATCATTAGATTCTAATGTCGATCGTTAAGTGTTAGCTATAAATGTACGAGATTCTATTTTCAAAATAGGTCTGATTCCTGTATACACCGGAAGGACATTCAAAAGTAATGGGCTAGTTCTTTAGCACGAAATGCTCTCTGCGGTAAAACTTGTCTGCTTAATAGATGTTTATGATGCACCAGCATTAAACCTGGCAGCTCCGGCTATCTTACTATCACAAAAGAAAAGTCCTAGACACAAGTCATTTTCAAGACGGAATTTAAAAAAAAGCACCGTATATTTTTTATCAGTGATAATTATATATATATATATATATATATATATATATATATGCGTCTTATATTTCTTCTTTGCGGGGTAATATCTGACAACTCTGCTTTACGTACACCGTGCATTTTTAAATCTACGTAGTTCACCCACCAACAAATGCACTATTTATTAACTTGGTTAAAAGTTTTAAGTTTACATTTAAAAAATAATAAATAATATCGCCCCTACATGTTTCGGTCTTCAATGACCATCATCAGAAAGCTTTATCTATACCTAACTAAAGTTATATTTATGTTAAAACACTCGCTAAAATTACGTTGTTATATAAATTAGGTGATGTGGCAGCATCCTGCCACATCCTCTAATATATATATAACTTTAGTTAGGTATAGATAAAGCTCTCTGATGATGGTCATTGAAGACCGAAACATGTAGGAGCCATATTATTTGTATTTTAATGTAAATTTAAAACTTTTAAACAAGTTGATAAATAGTGCATTTGTTGGTAGGTCAACTGGGTTGATATTAGACTGTAACATACGCAGACGCTGTCACCAGGATTCGTGAAGAACACATCCGCTATATAATGAAATTTTCAATGATAAATTCAGTTAGTTAATTAGTTGACTAGCTAATTACACAGATTTAAAATTTAAAGAACTTTATTATGTCATTTTATCCCAGTGTTTTTTTTTTTATTCTTGGGTGACAAAATTCTCCTCAGCACAGTGTTCTCACACTTCATGTGTCGAGGGTCGAAGTGCAAAATTATTCAAGTATTATCCCAATTTCGTAAACAACTGTCAGGACTTACCGAAATTTTGCACAGGTCACGGTTGAGCGGCATGCCATGCTATTCGCGAAAAGAATATTTTCGCACAATAAAAAGGAACTGTGCCCTATTTTTCTAAACCCCCTATGCGTGTGTTCAAAGTCTAACTCCATCATCTTCTGTCTCTCTCTTTTTGATCCCGTTTCTTTATCATTATCAACAGCTTTACACACTTACTTTCCTCATCCGTCTTCTTCCCTGTCTCAAGCTTTTATTCACATTTTCCCCACATCACTATCTCTTTCTCTGTCTAGGACTTCCCACATTGCGTTAATTTACAGGTTCTGGAAATGGCAGTCTCATATCTTGGGCGATATTGTCTGCCATAACAAAATTTGTCTTAACACCTACAATCATTCTTATTACTTTGGTTTTACTTCTGGCTTTTGTAGATTGGGAACGAAACAAAGAAGGTACGTTGCTTCGAGAACGAACCCTAGGACTTCGACAATGCGAGCCAGCGACATTCTATAACTTATTATACACAGAATATCAGGAATGTCGTGCCGTTGATCGAACTGTTATGTACAATTTGATATTCCAGCCACTCAGAATAAACAGACGGTGTTTATTCGCTTATCTAATCCGTCTGTCTGTCTGTCCATTTTTCCACAAGTAACAAAGCATGAACTAAAAAGAACATTAGTGTAAAACTAATATGGGGAAACTGAAGTAATTTTCTACCTTTGGGCTTTGCTCATCTTCTAAGCAGTTGATTAATTAGAGGTTGGGCAAATTCTAAAGAAATCAGATTCCTTCGGCAAGATGCAGATCATTGTCGGAACCCTATTGCGAGGCGCAACAGCCACTAGTGGGCCAGGGCCTCCTCATTAGGAAGACCTACGATCACACTCAGACACATTACACTCGGTAGGACTCTGGAGGAATGATCGCCTCGACGGAAAGATCCCTAGCTGACAACATACAACACTCACAAGAGAGAGACATCCATGACCCCGGCGGGAATTCTACCACCCAATTCCAGCAAGACAGCGGCTCAGGGCCCTACATACGTACTGCATGGTGCAGAGTCATTCTTGAGAAGCTAACTGGTTTGCAGCTAGTCAAGAAATTCCCCGCATTTCACGGAACCCGAAGGTTCATTACCGCACTCACAAGCGTCCGCCACCTGTTTCTATACTGGGCCAGCCCAATCC
>Ga0136643_10014654_pt1 | contig 11774 bp, 7 predicted proteins | sample TergutLab28metaG_FD_96883 | JGI IMG/M metagenome (GOLD analysis project Ga0136643, IMG submission 96883) | Labiotermes labralis P1 segment gut microbial communities from Petit-Saut dam, French Guiana - Lab288 P1 (version 3) (version 3) | ecosystem: Host-associated > Arthropoda: Insects >...
CTGGTTCCAGATGTTGTACCCTTTGATCATGGTAAGGATACAAATCTTCCTCATGTAAAGTTCGCCACACCTGCACACGTGATACGCCGATGCGAGAGGCCATTCTACGAATGGACAGACGTGGACTTCTCTGAACCATCTCAAGAATGTTCTCTCATGTGTTAATCGTTCGTACCACCTCACTTTTAGACCGCACAGCAACACTTGGAAGACAGCCAGTATCACGCAATGTCTGGTTAATACGAGTAAAAACACCTCTAGACGGAATCCTTCGGTCGGGTAAACGCCTTTGGTATTCTTCCACAGCAGCACGTGCATTGCCGTTGCAAAATTCATACACAAAATGCATGTCACAATATTCCACGTTGGAAAACACAAAAGGCATATTTGCAACTCCGTACAAACAACTAACCGTCACGCAGGCGCAATGAACACTGCATTCCAGTCTCAAGGACATTAGCACTGTCGCGCGAGGCATCAGCTTTGCAGGTTGCAGTATTTGGAACCGCAAGAAGCCCCCACTTTTCTCTGGCCATTATCTCCGTAACCGTTCAACTTTGGGTATAGGTGTTTTGGGTTATATCGATATACTTTAACATGAGGAAAACTCTCCCAAAGTCTGGCACATTCCTCCTGGGACATCCTCTATATAAAGACGCATTCCTTACCACGCAGTAAACACTCTCCGTCTCGGTTATAAAAACAAGCCAGTTAATGCTGTATAGGGAAATAATTGCTGTTTGTTCTCAGATCCACACATAAGAACATAAATGCACCGTGTGGGCAGAACGTAGGATTGTTGAATGTTAAACTGTTGGTATATATACTGACCACTGGATTTTAAATGGTTATTGGACACAAAGGCATTGTGCCTCTGTCTGAGTAACACTAATTTTGTAAAGTACGTATTGCGTCAGGAACGATTAACCTGTTCAAAAAGAACTGTATTGTCAACAAGGTTACCAGGAACAGACGCTGTCAGTCTGTTATCATTCCTCGCCCTTTGCTTTTCCTTGCCACCTTCACATTCACGCAATAAGGACCAAAAAAAATCTCGAAACGCGACGCCATGTACCGACGTTTCAGACCAACCTGCTCGCTCTGTCACACCGACGTTCCATTGCTTCATGATGCAATACGTCGTAACATCTTCATTCGTCAAAATCTGAGGCGGCAGCCGCACGGGGCGCTAAGCCGTCATTGGAATAATCGGAAATTTGTTGCTTGTAAACTCGGGTTTTATGCACTGAACGATTTCACCGAAAATTATTCACAATTTAGACACGCGCCCTCAAAACGTTTGCAAGACTTCTTCCAGGCCGAAAAGACCTTACAATAAAAATTCAGCGAATGTGAAATGTAACAACAGGAGCGATGCCAGGAATAATATGGGGGCAACTGGAACCATCTCAAAATTTATTTATTTTGCCTTAATTAAACCAACACTTAATGCACTGTCTCTGATACACCAAGTCACGCTGTTTCGACTTACTCCGACGCGTTTCGGCGCTCGTCGGTGCCATCGTGAGGAAGTGCCATCTCAGCTGTTAACTTTTCAACACGTCACAGTTTCAAACAGCTGTCCGACCGCGTGTTGCGGAAATGCAACCTTCACACACGAAGTGCAGACGGCATTGTAACTATAGAAAATGTGCAGCACTATGTACCTTACAACTATGATTTGGTTCACGCAAGTAATTGTAAATAACCTGAATACAGATGATAACGAATAATAACAATAATAATAATAAATTATAATCCTTTATAATGAAATGGGAATATGTATGTTAATAGACGTTGCAATTTCAGGAGACAGAAATGTGATTAAAAAAGAAGCCGAGAAGATTCTAAAATATAAATACCTTACAATAGAAATACAGCGCATGTGGAATGTAAAAACAAAGGTGAAACCAGTAATAATAGGGGCGACTGGGACTATTTCAAAGTCATTCAGAAAATACGTGATCAACATACCAAGAAAACATGAAGCCAAGGAACTACAGAAAACAGCCATATTGGGCACTGCACATATACTTCAGAAAGTACTAATGTAAAAGTACAATAGATTCAACACTGGAACTAACGATATAAGCATCATGAATAGTAACAACAGAATAGCTGCAACACTGTATTCCCTAGGGACATAGTTTGTTTCAAGAATATAAGTATAAATACCCTGCATAAAGGAGATGATGATGATGATGATGACGGTAATAATAATAATAATGTAAAAATTCTCTTAGGCTAACGGGAAAGGAATTCCGGTAGCAACTCGCTGCTACCGACTGATCCACCGTGACTCCACTGCATATCCGTGGCGCTATCGTTCAGAAGTCTTGACAAACGAACGGTTAGTACTGCCATCTGCTGCTCCATCCACACAACGCACAAGTGACCCGTCTGGCTTCGTTAAATGTTTGCAAGTAGACAAAACGTTAAAAACGGAAGACTAGACAGTACACATACACACACCAACCGTAGCCACGTTCAGACAAAACAGTAACATATGCACGAAAAATACATCACAGGTCCCACCGAGACTTGAACTCGGATCGCTGGATTCAGAGTCCAGAGTGCTAACCATTACACCATGGGACCGCCGAACACCCCTTTCTTTCTTCCGCGTAGCAACAGCGCCGTCGCCCAATGATGGACCGCTTTTATACCAGCGATATTAATTTGTATTGGCCAGGTATGGCAGCACAGAGTAGAATGTCTTGCAGCAATGAAAGGGAAGTTTAAAACTTTTTAAGTTTCCTGTGTCTAGGAGATAAAAATAGAGCGGAAACCTTGAAAGGTCGCCTCCCGTCCACACCGTCATGCCGTAGGAAAATTCCACTGCGGTACCGTCTTGACCACAGTCACAGGTCTCGACTGTCAGTCAGCAGTAGCGGAAGACAACCTGGGCTGCGGACGAGTGCATGAAACAGCAGTCCGGCATAGTTAAGACTGTTAGGGAAACAAGGCAATTGGTGTCAACACCTCAAAACCCAGTGGTTACTATATATATCACCATGTTTAACCATTCGACAATCCTACCTTCAGCCCACACAGTATATTTATGTGTTTTGTGTGGATCTGAGAACAAACAGCGATTATTTCCCTATACAGCATTAACTGATGGGTTTTTATAACCGAGACGAAGAGTGTTTACTGCGCGGTTCGGACCGAATGTTAAACTGTAATTAACCCTTCAAAGCCCAGTGGTCACTATATGTACCACCAGGTTTAACAATCAACAATTCTACGTTCTGCCCAAACAGTGTATGTATGTGTTTTGTGTGGATCTGAGAACAAACAGCTATTATTTCCCTATACAGCATTAACTGGCTGGTTTTTATAACCCAGATATAGATTTACTGCGCGGTACGGACTGAGTATTTAGCCAAATTTAATTAGATTTGTGGTGTGCAAAGCGGCACTGGAACATGTTTTTCTCCAGTCAGTATTGTCCCACCATTGCTCCATGACAAACCATTGGCGGAACAAATATTATTCACTTCAGAGGCGGCTTGGTGGTTTACAGATATTTTGTAGGAAGAAATCTCTTTTCCCCATCAGACATCGAACCAACATTCCTCGGTTTTGCAGCCCATATCTTGACCATACCGATTCCTTATCCATATAAATACGTTCAATACATCAACATAATTTTGACGCGACACTATGGCTGTTGGACCTGCTGGCAAACTGCAGACAGAGCGCAGGAAACTATCCAAACGGACTTACGGCGTCAGTGTAGGGTCCACAGATTGGCTCAGTTGTTAGGGTTACGTAAAAGACGGGTTTTTCTTGATCAGATGGGCAACCATCATCTTCACAAGAACTCCGCTCCCAGGAATTAGGTACCACAATTATGCTGAACGATTTGAAATGAAACGGCTGTTGCTCTTTTAAGGCACAACAGAACCTCGATGTTCGGGATTTCGACCTTTCGTGACTGGTACCGACGAATCGGATGAGACCACGTGGCTGGGCGAACGGCTTCCCCACTCCCTTACTATTGCGAAGACCACTCTCAGCTCAGTCTAGATGGCGTCTCCATAAGTCACTTAATGTGTTGTTCTATTTATATCGCATTCCCGGTGTGCCGCAAGTTCTTCACAACAAATACGCCTTGCGCATTGAAAATGAATACCGCTGTTCTTGACGGGTTTATCGGTCCTTGTTAATCACAAACCCTGCAATTCTACTGCATTGTCGCTAAGTGACTGAGATAGGTTCAGAACCCCTCAGCGAGGACAATTTAATCTCCACAGCGACGTTTGTTTGCGTGTTTGTTAACGTCAACCACCCAAAATAAATGTAACGTTGTCCTATTCTATGCAGCAGACTGACTGTGCATTGTTTAAGCCAACTAACTGCACATGCGCAGTACTGTGATACTGTATAGCAAAACAACAAAGTTCTGCACTCTTCCACGATATGGCGCCGTGTAGTTTGGTAAATGCACATGGTTTCGGAGGAATCTACTGCCTCCGTTTTCAGGACTCAAGTATGGCGTCAGACCCCAGCAAACAGTCTTCACGGTTACACAACCCACTGCAGGCAGCAGTCTCTACAGGACAGACAGGCCGACCGTTTAAAGTCAGGTTCCAAGAGCACCTACGGAACTTCAAATACAAAAACAATTCAAAATTCGCCCAAGACCCCATAGACAACAAACATGCCATTGGCCCAATGGAGGATATAATGGAGGTCGTCCACGTAACCAAGAAAGGCAAATTGATAGACACACTTGAATGCTTCCACATTTACAAAGAAACTAAGGCCGGCAACCAAATCAGTGACAGACTAACGGCCGAAGAAAACGCAATGTTCAAAACCATAATACAAGAAGACCCTTCCTGGGGGCGCTCGGCTCTAACGCAGCCGAGCAGCTAGAAGAAATCAGTTGTGGGAAGCCATTCACCCCCGCAGGAAGTGAAAGTTACACAGGGACAGGAGCTCGTTCGCTACTGCAAGAAAAAAGCCAGCAACCACCGCACAAATAAGAAGAAACCCGTAAGTAACGAAACTTTATACAACTACGCATGCTACAGTGCTCAAAATTAGTACAACAAGACACAACAAATCTGATTCCGCAATTACAAAACTAGACAGGACGCAAGAAAACAGTAGTAGGCCATAAACAGGAACAAGCGGACACACCCACCCACCCCCCGAAGAAATCTAAATACAGAAGGAACCAGCTACTAATACAACCACAACGAACAGAGTAACCAGGAATTTCATCAGGTAACCACAACCTAAAGTAACACTCCAACACACATTACATGCTTAGAACCCCTAATTCTAAACATAGGTGCATAGTACATTACTTACTGATCAGTACATAAACATGTTGCCAATCGCCACACACATTTTAAGCCATCTGGGATCCCAAATGCGCACAGTCACATCGTAAAAAAACCCCCCATGGTTCTTAGCTTACCTTCATGAAGACTTCATAAGTCGAAACGTGTCGCTGTAACCTATGCTATTAATTTATATGGTTGTGTTGAATGAATCAAGTAATGAAAAGTGGTTATATTGAATCTTTACACAACGGAATGATTTCTTGCAAATTTAAAGTCTCTACAGCGCTGCCTCAGACGACAAACTTGCAGCATTTCGTCACGTGAAACTTCGGGGAATGAAAATAAATGCATTTATCAACGAATATTTGTGTCAGTAATTACACCAATTAGTGGCTCCAGTAACGGCAGCACGTTATTTGTAACCGGAAATAGAAACATTGGCCAAATTACTAATAAATGCTGCCTGTTTTTGCTGCAGGGTTATTCATTGTAAGACGCTGCGTCAGGTGGCTCGCTGATAAAAGCACTGTAACACGATCGTACTGGGAACACTGCATGTTCACAGAGAGCACAGTTCGGTGGACACAAACAGCACACAGAACTTCTGTTTGTGTCAAGATAAGAACATAATCACGAAACGTTTCAGGATAAACAGCATTATGAGCTAAAAGACAGTCATCGTTTGACACGTCCTTCGTGCGCTGCTTCATGAATAGCTTCATGAATATTGTTAACTACAGCTGTTTACATCAGGTGGCGCAACAGCATACTGGACACGCATAATTGTACGTCACGCAATCCAGGCTCTCCAACACACATCACGACGCAGCTAAACTTATATTTACCTCCGCGATTTGCTCACGATCACTGCGAAAGTCTCCTTCTTAGAAGCGCTCGCAAAACATGTCATGTCCGTCCGTCCGTCCGTCTGTCCGCATGGAAGAGCTCAGCTCCAACCGGACGGATTTTCGTGAAATTTTATGTTGGAGACTTTCATTAAAAGATTTGTCGGAGAATAACTTTGCCTTCCTACGAAGGCAGCTGTAAGACTTCCACATTCGAGCAATTTCCGCGCGTTTCCAACTTGACCAATGTCTTCTTCCACGGCAGAGGAGTTTTCCTCTGACACCGGAAAGACTCAAGACTCACCCGATCCATGCGAAGTCTTCCCTTTCTCTAGTTAAACGGCTCTATATCATTTCTTTTGTAATCATCTAATGAGTGTTTTCGTAACAGATCTGTTTTTTAATCCCGTTCATCTACATTAAAAAGCCAACGCGCGCTCTCTCTCTCTCTCTCTCTCTACGTATATTCAGTCGGTACATTGACTCGGCTGCGGGCCGGTCGACCCACGGTTCGTATCCCCAGAGGGGATTCTCAACCGTCCAGACCAGCTCTGGGGCCGACCTAGCCTCCTATTCAGTAGCAAACGGGATTTTTTTCTTGGAATAAGGAGCCATGGCGTGCTGCCGACCACTAACCCTCATACAGTGCCAGGTTTCGGAGTAAGTGGAGATCTCCCAAGATGCCCCCTATGCACTTTACGGCGCAGCCAGCAGAACGTCACCTGCACAGTTACGGTGCCAAGTAATCATGCACCAAGCCTTACACTTTCGTCTAATTCCTCTTTATCCATTCCAACCTCCCACTAATGTAAATGCACGTTTATTTAGGTAATTATGGAAGACAGCTTTACCTGCCTGTTGCTCTGATTTTGTCCAACCCTTTGATTTATGTTTGCAGTCAAGAGTGTCGATAATCAGTAAACCTCCAACCCGTACTGTCTGGTTAATTTAATAGGAAGTTGGGGTGGGGTCTACAACAAGGGTTGAAGAAACCTGCATGTCCTGGGTCAACCATGGAATCTGCGCTGTGACATTTGGAGCTGCAGACACAGCACGGCACAGCTTGTGTGACGCCCCACTCCGATGGGCCATCAGCAATGGGTCTTGTTGGGTCACCAGGCAACCACTGCAGCTCTCACTGTGCAACACTGATTTGACAGTCATCCCCCCACCCCCGCCCCAAATTTGGTTCCAAGGCCTGCCACGTTATTTTTTTATAGCGCAACGTTAGAATATGGAGGGTGGTTCCAGAAAATCTGTTTTGACCAAGAAAAGAAGATATATTAATATTTATGAAGAATTTACAAAATAAAAATAAGCTGTAAAAACAAATGCCCGTTCAAGGAAGAGGCACTTCCTCTCGAACTGGATTGTCTCCAATGTCCAAGAATGCTGGAGGCGATGAACGAGTCTCCGAAGATAACGAAGCAATCAGGCACTGACGCCTGACGACACACAGACCTTTGGTTCTCCTTCAGAATTTCCTCACATTTCCTAGCCCAGCTGTTGCTGCTCGCTGTTTGCTCCAATCACGTATTCGAACACCTTCACGCCAGAGTCAGTCCAAGCCCCTCCATCAACGTCCAAACAGTCACGGTCCTCTTACTAGCTCAGGCTCAAGCTCCTCAGCTTCTTCAAGGACGCTTGGGTTCCGAATATCAACAAGATGGTAGAGTAGTGAGCTCCTGGTTATGGGAGTTCAGCAGCTGCAAGATATCATGGGCACTGTACGTACGAATTTGCGCGCCTGGCTGCATATATTGGAACCGGGGACAACAAACGACGTCGGGGGATTAATGCATGCGTACGGCCGTCTTTTGACTGATACTCGGTTACAACGCGGAAAGTAGAGTAATGATGAACAGACAGCGGCAACCATACAGCTGTGTTAACGAGCAAGCAGTTTAACTGTTTCCGTGGCCTTGACTTTGAAACGGGCCCCAACAAGGAGGGAGAATGACGACACCGTAAACCACGTGAACGGAAGACGTCGTGCCCCGACGTTTAATGTAATAGTCCGGAATCTGCTTTGGGGTACTGATAAAACTAAAGGGAAGCAGCAGTGGGAGATCCTGTATCACGACCGAGACTTGAACCCGTGACCTCGTGAGCACGAAGGAATACAAGGCACTGGACTGGCGCAATCAAGATCCTGCAGAATCGCTTGTCAGTGGCGGATTATACGAAATAAGAGTGTCTCTACCATCGGGTTCTGTTTTAAGCCGGACATTCTGTACTACTGAAACATGCAAAACGACAGGATTTGCATGTCTGACAGCTAGCCTTCCTTAAACAGAAGCACAAATAACTGTCCTGTTGTAATTGGTAACTGTTTGTCGGGGCATCACAGAAACTTTGCGGTCTTGCCATCAGAACTGCCCATTGTTTAGCATGCCAGCAGGAACGCTGTACCGGGCACAACAAGTTAGGAAAGGCACGAACCGCGCGTTTGCTCACTGCAAGGCATATAAAAACGCGCACTGTGCGCAAAATGTGTATCGTTTTTGTCAACGGTTGCTTTTCGAAACGTTTCTGTCCCTATTGAACATTTTGCAACAGGCTTGTATTCTATACTGAGCTTAGACTTCGTCAGGACATAAATCACCTGGTGTTGATCAAATTCCAGGAGAAGTGATCCAGTCAGGAGACGGCAAAACGCCACACTCTAAGATCAATAAACACATTAATGTTATTTGCAATAACAAAGAATTGCAAAACAGTGGTCAGCCATGCTATCTATTTATCAGAAAAGCACAGCAATTCTCGAGGCCTATCACCTTTGCCAACTGCGCATGAAATTCAATCCAACATCCTGCTGTCAAGGTTAACTTCATACGTAGACGACACTATTTGGATCGTCAGTATGGAATGCGAATAAACCAGTGAGCACTGGCGAGTATTCTGCGTCTCTCAGACACTTCAGACAGACAGGGAACACCATGGGGCAGTACCTAAGCTTTTGACACAAGCCAAGAAATTCCACGGTTCAGTGGCGGGCGTAAATTCACGTTCTGGTGAAAGTGGCTTCGAATCTCCAAAGGACCACCGGACGCTCTGACAAGGAGACTTCGTCGATTCATTTAATAAATCCAAGCCAGTGATGCGGTAGGAAGACACTCAACTGTAATCTAAACGTTCCCGTCCTCTCGTGAACAACAGAAGAGGGTAGACTAATATACGAAGCGTCTGACTCGTACCCAGGACCTATCGGTTGCGCACTTGATTCAGCTGCAGGCGTTTTCGTGGCTTTCCTGAATTTCTCGAGATAAATGCACCGCAGTACCATTAAATGGGCCACGACAGAGTAGCTGTCGCCCGCCTCCCATTGCGGAAACCCGGCTTCAATCTTTCGTCTTCCATTGGAGGCTTCTGGTGGAGAAAGTGAAAATAGGACAGGCTTTTCTCCAAGTACATGGGTTTCCCATGTCAGTGTCATTCCACCAAAGCGGGATACTCATTCATTCGTGGATTGCCGACGCACTGCAATCTTAGAAACTGAAAGCGTCTTTAAAAACCCACACTTGAACACTTCAAGTTTGGCCTGCAAGTCCATTACCCCAAACGGTGACGGACAAGCAGCCGAACACAAACTCTCTACACTGAAGGACTGCCCTTAGCATTCCTCGACTTGCAAGTTTTTAGGTTTACGCATGGGTGATGAGAATTCCGTTCTTCTGAGATGTGACGCTGCATCACTGGGTAATCGGATTACGACGTTTCGACGCGACGTATTGTCCTCATCTCCAAGTGTCCAGTTGGACATATCGCAGAGGAACTAGGTCCTCATTACGTCAGTTCCGACATGTTCAGCGCCGTCGTTACATGAAAATAACGTGAAAAGTTTGAAGATAAAAAGTCAGGCCTAGATTATAAATAAGCCTAAAGAGAGGTTTAATTGCCAGTAATACTTACTGACATGCCAACAGAAAGCTGTTTAATGATGAGCTAAACTTGCCACTGCAGTCTACATGCACATCGAAGTTGACATCCAACAAGCCAGTTCATTCTCCGAACCCACAGGAACTACACACCATCAACATTACAACACCATAGGGAACACAGCACATAAAACATCTCTAGCTCTCCACGGTAACAGTTTACAGAATATCACAGTGTCAACGCATGCGTGATACAAGACGGAGGACAGCGGGCCGAAACATGTCGTAATCAGCCCGATAGCGCACAGTGTGCTGCAAATTCTAACCGTCAGGCTGAGCACAGTGAATGAGAGAAACTTCAAACCGATTCACGTGCACAGTACGCTGACACCTTCACTGTCACAACGAAATTTTTATGCAGATAACTATGAAGGTGATACAGTATAATTAAGCAATCAAACAACGAATCACCGTGGCAGTACTAACTGCACAGTGTTGACTGACAGTATGCCAACTGACTATTCACACAGCACTGTAGATGGAACACTCCGTGAGCCATAACACACACTTTGCCAAGGCGTTCTTCACGTTTCGTGGATGTATGTGATGTCAGTCTCCTGCAGCACAATACAGCGGCCTTCCCTGCATGCATTTTCACCAAAGTCACACATAATGTTCAACATGTCTTACACCGAACATACCCAGATCCGTCAAGAAAGGTGGCCGGTACACACAGGTCATTCACGCCCCTAAGTAAAGCATGACCATCAGTGGGCCCACTTCCAGGCCAATCACGCATGCGCGACTGTTTGTAAAGAACGCCGCTACCGAATTCAATGAAAATACGACAAACCGCAAAGTTAAGTCCCAATGACTCACTGACACGCGACATTATTTTGTTTTCTTGGTAACGAACAAGTAAAATGAGACGGCTGACGTCCTGACGGCAAGGACATTGCGATCTGATACTGTGTGGTTTAGCAGACGGACACTGACGTTTCGGAGAGAGCTGCTGCTTAGATCTTTATGATGTCCCGATATCTTTGCAACAGGGTTCACCGACACGTTATGTATCTGACGAACCATGAGGTAGCATAGAGCAACCAGTCTTGAACTTAACATGTCCGTCGGCTGAACAGTCTTTCAGCTGTTAATACAGCCGAACTTCGCTGTAGAGCAGTGTTTACCAAACAATTAAAATTAAAAATTTGTATGTTAGAACTGATATCACGTAGCTACCAATACACACCGGTAGCATACGTAACAGAGCACTGCATGTTTTGGAGTTAATTAAACTGACTGTCGCTCGCTGTGTCGGTACAGGAGGTTTCTTAATTAGATATTCTGACGGTCATTCGGAATAAGCACGCAGCCAATTAAAGAAGCTCCGAGATTATTTTTAACAAAATATTATTAATTTAATTTAAAAATAAGTAAACATCAAAGCAGCCATTACAGAAAAGTGTCCACCAATCACCTGGGACCTGGTCGCTTATCCCGTGAGATGCGCGGAGCACACTCTGGGGACGGCTGGTCAATGTACACGTCAGCCGTCAATTGGTTGCAGCCGCAGTGTGTGTGTGTGTGTGTGTGTGTGTGTGTGCGTGTGTGTGTGTGTGTGTTTTTTTTTACACAGCATGCCCCATTACACAGTAATATTACATGCTTTACATAACCTAAGATTTAATTAACAGTCATTTCAAGTCTGAAAGTTCTAAAGACTTAACAAATTTTACAAAAAAATTTTGGTA
>Ga0136643_10014656_pt1 | contig 11772 bp, 9 predicted proteins | sample TergutLab28metaG_FD_96883 | JGI IMG/M metagenome (GOLD analysis project Ga0136643, IMG submission 96883) | Labiotermes labralis P1 segment gut microbial communities from Petit-Saut dam, French Guiana - Lab288 P1 (version 3) (version 3) | ecosystem: Host-associated > Arthropoda: Insects >...
GTACATTGCGGGTGGTGACGAGACTGCTCACACCGACGGTATGTACATTGCGGGTGGTGACCAGACTGCTCACACCGACGGTATGTACAATATTCTATCATTTTATATCACATTTTGAGATTTCGTGTGGCATTTCTTGCATAACTTATAGCAGTGTACTTTTACACAAAAATTATTAACGAAACACTTAAAAGACATGATCGGTGTCTGAAATTCAATTTCGTAGAAAAACTTCATTGGGGTTTGATAATTTCGTTCCAAATCTCTCAACCCTTGTTATTTCGAGCACGCTTTAATATTATTATTCCATCTAAGCCCAGGTATGACAAGAGGTATCTTCCGTTTAGGAATAAAACGCATATAGTACTGTAAATCTGCGTCTCCCATTTTATCATGAAGGTTTTTCTTATCACGTCTTTCACCACGTAATCAAACCAACACTGTGGGAGGTAGAGTAAAAAAGAATTTCCTGATTTAAACATTTTTCAGTCTAATGCCATTCACGTATTTGTAGATCTTATCTTTGGCACTTTTCAAAATTTAGACTTTTAAAATTCATTCAATGGTAACGAATGGAAGAATTTTCACTTATTTAAAGGAAGTCAAAATGACACGTTTCCTTACTTTAATCAGTTAAATATGATACAAAACAAGACAAGACAGAGTAATGCCAGGGTTCGCAGCATTTGTGTTTTCTTAATCCTTGGTATTCTCATCTAAACGAAACGCTTTCCATCTTCTAAAAAAATGCATATTTTGAAGCTATTTTATGTTTTCTACAGCAAATATATGTCACTCTAACAGATTAGAAACTAACCTGCTTCATTCAGTTGTTATGTAGTTTTTGCACAACAAAAGTGTACCTTTAGTACAGATCAGAAACTGATACAGCTCAAGAAGAATTAATTTCCATTTCTTTGCCATGCATATTCCTAATGTTGGACTGCAAGTCAATTCACTTTGCACTTCTTTCAGGCTACAGTGAAAACGAGTAGCATGTCACTTACTTACTTACTCCATGGAGCAGGGTCCAACTTGAGAAGCAAACCGGTTTTCAGCCAGTCTAGAAATTCTCCGAATTTCATGGAACCAGAAAGTTCGTTACCACTTTTACAAGTGCCCCCACCTGTCCATATCCTGAGTCAGCTCGATCCAGTCCATAAACTCCTATCTCAATTCCTGAAGATCCATCTTAATATTATCATCCCATCTATGCCTGGGTCTTTCGAGGGGTTTCTTTCCACAGGTTTCCCCACCGAAACCCTGTATACGCCTCTTCTCTCCCCATACGCGCTACATGCTCCACCTATCTCTTTCTTCTCGATTTTATAACCCGAACAGTATTGGATGAGGAGTACAGATCATTAAGATCCTCATTTGCATGTAACTTAAATTTCCAATAATGCAGATCGCTACCGGGTCTTTATGGGCACAATTGTTATATTATTTATGAATACAAAACTTAACTTTAGCAAATTTTATTGATTTATTTTAGACTGCATATTTTGATTGTGCTTGTTTATGTCTTCGAAATTACTCCGAAGTCCATAAGTGTGACGTAATTCGCTTGAGCTCCAGTTCAAATTATGCCATTTAGCTCTCGAATCACTCAATACATCACAGACACATATCTTGTTTGGCCAATTTCTATTGCAGCTCGGTGTGTCAGGCAGATCCTTTAGAAAAGTATCCCATCTGATTGGTACACGGCGCTGCGCTTTTGTTGCAATTGCCACAGTTCATGTTAAGGAAAATATGGCAAATTCCTGCAGTGTAGAGATGAGCGGCTGTAGCCAGAAAAATGGTTCATAGAAACATTTTTTCATCTTTGAATTTAACAACGTCTTAAAGTTATGCTTCTTATAACGGCTTGAGAGATGCAAAGTACAAAGGCAAGGGAGATTGTTTCCAACATGTAAAATTTGGTTACAAATATACTTACTGCGCATTATTCTTGCCATATTCCGTAACACAAATTGGGCCATCTTCAAATGGATGTTGAGGTTTAGAATATTTCTAATGACATTCATTTACCAGAAAAAAATGCAATGAATTCTGATACATTTTGAGAGGTAGCACAACATGTACTGTAGTAGATATTCTTCAACTACTTTTACATACATTTGTCCCCCGGGAAAGAACTGGTGGTTCGGGTGAACGGACGTCCAAAAAACCCGTAGCTGATGTTAAGTTGCAGTAAATGTAATAAAAGAAGTTTTCTGTTGAATTTGGCAATGCACATCCACGTGAGTCTTTCCATAAATATTGTACCGTAAGGGGATCTTTTTACCAAAACGTAATAACTAACAAACTTCGGTTTTCAGCCAAGTTCAATGTTTAATAAGCAAAAAGCACCATCTATCAACTGTCCACGACGTTGTTACGTTTAAAATTGTCGTCCTGTAGTGCACGATTAGATCTGACATCCACCGTCCTGTAGTGCATGATCAGCTCTAACATCCACCCATGAAATTTCCATTTTTGTGGTTACTGTTTACTAGGAATATTGGACAAGATTCCACCTTCAAAAGTATCGCTCCTGTCGGGTTACCTGCATAAGAAATATAACATAATATCTGAATTGCCACTGTATTTTCCTCACCTATGCCGCCAGTGGTTGCATTACACAGAGAAATTGTTTAACAGCAAATTTTGAATAGGTCTGATTATGAAGTAATGTGTATGAGAGTCACCGTCCAACATTCCTCTACATTGTGTGTATTTATCGTTTATTCTAAACTAAAGCATTTACGAGCAATCGTGAAACAGTAGTTCGCCTGAAAATGACATTAAGTTTTCACGCCAATTAGAGACTTGTAGGCAAATTACGTTGAACATTAAGTGTGTTATTTGTCATCTTGTTTTTATATTTGGATATCCAAATGCCACAACGTGTGATGCCTCTTGTGATATGATAAAAATGAGCACGTTATAAGTTCGTGAGGGTAATCTTCTATTGAAACAACGACAGACAGACGTACTTGTTTCTCTGATGTGTGGGTTTATTTATGCATTCACTTGAAGTTGTAATTAGAGTGCAAAAGCGGCTGTTCTTCAGTTAGACGGAGTTTTCTTAGATCTACGTTAAATTGCTGCATCAAACTGTTGGATTATCTACCTGATTACCATTAACAGGAATATGTGTTCTGGTTATCTAATTATGGTTAGTGAATGAACCATATCCGTGTTGTGCGGCAGTAGTTATCGTGACGATATATATGTAGTTAGTACTAGTGATTGATTTTTTTTTCCATTCTGGTGCAATGTGCGTACCCTTACATTCATCATGGTCTTGTTGGAAACAGGAACAAATTTCCCAGCTGTCAGTGTGAACTCCTTGTTAGCTGTAGCAATGATGAAAACCAGACAGCGCTGAAATGAGACAGGAGTTCCCACCCAGTCGGAGCACCATGCTGCGTCTCTCACACTTTCAGCCTGAAATATCAGATATTGACATAAATGTGATTGCTACACCATTGATACATTTTAATACTGCTTATTTCTTGTCGGTACCAAGACTCAAAACACACAATTGGCTTACAGTACAGACAATAAAGTTTGACACGTGTCAGCAGAATAATAAAATACATTGAGAAACAAGGTATGATACAAATGAATTATCAAAATAAGAGGAAAACAGCAAACGATATATCTTCGGTGACTAAAACACTTGACGGCAGTAACAAACACGTGGAGAACAACTCCAAATATATGATGATCAGTTATACATACGTGAGTAGAGAGCTCGTTTCCAAGCCAGGAGAATATAAACAAGGAGCTCGACATCACAATATAGAAAGCCACTGCTTGGAATGGATCTGTGTAATCACCGAAACTCTGAAAAATTAAAAAAAAAATTGTACTTCAGTTACACTTGGTATGTATATATTTTCATGGAATTAATTCTCAACGGAGAAGAAAATTTGATAATGAATATCGATAAATAAATTCGACCAAACATCTGGTGTTAGTTCATGCTGTAGCAATACTGGAATATATTTGAGAGTCATTCTGTAATATAGCTTTATCTTACTACGGATGATATGTTGTGACTATATGTGTGTACGTTTCCGTAGTGTAGGAGTTTCTGAACCAATTAATGGTTTCTCTTACGTGTCCTCAGGAAGTAGGACGTAGAATTTTATTACGTGAATGACTTCGGACACGCTTCTTTATTACTCTTAGGTGGAATTTTGATGTTGCTTTATATACGGCAAATATCGTCATTGAAGTACAGATAAACTATTAAAACTCAGTGGCCTGTGGACAACTCTCCGTTTTCCATTCAGTTCGATTCAATGGTTGTCAGAAGAAATTCAACGTGATCAACATAAATTATAACACAATGTACGTTGTTTTTTCTATCTATTGTGAAGATCAGTTTTGAAAACTGTTGCTGCCACATCCAGTCACACAGCAGCTTGTTTCTTAACCTTCGTCTATCCCATGGGTGCCTGCTAGCAATTTCTCGTACAGTTCCAGCGAAACAAATATATGTAACGCCCTTGTCTGTGATCCGTCGTAAAGAGCTGTTCTTACCACACAAATTGTCACAAGAAGGATTCTCGCTTTCCTCGTTTTCCTTGTATTGCTGGTGATTTTCGAGAGACACTTCTCATTTTATTGGAGGTTTCAGCCTCAAATACTACTGGTTAAAGTCGTCTGTGCCAATTCCCAATTTTTACTTGGAACCGTCCTCCCTGTATTAAGTGCAAACGGAAAGTAGAACAGAGACATCCTCAGCGTGATTGCTTGAAAAGCCGCCACCGTACAACAAAATGGGAAGTTGTTGCCCACAGGTAAGTTGTCAGCTTAATATCCTTTCAGTTTCAGCTAGTGGGTGCACCTCTACCGGGCGTCTCGGTGCGGTGTCCTACTGCTGACAGGAACATCTGCTGGCACAACTCTCCTGAACGAACAAGTGGATAAATGGCTTATCTCGACAGGAGCGAAGGAGTAAAAAACCCGCCTACATTGCACATATGTTTAACCCGCATGATCACTATATTACTTGCAGTACAACCCACTGGCAGGTATATTGCCAATCTGACATAACTTCTACCTCTATAACATTTTGTACCATATTCCACTTCAGGAAATGAGAATTAAGTTAAATTCTAAATGAAGTACTGTTTCCCCCTTCATCAAAAAATTAGAGCATTGCTGTCACAAATAGAGTAATTTAGCCTTTATTTAAATGGTTATATTCACTTTATCCTATACTTAGTGCATAGGAATAGGGGAGTTTTTCACGTCTGAACATAACAAATGTACGGAACTGATGCCTCTTTAAGAAACTAATATTTTGACAGGAGCTTAAGAACTTCTCACATTTTGTACAATGCAAAAATTATCTCCATATTCTTAAGGAATCACCACTTGCCGCTTTCAGGGCCCAACTAGTCTGCCTATATAGTTGCATGATAAAATATTGTAAAGCTGCTTGTACAGTCTTCCTGATGATGAAAAATTAGTTGTCGTATATCATTAATGATAAAAGTGTTCATCTTTTTGGTCCTTCTAACATAGAGAAATAAAAAAGTTTGAATTTTGAAAGGTGGAATGGCCGATTATTACCTCTTCAGAATAGAGTAATTTCTGTAGCTCAGCAAACTCTCCGGTCTAATGGTTAATGACTTACTTCATTTCAGCATTGTATCCCTTTCAAATCTCTATGCAGAAATCCTGTTTTCACCGATATATTTTTTTAATTTTCACGTTTTTTAAATTTAAATCAGAACAAGACACATTTTATCGCTATCATTCATGAAGAATATTCAGTTTTTCAAATATTTTTCGACAGTATGTGAACTTATAAGCAGTAACACCCGTAAAGAATTTGTGTATAAGGTATTTACCGTAACAAAGGAGAGGGCGTCCAGACACATCGCTAACAATAAAAGCAGAAATAGTCCGCAAAGTGGAAGATTCAATGTGTTTTCCAACATTGCCATGAATCTGAAAAATACGTAGATTATAGAGTAGAATATTAGTTGTTTCTTCCGAAATAATGAGATAAATTGAAATTGTATTACTAATTGTAATCGCACCGTTTTGTCTCCTGATGGTGACGTATGCACTCTTCCAGTCGTTCTCGCATACGTCGGAACAGTTGTTCGGATTTATGAGTCTGTAGCTCTGACTCTGGATCATTACTGTCATTCCCACGGTTCTGATCGGATGTCACACGTGTCAGTCTAATATCTAGCAGAGCAGCTCCGAGCTTCTCCAGTTGACTGCAGGCTACACACACTAGCGTAGCGTACAGACTTGTGAATCCAACGTACATGGTTATACCGAACACTAACATAACACCCTGTGTAAGACAGAGGTTAGAGTTATTCTGATTTAGGGAGCTGCTTTCCAGTCCTACAGAGGGAAATATTCTCGAATTCACCTTTACGAATGTACAAAATTATTTTAAAAATGTATCTATTTATACAACATCCACTCTCGCTTACATTAGAAGAAATACTGTTCATGACTCCGGACCATAACAACATTTATTGTTACAACATGCCTACTTGGCATAGTTCTTGAATGGCAGAAGAGATAGTGTCGCGGGTGGACTGGACCACTGAGAGTGTTGAATTAGTGAGGGATGGGTGTTTATTAGTGTGGAACTTCGTGTGACAAGGTCAAATGTACTTACAGTGTCGGTGGAAAGACAGTAGATGAAACGTGATTGAGTTTCTGCACCAGTGACTCCCTTCTAACCTACCGTTTAAAAATTATACCGGCCGAAACATGCAGTGAACTAGAGTTAAATACCAACAGTTCGGGAAAGCCTGTAGTCCTGTTGTCAAGGGTCAAATATTTTTGCTGAACTTCTTGTCCCTGTAAAATACTGCTTAATCCTTGAGGGTGGGCCCTATAGGCTTTCCCAAAACGTCGGTAACTGAAGAACAATCAATGCTGGGTACCTTCCCAGAAAAACGAAATTTGGTCGCTCACAGTAAGGGACGAACGTAGGCTGAGGATGATTGAGAACAGAGTGTTGAGGAGAATATTTGGTCCTAAGAGGGGCGAGGTGACAAGGGAGTGGAGAAAACAACATAATGAGGATCTTAAAGATTTGTACTCGTTACCCAATATTTTTCGGGGGATAAAATCGTGAAAAGTGAGATGGGCGGGGTATGTAGCGGGTATGGGGGAAATATGGGGGAGAGGAGAAGCCTAAAGAGGTTTTTGGTTGGAAAACCTGAAGGAATGAGCCCACTTGGGAAGTCCAGGCGTGGATGGAAAGACAATATTAAGATGAATCTTCAGGAAGTTGGATGGGAGTGTATGGTTTGGATCGAGCTGGCTTAGGATATGGACAGGTGGAAGGCATTTGTGACTGCGTAATGAAATTTCGTGTTTCATAAATTACGGGGAATTTCTTGAATAGCTCCTCAAAAAGGACTCTTCTCCATGGACTTTTAAGTTTCAAAATTGTAAATATAATACAGTTCAGTATTTGACTGAGAGAGTTTTTTTTAAATTCCCCTTAAATAATTCTAGTTGTTAAGGTCAGAATTTTTTCAATTGTATACTTGCTTACCCATATAAGTTTTTTTATTATTTTTTATGATGTTTAAATTTTTTAATATATATACTGTATATTGTACCTGTATAGTATATACAAGAACATATGTTGGAGTGTCTGATATGTCCAATATAAACCATGAAGTTAGGAGAATTTCGTGATGGAACGCCATGCGAACTGCTGAGTAGGCAATGTGGAATAGAAACAAATAACTGACAATGTGCTTGATTTTGGTTTGGATGAGAGGGATGTACCGAGCCTTTGTTAAATATCCGGTGACAGGATCTTTGTCGGCAGTTCTTCCCATGTAAAGGAATCCGTCAAGCTCAGCAGATGTTCAAAATCAGGTTTACAATAACTGTAAGCAGAAGAAATATTGATTATTACAACACAAATTTGATTTTGGAGCTTCTATTGACTTTTGTACTATCGTGAACAACTCTGTTACCCAACGCCATTCCAAAGGTGGGTTCTAATTCCGCACATATTTGCTTACTGAATTCAAACTATTACGTGTTTTTTCCCTACATTCTTGACATCATTAGAGTCTAATATTTCTCTGCCCTAAGACAGATTATATAACTTTATTCGAAAGTTTTTTATGTATGACGGAAAATTGAATATAAGAAAATTCTTACATATCATTTTGAAAACTTTCTTTTATACACTCAGAATTCTATGGGGGAGCCACAATTTCTTGGTACCAGTTTGTCGCCATATAACGTTACATCGAAGGATTGTAACATTTTTAAAATTTTTAATTATATCTGAATATTACAATTAATTAATAAAAACGTAGGAACATATTAGACACATTGCATGCACTAATTGTGTAAAGTACCTGCAGAACTTGGTCAATCTTTGGAAAGAATAAATCTCAGTTAGCTTGACTTTCTGCTCACTAACTTCAGAAACAGAACTGCAGCATCTTGCACTATGTTTTTTTTTTTTTTTTACCCTTCCTTTCTAAATAGTGGATGAATTTTTCAACACATACTTCAGAAATTTTACCAGTATTTTTTCTCGGGCTTATCTCTCTCTCTCTCTCTTACTGTCAATATTATTTTAGACAATCGGCACGGTACATTATCAAGTGCTAGGTCCCTAATTTTATTTTACTCTCGGATTTCTTTTGCTGTTTCCATAAGATTTTTAACTGTTGCTCTAACAATTTTAGCGTCTAAGTGCCCTTGTCTTATATCCAATGCTTCCTGTGCAACTTTCCATTTTTATTATCAGCATTCATTAGTTTCCCACTTATTCCTTCTTAGAGTACTTCCTGAGAACAGGGTCGGGTGGTGTGCTTTTCTAATAATGATAAAAATTGAAGACTATATTCTGCTGAAGTCCTGCAGGAATTTGTTCTCCACAAGAACAGATTTCTTTCCGTTCAGTATCAATTAAATTATTTTATGAATCTGATTTTCTACAACCCCTCGTTCATACGAACCAGTACGAAAAGTATATTCAGCTGTCTCGAAAGGAAAACTGGAACAACACTTTTATTCTGACCGGAGTTATGAGACGTGGACAAACAGAACACTCTTTATATAAGCCAAAACTTGGTGTTAAATACCAAATCAACTACATTTATTCCGTCAAACACAATTCCTTTTATTTGAAAAAAGTTATGCCTTTCCAATTATGTTAAATAATTCGGCCCTTTCGTAGACATCATCACGCATTCTAATAGACAACATATTACGAAGGAAAGTGTAACAAATTATAACAATTATAAATGTATAAATACTTTTATCTTCCTATAAAAGGTTATTTTATTGTCATGCCTGATTATGGCCTTAGAAATGGCCGAATCATGTAGCATAGCTGCGGGGCGCAAGACGATTTTAAATAAACGTGTTTTGTGTTCGAAGGAATAAGTGTAGTTTGTGTGAAAGAGAGAACTTCTTGTGTCTTTCCTTCGTTTCCAAAACCCCCCTGTAAATTTTCAACACTTAAATTTTTCTGAATCCTGATACACTTGGAAGAATATTAGCAGTCGTCACACATGAGATCTGCGCTATATTTGGGATATACATAGCGTAGAATTCTCGGGACAACATTACAATCTAATCTTACAAGCTCAAGCAGTCCAAGAAACTTGGACTGCATATGGGGTGCTTATTCCTTGAAAATCCGATCGCAATCAGGCGTAGGCGTGAGACATATTTTCGATTTCGGACAGTCAGTTGAAACTGAAAGGGCATTTGTACACTAAGAAGTGTAATGACAAAAAAGGTGAAGAGAGAACTTTATATATTACTGTGTACTGTCCGGTATTCACAGTAGTACTGTTTAATGCTACTGCTTCTACCTTAAATTAATTTTGATTCTTGGAATCAGCATTCAGAAATGGTATTGCCTACCAAGAAAGAAAAATGGAAAATTTCGTACCTCATGATATGAACTCGGTCACATTCATGCACTCAAATGCTGTTCTTGCACATTGGTAGCAAAATCAACATAAAATTTACGTGTACATTGCTATACACGAAATCAGTGAAAGTGCAGAAACACATAGCTCTATCGGGAATGTTATTGTATTTGTAACTAATCTTGGCAAATGAGGGCTAGTGAGAGCGACGTAACGTCGAGGGTTCCCGAATGAAAATACAAGAGTGAATTTGTGATCATAGATTTTTGTATGTGATGAGCGGTGACGGAGTTCTTTAATGGATGCTGTATCTTTAATGAAGTACTTATCTTATTCACTTAACTTAACTATATTCTTGTTATTTATTTTATGCTGAACTACAGTTTAGGAAGTCTTGATTAATTCTTGAAGCCTAATTAGTTTTCTCAACAATATTGCCCATTTAAAGTTCGTTAAAAATACGCTCTATTTTAATGTGACATACCTGAGACTGAAATGCATCCATATGGTAATACACATTGCAAGCAAAATGCGTAGTTTCTGCATAGCGTGCACCAGATCGTGTCTATGAGCCATTATATCCATCAAAAAACAAAAATATGTGATGAAAACACACACGATACAGGCTGCACTGTACATGGTATTGCATTTTGATGACGATTTGATATTAAATGAAATTCCTCCCAACCGCAAAATAGACAAAGATATCTTAAAGCGACGCTGATTCAGTTGATTATCACAAGATATATCACTTTTCATTTTGTTATTGCTGAATTACATACGTAACAGAATTATTTATAATTTGCAGGAGTTTGTATATTACTGACATACGTTTGATGCACAAACACGCAAGTGTGTATCACTCTTGACGATGAAGACTGACAGAATGTTGTCGAAGCCAGAGTACATAAAGTGTTGTAGCACCACAAAGAACTCCTCTTCAATGTTCAACATTACTGATACAGCACAACGTTTATTGGTTTCTCTGCTTCTGCGTGTTGGAACTGGGCGGCGACGCTGTCCTGTATTTTAAGAAACTTAAGTAGGTTAAAGGTTTTCACAGAATAAGTTATGGATCAGTGTAAAACTTGAAGAACTCGAACGTCCAAATAGAATGTAATACTTTATTACAGTGTGAAACATGGGCATTATAATTTTATAGTCTAAAATTACAATAAATATTTCGATACTTAACAAAATATTTATTATAATCCATGTTATTTTTTCATCTTTACGTTTTCTTTTATTTTTGACACAATATCATTTGACATTCTTCATATAAGTAAAATATATTTACGAATAGGCAAAACAGTAAATTTTCTATTAAATATTTTTGTATAGATTTGGAGGAAAATAAAAACTGAATTTGTAAACTTAATTGAAACTCGTTACAAACATGCTTAAGGAGACTCTTCTCAGAATAAGATAAGTAAAACAAAAGCACCCAAATCATAATATTCAACCGTTAGCATATAAGTACAATTATCTCTTATAGAAAGACTAAAATCTGAGATGTAGATACGAGGTGATAGCACAGGTGAAGAAATTCACCCGCCTTCAGAGTCATGTTAATAACACTCACCACATTACACTGAACTGAGCCAGCTGAATCCCGGTCACACAATCGCACCTCATGTCTCTATATTCATTTCCATCAATACATAAGCCCCTCCACGTATGGTCTAATCAATTTTAAACTCAACTAGTGTATCGAATTAAATGTTCGTAATTTCCATGCATTGTAGTAGGGCGAGGGATTGTTCAGGAAGTTAGTCACGGGTTGTGGCGATACATATATTGATGTTGCTGGAGCAGGTGTCTGTCCTAATACGTTGATTGTCCGCAGTAAATATTATTCCAACATTACCAA
>Ga0136643_10014658_pt1 | contig 11772 bp, 10 predicted proteins | sample TergutLab28metaG_FD_96883 | JGI IMG/M metagenome (GOLD analysis project Ga0136643, IMG submission 96883) | Labiotermes labralis P1 segment gut microbial communities from Petit-Saut dam, French Guiana - Lab288 P1 (version 3) (version 3) | ecosystem: Host-associated > Arthropoda: Insects >...
AACACGACAGCCCAGTTGTACATGATTCCACAAGAAGCTTTCCAGAAATGTTTCCAGCAATGGCAGGACTGCTGGAAGAAGTGTGTGCATTACCAAGGAGACTACTTTGAAGGGGATTAGGGTTTCAGACATCAAAATAAATAATCGTATTTTTGCCGACCAAAGGTCCGATACTTTTTGTACAGCCCACGTATGTAGCAACAGACGCAAAGAGTGAAGGATGCAATGCAGACTGAAAATGAAGAGGCTGTGGGCATGACTGAGAAAAATGAGTCAATGCAAACTTTATGTTCTCTGAACTGTACATCATGATATACATATGTGAGAAAGATCAACAAGATAGACACTTTTCTTCATACTTTATTTCACTTAAATTATCCTCGGCATGTTTTGAAAAAGTAATTGTTGATCATCAGCAGGAGTTCTGTACAAGCAGCTTACAGTATCTCACCATGCATCTGAAGAGGAATCTAGTCGCTGACACAATATGAATGATATCGTATCGTGTCAATGACTAGACTCCTCTCAAGATGTATGGTGAAATACTGTAAGCTGCTTGTACGGAACTCCTCCTGATGATGAACAGTTACTTGTTCAAAACATGTCGAGGACAATTTAAGTAAAATAAATTATAAAGAAAAGTGTGCATCTTGTTGGTCTTTCTCATGTATGAGTCAATGTAATTAGTGCCTTTTCTGAGATTTGAAAATGGCATGTCCTGAACAGAAGCCAAACACATTACAGACATTTGAATCTGCTATGTACAATAATATTAAAATTAATTTAAGCAAAAGGGGCTGTAAGAATGTGAAGTGGTTCAAGATATGGTCCTTTGTTGATACTCAGTGCTCAGGTAGCATGTAATAACATCCATACAACCACATAACTCACCATTTGTGGAGCTTCTGTGAAGAGAGTACGAAGAAGAGAATCAACAGGTCTTAGGATACATGGAGCAACAGAAGTAAGTACACGTTGTAAAGAGTGTTGAGCTTCCCTAGACTCCAGTCTCACCCGCCCCTGTGCCAGAAGTGGGAGCAATGTGTCCACTACTTGACGTGACCAACGGCGCCACCGTTCATCACTTTCCCGGCTCTCATTAAGTACCACACTTAGTAGCTCAAGAACCTGTTTCACAAATATTCATAACAGACCTAAGGGATTATTCGTATTTAACTAAATAAAAAAGCAATTCTTGCAGAGAGTGTAGTATTGGTAATTATAACACACAAAGGTATGATGGGAAGATAATCATAAATGCAGAGTAGGCAAGGATATGGAAGAAGGCAATTACAGCTCATCTGCTGGTACTAATTATCTCAGCATTCTCCTAGACAGACTAAAAGTGCCACTACAATGCTCAAACAGGCAGAACCATCATGATTCAAAATGGCTATCTCATGAAGGCATAAAAAAGTCTAGCGCATCAGAGCTACGCAAATATCTCAATTATAAAATCAGTGCAATGCTGGTAAAAAATAATCTAAATAAATTTACAGTAAAATGCCAACCGTACTCATCTGATGGACATAAGAAAAAGAAAGTGATGCGATATCAGCTATGCTGAAACATAACCAATTCATACACTGAGGAACTGTGATCTCAGAGTACAACCATGAACTAAGGAACAAAACGAATACATATCAAACAAGCTAATATACAAGACTTATGCTTCAGTACTGACTTATATGTGATGTACTATAAAATTAAGGGTTGGTATTTGTCCAACATGACTTGATGACATTACAAACTGTTCTGCATGTCATGTTTCTTCATTCTTTGATAACACAATTCTCATGGTTATAAAGAAAAATAAAATAAAATAATTTAATGAATTTCTATCCTCTAAAACAAATTATTGAAAATTTTACATATTTGGACCTCTACTTTCAAACCGAGCTTTTAGGTTATTTTCCTTCCTTAACGGGACAAATTGAAGGCACATAAGATCAACAGGCAGTGCATCTGCATGTGCACATATGTGCCTACGCACATGCATACAACTGGGTGTCCACTACACCTTTGAACCTGATGCTTGATATTTTATAAAATACAGTACAATGAGTATTCCACCAGAGCCAACCCTTTACATCATTCTCTTCCAGTTTCCTACAATCAGCAACATGGCACAAATGTAAACTTGTGAAGTGGAAAGGAGGCATCATGAGTTCTTCTTCAGCAAACCCCATCACATACAAAAAACCCAAAGCCACATTTGCTTGGATGAGAAAAACACATACAGACATCTCTTATTTCACTTGAGAAAAACAAAGTGCTCAACTGTAATGCCACTGATAGAATACTGGAAAACATAAATTATTAAAAAACTGTGGAGTTTTTCTACATGGCCATGCCAGCAATAAATAAAATCACACTTTTCTTATAATTTCCAATACAAAAAGAGTGACTATGTATCTTAACAACACATGTGTACAGGATTCCACTTTGTAAGAGTATTAAAAGTGTCACAGGAGTTTAAATATTTCTTCTATGGGAAGGTAGGCTTTATGAGTTCCAACCAGAAGTGCTCATCATCATCATCATCATAATACTTCAAATACATAAATGCATATATGGAATTTTTATCTATTGTATTGTTAGGCCACTGTTATAAGGTAGCCTGAACTCCTCAGCATGGAATGCTGTGAATTACATGTCAAAGTCGTACAGACATTCATATATATTTAGAAACATTGTGACTGTCAATACGCAATTCTAGGAATTACAAACATTTGATATAAATGAAAAGTGTGGCATATGGGCAGCTGGCAAGTCAATAGGAAATCAAAAATAAACTTCATTAAAAATTCCAAAGCCAAATGGTTTGAATCCAGGAAGCTAAATTTATACAAAAATACTGTACATTGCAGAATAACCATATGCACCACATGGTGTGCTAATGAAGGAATTTTTCACAAAATTGGTCACTGTATTACTGACTCAAACATACTTTCACCTCTACCATTTTTCACTCCTATTCATAACTACTTTCTAACATAAACAATGATAAATTAATGAGCCTTAGCCTTTTATAAGGATTACTACTAAATTTTAATACAAATGTTATGCCATTTTATGTGTTTTCTGCATAAAATACAAAAAGCAACAGTTGTTGAGTGATTTAATCTGAGTCTAGTATTATCCAAAATTAATCCAGCATTGCACAGAGTTCAAACTTAAACTTACCACCTTTCAAACATAAAACTCATCAGTCAAAAAACAGGTGAATGATATTAAATACAGCTTTCAGTAACTAAACCTGACAGCTGTTACTTGCAACAGCTCTCAGTACAAAAAATAAAAAGCAAGTACATTAGACAATAATTCCAGACCCTGAACAGAAACAACCGATGAGCTCAGACAGCCCAGTCAGCACAGTGGCTAGGCTACAGGATGAACAACCAAGGAATTATAATTCATTTCCCAGAAAGGGCAATAGATTTCTCTTCTCCAAAGTGTCCAGACTGGCTGTGGGGTCCACAAATATCCTACTCAATGCGTACTAACAGCTCTTGTTGTGGGTGTAAAGCAACTGAAGCATGAAGCTGACCAGTCAGCACAGTCAAGACTGCATGCAGTCATGTATGTACACTCCCCAGTATGTCTCCATTTTGCACACAGGAATAACTTTTGTAGGTTAATATCTATATTTTGAGCAGCTTTGTAACAACAGATTTGTATCTACTACAACAGATAAGTATCTGTAATAAATGAGAGTCAGGACCAGTAAGATATATAAAACTGCAAAGAATATGTGTGGAAAATGTGTCAGCCATTGGAGAGTACCTTTCTGCTTTCTTTTTGGCACAGAGTGCATTCCACAGGAAAATTGCTCCTATGGTGAGGGTCTCAATCACAAAGTGAACTGACCTGATGATATTCCACCAACCGTAATAACATTGACACCAGAACTTCTCGTTGAGTGTCTAGTTCCTTCAAATCAAAGTTGCTGGTGCTACTTGCACCACGAACCAGAAACACATCTTCCACTACTGGAACTAGTGCTGGGATACCTAAACAAACATAAAACTGTTGTAAATTGCAGCTCTGCAATGTATATGTTATTTAATGATCAACTACTCACATCAAGTGATGGCAGTGGATTTTATGATGATAACATCAGTTACGATTTTAGAAATACAGATACATAAGGAATGAAAAATGTGTCACAGAATAAGAATGTGTTATATACAGACAGCTCAGCTTAACAAGGCCACTACTTACAGTGTGTGACTGGTGACTGTCCACTTGCCATTAATCCATCACATAATTGGATTACCTTAGGCACACCAATAATACACTTGGAATGATGTTTCTCATATGAGAGATGTACCAAGAAGTGGAATATCTGGGGTATCAGTTCTTCAGCATGCCTGAAAAAGAAACCCAGGCTCTTACAGTTAATTCTACATCCAGTTTGTTATTCTGAGAAAGCTGAGGAAATTTTATGAGTATACAAACAAAAAATTAGCTTCCAATGTCACAGGTTATCTGCACAAATGTCTTTCATACCACTACCAACCATGCCATCCAATGTGCACAATTTTGATTATTCAATCCACTGGTTCACTGCCCAAGAAATGTTGGGTGTTTCCCCACTGATTCTCAAGAGCATATAAATTTTACATTTTCTTTTTCATTTGACCTCAAGGAATAATATAACAAACATAATATTCCCTGTTGTTTTACAAGGACTTTGATGTGTCACACTTTATACAGTAGTTTACATACTTCAAAATCACATTAATGTCTAAAATCAAATAGTATACACAGCTATGCCAGCTGTAACCACAAGAATCAAATGAAACAGAAAACCAGCTTTTAAGCAACAGCCAGGTCCAATTATGGAACACCTACATAAGATATGCCTACTGCCTCAGTTCACTAATAAGGAAATATTTTCTTAATTATGTAAGCACAAATAAGCTTTACTGAACTGAGTTAACAAAGTGGCGATAGTGGTGATGTTAGCTGACCAAGTCTTTAAATGAAATCCCATTCTAACATAAGTTATGGTATGAATGACTTGACATTAAATATTCAGAATAAATATATACTTTGTAATATCACAGATAAGAAATAGTTACTATACTATAAAGAAATGGCAACATAAACATACGGAATCTGTCCTTCTTCAATGAATTCAAACTGCTTCAATACAAAGCCAATGAAGATCTGGTCAGAATCAAGTAGACAATAGTTGACTCTCAGCTGCACCAACTGGCTCAGTAAGAGCAATACTCGACACTGAAGCTGTACATCACTGGTCACTGTGTATTGCTGCAAACAAGAAACAAGAGTCTCAGTTACAATCATATCTTGAATTTATTGTAAACATAAGCTGTGAATAAATGATAATGTTCATTAACAAAATCATTACTGCACTCCTAAACCTAACTTTTTAGTCTATCCTACAAGCACACATACTATCCCTAAACACTCAGACAACAAGCACTTTACTAAAACATTTTATCATACTACACAGCGTTTCCTGGATAAAAAGTTCCCAGCTACAAAGCTTTCCCATGTAAGGATCCCAAAAGAATAATTTTAAATTTTATTACACATAAGTTTCTCATGCAAAATGTTCTGCCACTCTGGAAGTTCATTTTTTCAAATTTGTATAAAAAATTTTCCATTTAATACATTTACGAGGCTCCACAACCATTACTTATTTTTTTAACGTTAAATTGCACCACAGTTGATAAAGAGTGGAACAATTCATTTCTTGTGTGCAACCTACCCACTGCTTGTTTTCAGTTCCACAGATTTTGTCAACCTTACAATTGATAAAGTTATGCAGCAATGAAAACAATACCTCTGAAGTTGAGAGTCAGAATATTAATAATGAAATAACCAGAAATTTTTCAGATTCTTCTAGCCAACAAAATATGAGAATGTATTCATAAAAGCAATAATACCAAAATCATCAGAACCCTAAAGAATTTATGATATGCTTAATTCATGTTTCTGTATTTTTCTAAATATATTTGGAACCCAGTTTTCCAATAAAACATAGAAGAATGGTCAGCAGAAAGAATGGCTACATTACACAAGGTATGAAAGTACCTTGTAAACATAAACAGAGGCTACACAGCTACTGCAGGAACAGTAATAATCCAAATGGACAATATTTTATATTAAGAATCACTATCAAAGTTTCACTGTACTTAGTTGTCTCAGCATTTAGTTCTACACATCACAACCTTACTAGTGACTGGACCAATGTAAATGGAAATTAAATTTGCCATTTACAGACCAAACTACACCAAATTCAAGAAACGTGTTCAGTAGTTTCACACAAACTGACCGACAGACAAGACACTGCACATCAATTCATGCTACTCATGCAAACATATACATTATATTATTCAATCACAGGTACAGTGAGAATGTAAATAAAGGGTATCAATACTTTTAAAATACTTTAAGACATTTATTTTGGCAGTGGCAGAGTAGTTAGGGAAAAACCCAGAATGCTTGCTGTGTTTAACAGCACTTCTGTAGGAAGGAACATGTGTTTTATAACATTTTTGGCTTTTGGGAAACACACTGCTTTCACTGTTTAGTTAACAGACTGCCAGCTTAACTTGGCATAATTAAAAAGTGTTAGATGCACAATGGTTTGGCTGGAATTTCCATAGAGGGCAGTAATGAAAATTAAGGATCCAATCCAAGATCAGAGTTTTAAAAATATTCAGACTTTGATCTATGAAAATTTGGGGAAGTTTCATAAATGATCAATGAGAATATCAGTTAATTTTACAAGACTTCTGATTAGGCAGTTTCACACAATGCATGGCTTTGGAACAATTACTTACTTGCAGTTTTGATTTCAGACAGACCCGATGTGTTACATGTGACTCCACTATTTCAGACTTCTTACATCTAAATTATTACTCAGAAATTTATAATTTTTTTATTGTGGACACTTCGTATACTTCATAACTAAATGCAAGTACAGTGAGAGTTTTAATTGTTACCTACCAGTTGAAGGAAATAACATACAAATGTTAAACTTAAATGGCAAGGGTGATAAAAAGCCTTATTTCATATTCGATAAGGTTTATTAAGTGACACTACGCCATGTTCAAAGTTTTATCATTTATGTGCAAAAAATAAAGTTTATCAAGAATATACAACGTATAACGTCAATGGTAATTTGTGTGTTTTAACTGTCAGGAGGTCACAAACTGGTACACTATGGTATTGTGTGATATATATATATATATATATATTCCTACTGAGAAATGTCTCATGATCCATCAGTCTACCTGAGCTACTTGAACACAATCCAAGTTCTTTACCCAATCACGTATTCATACTGATCCATCAAATCACACCCTCTCAATTAGCAGGATTACCTCACCCTACTGGTGCCCATGTACACAATGCCCCATCATCTTGATAAAGTAATGTATCTACTGAGGAAGACAGGAGAACAAGTAGGTCACCATCATCTACCCAGAGTGCAGCACTGGTGTGATCGGAGGAGCTGTGGATGTGATAAAGGTGATAAAATGAGCTGTGGTAAAGAGTATAAGACAATAAGCAGCCACAGCTTCGATGTCCAAGTATTACACTTTGTGCATCACCTGTCACTATATGGAATGTTTCAGACAGGAACCAACATTTTATGTTAATCCAAGCTGCATGTGTGCTCCCCAGAATGTTCTCAATAAACTGGCTGATAAACAGCTCAGTAGGCAAGTCATGTCACTAGAAATCACTTTCTGGCCATATTCTTATATGATTGTATACAATGGAATACTGTACGGAATATCATATAACACCTTACATTTTTGAATGAAATATTCACAGGTACTTGGAAGTATTGACACATTTATTTGTTCATTCACAGTTCCTTCAGGGGCATATTCTGCAATTCATGTTATCAGTATGTGTAGTGTAGAGTGATAGGGTGATTAGTAAATGATGAATTGGATATGATACAAAAGGAAGTGGCCCACTCAGTTTTTGTGTATGGAAGGTTACATGGTTAAGTTCTGTCACTGAAGTCTGAAATGGATGGCAGAAGGCACAAACTCTGAAGCAAAAGGGATGACACTACATTTGACATAGTCTGACACAAACTTTGTGTCATTATTACACACCATGTAACCTCTTGTGTTACCAAGCATCCACAGGTTGCACCAACAACGTGTAATGTATGTGAAAATAAGTTAATATCTGAAATGTTTAAGTGAAAAATGCAATTTAGATTCTAAAGGGTTCTGACATCCCTACATTTCTTGTACTTACTTACTTACTCCATGGAGCAGAGTCCTTCTTGAGAAGCTGCATGGTTTTCAGGTAGTCAAGAAATTCCGCTCATTTTGCAGAGCCCTAGGGTTCATTACTGCATTTACTAGTGCCCACCTCCTGAGCCAGATCTATTCAGTCCATGTCCCCCATCCCACTTCCTGAAGATCCATCTTAATATTATCCTCCCATCTATGCCTGGGTCTTCCAAATGGTCTCTTTCCCTCAGGTTTCCCCACCAAAACCCTGTATATGCCTCTCCTCTCCCCCATACAAGCTACACGCCCTGCCCATCTCAGTTGTCTCAATTACATTTCTCATATGGTTACTTAATTTCTGAACTTTGTCTACTGTCTACTATTCCAAAAAATATAACATATTGCAGCAAAAGATCCAATTTCTGAAATGTGTTCTTTTTCTAAAACACTAAACACTGAACAAAGTCAAACACTAAGTAAACCTAAGCTTTCTTTTGTTAGCAATTAATCCCACACACCACCCATCCTGTCTTTCAAAGAAAATGTTTTACTTTTTTGGAGCAGTCAAGTAGAAAGTCTTACATTTCATGACACAACTTCTCAAAATTCCACACATAAATCTTACAAACAAGCTTAAATTGCACTACCAAGCTTCTATCACAAAATTTTAAGAAAACTGTGTGAGAATTATACAACAAAGTGCCAGTATCAGTCACATAAAATATACCATGATAATAATTACCTTGAGAGCTTTGATGACCATTGGCTCAAACAGTCTGATGTATGAGGCCAGGGAGGTCCTGTCAGCTCCACGACTGAAACCTTTAAATGGAGATCCTTTCCTATCTGCCTTTCGTCGTAAAGAGTTCATCCACCTTAAAGCAGAAAAATAATTATTCTCATCAAGCATACAATTATCATGTCAGAAATAATAATTTCCTCCATACCATATATACAAGGATGTTCTGAATATCTAATACTACAAACAGAAATCATATTCAATGAAAAAAGAGCACATTTCATGTAACAGGCATACTGGGTGGGAACCAACAAAGTACAGACCAGATATTAAAACCAGAATGTCTAAGGTTTCCATTACCACCAGCCAATATCTTTCAACACAAAAAAATAAAAGTCAAATCTGCCTCCATATACCAGTACCATACCACAGAGGTGAAAGAGGGCATGGAGATAAAGTACCAGGCATTCAATACTTTTGCATTACATCTGGGGTAAATAATCTGCATTGTGCTCCCACTGTTTTACCCACAAAAGTAAAAGTTCCCAGAGTGGCTATGGCAGTATAGGTACAAGTAAAGTTGTCCCTGTGCAGGTCATGAAGGCATTTGTGGACCAGAGGTATAATTCCAAGCAGTCCTAACCTAAGCACTAGGTGGAGGTTTGTGGTCAGTTTCACGTCCCCATCACCTCACCCCCCAAACAAAAAGCCAAAGGTAATCAAGGAACAGGAAGCTGAGTGGGCCCCAGATCTGCACTGGACGCCATGGAATAGATAAAAATCTCTTTCCCACTAGGAATGAAACCACAATTCTTTGGTTGTTCAGCCCATATCCTAGTTACTTTACTTGCTTCCTCTTGGAACCTGATTCCAAACCATTTTACAGGTTCCAACATAAAATTCCACACAATGTGTGCCTTTGTTTTATCATTTTCCATGTTCAAACACTTAATTATGACTCTCCTGGGTTATGTAAAATTCAGCCCAATTTGTGCAGATGATTTTATAGGTATATGCAACCCGCATCACTCTAAGAGACTGTTTCCTTTCAGAAACACACCAAAAAAGCGTGAAGTGATGATGCATTACTGTTGTTACAAATCATAACGGCTTGTTATCAACTGCCCGTAAGTATATGGATCAGACTGGATGATTTACTGAAATATCCAACTCACATTCAGTGCATTTGTATTTACAATTGATATAAATGTGGCAACTGTACAAATTACCACATTTACCATAAAGGAAGATGAAATGTTCTGCATTTTCCAAATTAAAATATGAAGGTTTCTCTGGGACTGAACAGCAGAAAATATACAACTGTTCCCAAACATTTTATATTTCTGTTGTTAATGTCTTTAACATGTCCTATACATTGGCATCCATGACCTTTAATGCTGTCTATAAAACAAGACAGAAATATATTTTAAGTTCAGGAACCACACACTACCAAAGCATGCTGAAGTACCAGTGAACCTGTGAATTGAAAGGAGCAATTCCTCACAGAAATATTACCTGCTAACAACTTCTAATGGTCGCCTACATCAAGATTCAGGCTTCCTGAACTGAAGTGGCTCGCACTGTTAAAACCACACATCACTTTTGCAAAAGGGACTATATATATATATATATATGATTATGATCAGTGGCGTTATGATGTGAACATTTATGATGCATAATATACAGAATAGTCTCTGACAGAGTAAGAAAATATTTCAAAATGACCAAAGTCCAAAGATGGAGACACCAGAAATGAACATCCAAGAACACTAAACCTAAATGACATCATTCAGGCCCTAAATTTGATCACTTTCATAATGATTCAGTACAAGTTATTTATTCTATATTGAAGATATAAATAAATATCAGTTACAGTCACATCACTAAACAGGAAATGGGAAGGACAGTAAGTATCAAACAGTAGGAAATAATGGTCAGTACAGTGTGCAATGTACAGATGACACAGATGAATGTGTTTTCTCCATGGTGAAAAATTTCACATTATCACACATTAATGTTGACTTGAAGAAGAAATGTCTGCCTTTCAGGCACACATGATTGAACTGCAGAAAGCACCAGTGGACTTGATTCTGTTCGTGACCATTTCACGATAAAATTCTTACTAGGTCCCTGTTACGAAACCAGGCAGTACATGTGATATTTATACACAGCCCCTGATTAACAAGTTGCATGGAAAGGAGGGGTGGCACCTGACTGGTTGCCTATGACACTGAAAAGCATGCAAATTATTCATATATCAAATCATATTTTCTGTGTGAACAGGTTTCTTAGTGGAGGGTTATCATTAATTTGTGCGATGCAGAAAAACTGTTGCAATTAGGTGCATTAGAAATGTGTTTAGAAGATTACAGTCTTCTGGAATGTGTCACCATGTAGTCTGGAAATCACAAACCATTTCACAAAAACATGAACTTTCATCTACAGCAGGTCCCACCAACCTGCAACAACTTAGCTACAAGATTACAGTGTGACATCCCAGAAGATGTGGTCTCAATATTCACTGCCACCACATATCCCATATCATGAATAGAAAGTTCAGATACATTCTTATCTTGCAGAAATGCAACTGTTTTTGTTTCTTGGCATTTTAAACCCTTTGGTGCCAGAATTAACCCTCAAGAGGCCACCCTAGATATTAGGACGTAGAAGGCCACCTGGGGTCAAATGTGACCCCACCATGAAAGTGGTTATAACTAATGCTGGTTTTTAGTTCTTTTATTGTCAAATTAAAATACATGTCTGTTTACAAAAGAACAACAGTTTGACATCACT
>Ga0136643_10014659_pt1 | contig 11771 bp, 8 predicted proteins | sample TergutLab28metaG_FD_96883 | JGI IMG/M metagenome (GOLD analysis project Ga0136643, IMG submission 96883) | Labiotermes labralis P1 segment gut microbial communities from Petit-Saut dam, French Guiana - Lab288 P1 (version 3) (version 3) | ecosystem: Host-associated > Arthropoda: Insects >...
GCACATTACAGCCTACACAATAACGCACCAAGTAGTCGCAAGCTCCTGAAGATGGATGTATTAACATCCGAAACATGTTGAGCAGTAAACTGACATAATAAAGCAAGTGTCATCAAGTTGGTCAACCTTTATTCAAACCTAAAATGTTTCGACAAATTTAATAAACTTCTCAATATCAAGTATTATGAACATCCTTTCAGCGGTTCTCAAGTTGTTCCATGCAGTGGAACCGGGCGATTTGATTACGCGTTCCGTGGCGCTGCGGTCGGCCTAACAACACCGAAGCAACTTGCACAAAATTACAGTCGACCACTATTATATGAAACCCATTTTTATTTTTACGTGTGTTAAGTTAGTTGCCGTGACGTGAACCCAAGATGAGCAGGATTATACGTCTATACACTTCGTATGCTTGAAACTAAAAGGTGTGTGTGCAAATGAAACGCGCTAAGCAAGTCGGTGCATGCATTTGTTTTCTTCAAATGAATGGGTTGAGGAAGTCGCCAAGATGGCTAAGGAAATAGACTGTGAGCGTATGTCAAGAAAACAGCTGTTCTAATCTACCAGGCTGGTCCATTACAGCTTCCACCAACACAGGGTTATCCAAAACCACATCACACGTCAAGGCCTATACACAAACAGCAGTACTGGTCTTACGCGAAGTGGTGCCAAGTGGTTCGGTATACAGCTGCTAGAGTTACGGAGGAACCCGCTGCCTTCATCAGGGGAAAATACAATTACACGAGCGGAAAGGCGGTATTTAAATGAGGCACTTGGATCTTTCTTTACTGCTCTGAGCAGCCAGAATTTCAAAATTTTCAAACAGCAGTTTCATGTAACCTGATATTACTACATTTCATCTCCACAGTCTGTATCTCACCAGCAGTAACTTCACGGATTACACCAAAACCGGTCCTTCCACAGAATTTTAGGTCTTCTTTTTTTGTTTTAAGTATATTAGTTTATATGAAATACGAACCAGACCAATTCATGACACTAGTCCTTACCAATGTCCTACAGTTCAGACCAATTCATGACCAACGTTCCCACCAATATGTTCTACGATCCAGGCCAATTTACGACATACATTCATACCAATACGTTCTACAATATCGTATGGTATGGAAGGCATTCGTCACAGCTTTTGTCTAACGTCTTCGCTACATCGAATTGCATTTGAGGTAGCTGTCTCCGTTACTGGTGGTGTCGGCGACGTTTCGGTTTCATATCTGTACAGTTCTCGTTTTATAAAACCTAAAGACAGCATCCGTCCGTCTGCAGCCTCTTCGATACGCCCTAACGGTTACTAACAGCTGCTGGAATCTGTCTAAATTAATTGTACATCGCTTTGGAATAACACACTGCGCATCCCTAGTAACTGACAGGCAACATGGCTGAAACTACAATGAAGATCGGATCGTGCGCAGATGGCGTTACAATGACAGAACGTTCTTTTTAAGGCACAGGGACACCGCGGCGAGCATACAGACGTAGGCATATGCGAGACCTGAAATTCAAACAGTGGCGCTGATAACGACTTCCGTTTTCTAGGGCATATCGCCGATACTCCACCACCGCCTCGCCTGTTCTTTCTCTAAATAACAACAAATGCTTCCTGCGCAGCTCACACTTCTTAGGCTTCCCTGAAGATGGAGGCGGCAAAATCCTTCCAAACATTCCCACCCACTTATAAATCTACACGTCCTCATACACCAGATGACCTAACTATTCACACAGAAGTTCGTTGTAATGCGGACTGCGTCACAACGTAGTGTCGTCCTACCAGTACAGAAACTGCGAGATCTGGACGTCTGTGCTGGACCGCCCTAAAAACAACAGCAATTCAATAATAAAATGCACGCAGGAATGCGGAATAATTCTTCTTGGGTATCTACCGGTCACTCCGCTAGTCCTGGTTAATGTGTCCACAAATACAAGCCACCAGAAGTAACCATGTGCCACATTAATCCACTTCACATCCTCATACCCCATCATTTCAACATATTTAGAATCGTCACCCCACCTAATATTAGGCACCCCAAGCACTACGTTAATCGCGGGCGTTCGACTACAATTATTTTACCTGCTTCCCATCCTACATGATCTGATTACCGCAATATCTGGTGGAACATAAACAGTTCACATGAATCCGGCAGCCACTTCAGTGACGGGGTCAGACTGCTGGACTGCGGGTCGGATAACCGAAGAACCGAAGCGAAAGTTCGACTGCCCAGCGAGTCAGACTTTTGCTTCACCAGCACGTTCACTTACGCACCCCATCCAATCGGTATGGGATGCTCTTTCACCAGGGGGTAGAAATGGTCGCGGCATGACGCCGACCGCTCCCCTCCACCTATAGCCCGCTAAATTCCACTCTGCCATCCGTCTCCAAGACACATTGTTTAATTGGGCACAGAACTTTCCACTTGCTACAGCAGTATGAAATCTACGGATAAAGAATCGCGTGGCATTCCGACAGCTACACCGCTGGACTTTGAAACAGTCGTATCTCACTGCTTGTTTGTCGGGCTCTGTACAATACTGCCTTACAGTTTACTAGCCTTGGCAGCATATACCACAATACCATGCACTCTCTCCACATACGAACCACAAAGCAAAAGTGATGTAAAGCTTTCCCGTGCTTAACAGCACACATCTGGGGAACTGGCGGTGTTAAGTTCGCGCATTAACGCGGTGCCACAAGGAGGCAGGTGGTCATCACCACCTTCCGAGCACTTTAACCGAGCCCTCCCCACCGCCCAATGGATAGCGGCCTGGACGAGCCCCAGAGACGACTTAGACGCTTTAGAGAACTATAGCTCTTGCCCCTGTCGGGAATCGAACAAATCACAAAGACATGATAAACAGTTCCCAGCTAACTCATGCTGTGGCTGCAGGAAAGCTAAATTCGTCTGACACAATGTGAACTTTCGCATTGCCGCCATGTTTGCACACACCAACATTTCATGCACAATGAACAGGTACATTCACCAACAATCTCCTGCCAAATGTCGCATGCACAAATACAACCGCTTACCAGTCAACGACATGAAACTGAAAGCTTTAGAAAACGCGCGGAGGTTACGTTGTCACAGAAATTTCCATCTTTTCCTGTATCTGTTACCTGCGTTACTGAAGGCCTAAAAGTGGCACTAGTGTCGCCTCCATCTCCCAACTCAGCCCATCGGCCATTTTGTTGTTAATGAATGCAGAAAATGAACAAACATGGCACTGCGGCGCCCCAGCTTCCTCAGAAGCACGATGGCAAGGACGATCAAAGGGAATGGCCAGAACGACACGCGTGTTAATGACAGCAGACTAAGCAACAGACCTATACACTCACTCCTATCAAATCTGTCACTCCACTGAATGATTTCGACAGTTGCAAAAGCAATATTACAATTTTCGAACATTATGTACAAATAACGAACTTCCATATAAAGGAGCACAAAGAGCTGTGACGCAGACATTCGCCTGTTCGGATCAGCCAATCCATCTATCAATGCCGACTACTACACTACACATTGGCCACCCCATGACAAAGCTGTGACGTCATCCCTGGATTAATCCACACCAGAGGGCCGACCGGATGTATGGTGCACAGTCCCACACAGTGTGCCATCAAATGGTGGCAGGGCATCTCAGGTCTGCCCAACACTTGAAAACAGCGACTTCTCGAACAAGTATCTACACCATTTTAAAAACTGAAACTCGCTGAGACACACTTTCCATCAATCCCAAAAGTAAAAAGACAGGCGATGCACGTATAACCTAACACTGAGGTGTGTCCGTGCTACTGTTGCAGTGGAAAAAGCAATAAGTGCTACAAATTCAGAGTCTGTGTTTGTAGCCTTAGGTATCCAGTATGCAATGCTCATGCGCCATATTGGCATTTGTGGCCCGTCTGGCTCTACAAACCTTTTCCACATTATCTCATAAACGGCACGATTTTTTGAAGAAAAAAAAGTTATTGAACACGTGTTTTGATATTCTATGCAACCTCTGTCCGAAACATTCCTCATTTTACAAAGAAATTAGCGAGAGATGATCATAAATGAATATTGGTCTATGTGTTAAGTACCCTTTATTCTTGTGCGATTTTAATTGAACTTAAATTTTCTCGACAGGCTTTCGAAAAATATCAAAACATCAAATTTCATAAAAATCCGTCCAGTGGGAGCCGAGTTGTTCCATACGGACAGATATGACGAAGCTAACAGTCGCTTTTCGCAATTCTACAAACGCACCTAACAACAGTATCGAACTCGGGACTTTTCGCACATAACTCCACAATCGTAACAACCGCGGGTTACATATACATATATACACACACACACAAATTTCCGGCTGACAGCATATTTTCCGCAGCCTCTTGTGTGAACGCGAGAAACGTTTCATTCGCCCAAAAAAAACCCCCGCTACTGTCAGCAGTTGCCCGGATATACTTCTCTTATCGACTGGGTTCCTGGCCCCTAACACTTGCAGGATATAATTAACTGCAACACATGGAAGTTCCGGTAATTAATGTGTCCAACTGCAATACAATTCGCTAGTGCTCGCAACAACTGCTGAGGGCAAACGAACTTGCCCGTTGCCGACTGCGCACCGTCCAATATCCACAATTATTCCCATTAACCGCTGCAACTATGGTCCATTACATAAATGTGACAGACGCCCACCCCTGCAACTTTATCCCCCCCCCCAAATCCCATTAGCCTCCCACATTTTCACGTTTCTTCAATGGAAACGTCAGCTTATTTAACAATAAAATACTATTACGCTTAAACCACAACTCTCCGTTACTCACACTATCATCAGCTTCATGTTTCGGCATGTAACAAAGCCATCGTCAGGCGAAACATGCAGTTGAGTCTTCTTCCATCAGCTTTACAACCCTTTGTGGGTATTGGCTTTCTTAACCAGGTCATTCCAAGCCTTCCAATTCGACGTCAGTTCCAATTTTTCACATTCCTTATTCATTTTCCTTGGGAGATGCAATGGTCGTCGTTGGAGTATCCACCCAGCTATGTCTACCTGATATTTCATGGCCCAACCCTCCAAACTGGAGGACCGGGATATTCTTTCGCAGCTCTCTTTGCCGAAAAGTTCCAGGCAGTCGTCTTCATCCTCTCTCGTTTGCTACATCAGCGACGCATCGTCCAGGAGGTACCACTTTAAGGGAAGAGTATGATTTGTCAGCAGAGCTGATCAGCTGGCATTTCTCAGTATTCAGTATGCCTGCATATTCGACATCTGCAAGCCTGTCTGAGACCAAAACTAAACCTTATCCCCATGTATTTGATTACAGCGAATAATAATGGAATTGTGATTGGAGTGTACTAGTCTTCCACTGTTATTACATACATACCGGAACGAACCACCTCATAAATAGCAAAGTTCTTTCCAGCAGCTCGTACTCTGCAAGGGCGCACAATGGCACGTTAACCTGTATCAGCTCTCACAGGAAGACCTGCTATACTATTCTTTTAAGATATGAAGCCCGTTTTGCTATTTACTCCAGTCGAAATGTAACGCGCAAAACAATCCAAGCCTGTGCAAGACCGTGCGGCATTTGCAGACATGACTACCTTCTCGCCACCATCTCATCTCTCTTGGCTTCCAGACAGACCTATCGGCGTACGCTTTACATTTATAAGCATGTACAATAAACCCTCGGGCTACACAAGGAAAGAAGCATTTCAAAACTAGCCTTCCGATTATCATGATTTCAAGAAGGATTCTTCTGTGTGACGTAAATTCCCCTACGAGACGTCCTCGAGACTGCTGTGCCCCCTCCTCCCAGGTCACTAGTGACACGTACCATGAACCGGAACTAACGCTGTCTCCCGAAACATTCCCAACTTACAAATCGTCTGAAAAAATCCGTAGCACAGGTACAAAAACAATTACTTTCACAAGTAAGACAAGACAGGCAATTTACTGTATAGCGTAATATTAAGGCGTGAGTCGTGCAACCATTGTTGCAGTGTGTGTTTGTAGCTATAGGTATCAAGCGTACACTGCGCATGCTCCATATTGTCATCTGTAGCCTGCCCGGTTCTAGTTTTCCACATTATCTCATACACGGCATGATTTTCGAAAGAAAAAAAGAAGTCATTCAACATGCAATGTGCGTTTTGACTTTCTCTACAACTTTTGTCTGAAACATTTATCAATCTAAGAAGAACTGAGCGGCGAGATGTGATCAACAATGTATGATGGTCTTACCGTAAATTTCTTGTTATTCTTGTTCGATTTTAATAAAGCTTGAATTTTCTCGACAGATTTTCGAAAAAATACTCAAATATAAAATTTCACGAAAATCCGTATACTGGGAGCCAAGTTGTTCCATGTGGAAATACAGACGGGCAGACAGAGATGACGGAGCTTTATAGTCGCTTTTCGCAATTTTGCGAAGGCGTCTAAAAAACTGGTGACTACAACGCAAAAGATTAACCGCGACTGGAATGCACTTTGTTGCACGTGTAATGAGAACGTCCCTGGCAGTATTCCCTCGGGTTTCAATTGGACTAAGCACATGGAAGCCATACTGAATTCCCCCGTGCCTGGGATCCGGTTTTCATAACCTTGTCAATGTCGATTGTCGTGTCTGAGGAACGCCTGCTGCACGAGGGAGGGTGGGCCGTTATTTCGGCAGGTTCTGAACTTTTTGTACATTCGTAACAAGTCGGCGAGGTTGTTGTCTTCTGCAAACACGCAGTCACTGCTCTGACCCGAAACAGATTTCGTGACATGAATCTGAAACAGGTGAATATCCGCTCAGGGACTATCTTTACAGGAACACGATTTATGAGACGCGGTTACAAAGCAAATGCGAAAAACGACCCTTAGCCTTGTCGTTAAGTGTCCGTCCGTCTGTGTGTCCGACTATACACAGCACGACTCCCACAGGACGGAAATTTTTGACGTTTGATCAAAATCGGACAAAAACAACAGACACTTTACTTGACCTGTAGCGTACAATCAAAAATCCTTCACCTAAAACAAATAATGAACTTTAAAAAAGCCATACTTATTTAATGGACTTCCCTCCATTTTGCTCAGTAATATAAAATTTAATGAGCGCAGAAAATAATTTTTTTATTCATAATATTCATTTGGCCGCCCCTCGGACTCTGCTGGCCGGGGGGGGGGGCGGCGGCCGTGTCACTCGTCCCCTCCAAATCACGCCCGTGCTACCAGCCAACTATTCACAATATCTCACCGTGACTGGTGTTTGTAATTCACAGCCTGTGTTCCATGCACGGTACGAGACGAGGCCGAACACAAAGTTGACGATACGAGCATAAAAACAAGGCACGGCCAGTTTTAAAACTCGCCGTTAACGAAATAAGCATGCGGACTACAATTAATTAACAAATATTGCCTCCCCCCAACCCCCAACATCTGCAACTTCTACGATTCATCGACTTCAAACTGACGGATTATTTAACTCGGCCATAATAAAATACCTGCTGATTAAACAGGGCAGCAGTGAGACTTAAAATTGGCATTGCGATACTCCGTTGCTGGTTCGCACGTCACGACCAATAGTAGTTATGTTCTCACTTGGGAAACGAACTGTATTAAATACGCGGGGTACCTAGACCCCCCCCCCCCCGCCGGCTCCGGTAAAAAATTGTTTAACGGAGAGCCCAACTACCAATTCCAAGTTATTTTTCTACATGCAAGTAACAGGTTATGAAACACGATAGTCGATGCAACGAAAAGGTAGCAAAAGGCATCAAAAAACGTATTAAGTCTATTCCAGAATGTTCGCGAAACACTGACAGAACCATGAGAAGTGTCAGTTTGGTACAGCCGATATCCCTACCCGATACATTTCGCATACGAAACAGGGCTTTTCACCGTCACACTATAGGCTAGGTGAACCCAAGACATCGACTGCTCTGCGTGATATCGGGTTTCACAGCAGTGTTAATCAAATACGAAGTACCCTCTAACACGACACCTTGTCGGTAATGTTACCGACGAGCAGGTAAATGCCTCCAGCTTCACTCACTTTTCTTGGACCATCCTGAAAACAGAAGTTGGCGAAATGTCGGTTATAAATTACCATTCGGCACGGACTCGTATTACAGGAAACTTGTATCTTCATCTGTTACGCTCGCGATACAGGGCTATACGTTCGCCCCGTCAAAACGGGCTTCTAAATTCTGTAATTCGGATCTCAAGCACTACCAGGAAGTTGACACCCTTAAGGACCGCACTCCGCCTCTGAATACGGTCGTGCTGCAAGTGCGACAACTTAAAACCGAAGGGGAACGAGATCCATGCCATCATTTATGAACCCACTGGCCTTGAGAGCAGAGTTCAGTACTTTACTGTTGAGATTTAAACGGACATTTAAAGTACGGTCCAACAGGAAATACAGGGTCCCGAAGGATTAACGAGTGCACCTGCAGTACCTGGGCCAAACTACACGCATGACAGGTACGTCGGAGAAGTTGCCGCATTGTAAGGCGCATGCAACTCTTGACAAAGTACCTGTTCAAAGAACACACAGTACAGTGACAACGGAACACAGTTCAGTTCATAATAAAAAGGCTCAAAGACCTGATGTTCCGTGTTGCAACGAGCAGTTACTTTTGTTGCCCAAACTAATACGTAATCATCATTCCCCAGGGGGCACCGCCTCTTCCAAGGTTTATGTTAAACCGGGCGGTTGGATTGCGTGATCCAATCAAGTGTGGGCTATGCCAGCGGTAGCGTTGCTGGTGTAGTCACCGAAGCTGGACTGGCTTCAGCAGAGAAGCCAGACAAAGAATACCCCATAATGAAGGAGTACGGAAGACTCCTTAGGCGTGCAGTAAACCTCCCTTGGGGAGAACAACCTAAATCAGATCTTGGCCCTCCAGGTTGGGGGATGAGCATGTGGCTGACATCATTCTGGAGAAAATACTGATGTTGAGATGCCCAAAGACGAAAGCCAAGGCCAAACTTACAGGACTGTAGTGCGACAAAAGAAGAACCGGCCATTCATGAACATGAAAGCGAGCCCGAGAAACGTTACATACAAAAAAGAAGTGAACAAGCCTCAAGGAGCAGTATTCCATAAAGCAGCATACAAATTCGAAAACGGTGCTCCCTAAATGCCCACTGTCACCTGTTTGGAAACGGCACTTCAGGAAGACACAAAAGTTGTACGAATAACAACCAGAATTCGCATTTCAGCAGCATCATGATGCAGGATATTAGGAGAGGGTTTCTTGGGTAGAAAGAAAAATCCATTTATGGTCTTACGTAAAGCATAACTTGTAATCCGTCAAAAAGACCAGAAATCGAAACAACTCGTGGGTCCATTTCGGTAAGCCATCCCCTACCCAAGTCTGCATACAAGCTACCTACCCCTGCTGGTATCTCATAATCGCTTCGTTAACGAGTGCATGTAGTTGGTTTCCTTGGGACCTGCAACAAGTAGTAATTGAATTGCGGCATGTGCCCAGCTGACCGTAATATCGTGAGCACTACCAGCAATGTGCACTGCTTTGTGTCATTTCTACAGGCCATGTCATATATTGCTAACTGCACTGGTAACATCTGGCGCAAGAACTTCCTTCTAAAAGACGTTATTGAAGGAAAGATGGATGGAAGAATATAAGGGATGCGAAGAAGATGTAAGCAGGTACTGGATGAACCACGGGAAACGAGAGGATACTGGAAACTGAGAGAGGTAGCACTACATCGTAATGGGTGGAGACATCGTTTTGGAAGGGGCTATGGACAGGTAAGGCAGACTGCGGAATGAACAGATAAGTGAATGCATGAATGAATGAGTTTTGTTTAAACCGGTATAATACGTATCTTCAACGAAAAAAAATAAATTAGGATGAAATTGGTATGGCATGTAGAAGGCATGTTGGAGATTGCACACCGCATTTTAATCTGGAAACCTAACGGAAGAAACCATTACGAAACACAGAATACACGTAGGAAACGACACAACACAGACAGTGTGCGTGTAATATTGACGTGCGATCGTGCAGCCAATAGTGCAGTAGAAACACAATGAGTATTTCATATTCTGAGAGCGTGTTTGCAGCCTTAGGTATCCAACATGCAAAGCGCATGCGGCACAATGCCAACTGTCGCCTGTCTGGCTCTATAATTTTTTTCCCACTTTACCTCATAAACGGCAGGATTCTCGAAAAAAGTTATTGAACACAAAATGTGTTTTTTTTGGTATAAATTTTGGCTGAAAATTTTCTTATTCTAAGAAGAACTGGGCGTGTACATTGGTCTTCGTCTAAACTACCCGTTATTCTTGTCGGATTTTAAAAAGCATGAATTTTCTCGACAGATTTTAAAAAAATAATGAAATATCGCATTTCATTAAAATCTGTCCAGTGGGGGCCGAGATGTTCCATGCGGACGGACGGACGGACGGGACGAAGCCAATAGTCATTTTCCGCATATTTGCTAACGCGCCTAAAAATCTGTTCTTAAACAAATTGTGGACGAAGGCGGACGGATGCATATGACTGCCAAACAAGGTATCGAACCTCGGAATTACGTAGACACCAAGAATATGACAATCTGGGCGACTCTCAGCTTGTCAAGAACGACTCTGCTTATGGAATGTGTTGAAAAACAAAGCACCGCATGACATGAGCCGTACAATCTGAATTCTTCACAAATTTCGTAGCTACGGTTACAGTACTAGGATTGTGTCAGCGTCGCGCCGCATTCCTGCGCGGTTCACTGAACAACTGTAGTGTTCCAGACATCTGTTGGTCACGACAATGCGTAAAAAGAACCGCTGAATCAGCCACAAGCCAAAAAGCCAGTCTCAATATGGCTTCTCAGAACGCAGCTTCGAAGAATATTAATTTCAGTTTCGCAAGACTTAGTTTACATAATAATACAGCCGATACATAAGACGCAGTACACACGACCTCCCACTCAAATGTAGCTTACATAATAATACAGCCGATACATAAGACGCAGTACACACGACCTCCCACTCAAATGTAGCTTACATAATCATACAGCCGATACATAAGACGCAGTACACACGACCTCCCACTCAAATGTAGCTTACATAATCATACAGCCGATACATAAGACGCAGTACAAACGACCTCCCACTCAAATGTAATCAGATTACCAATGTAATGGGAAGGATTTGGGAGGAAACCAACACGATCAATTGCAAAGCATTAGTGCACCACTTCCGGGCAATCAATGCAATCATGGATCGGAATAACCGATAACCGGTCATGCATTCGAATCAGCAGTCTCCCAAACAGCGTGTATGTACACGACAAGTCAGCCACATCGCCACTTTTCCATATAAACCGCTAACTTACGCGAATTTTTAGGTGCGTTCGCAAAATTGCGAAAAACGACTACTGAGTTTGTCACATCTGCCCATCTGTGCGACCGCATGGGAACAACTCTGCTCCCACTTAACGGATTTTCCTGAAATCTGATACGAGTATTTTTCAAACATTTGTACAGGAAATTCGACTTTCATTAACACATGACAAAAAAACGAGTACTTCACATGAACACACGTGTGTACTTATGGTATCTCACTGAATTGTTCTTAAAATGAAAGAGATTTCAGATAAACAGATGTAGCGAATATCAAAATGCACATTTTATTTTCAATAACTATCCCCCGAGAATCGTGCCGCTTTTGTGATAATGCAGAAAATTATGATACAGACAGGCCACAAATGACAATATAATAATGCGCATGCGCTTTGCATGCAGGGTAACTAAAGCTACACACACACACACACACA
>Ga0136643_10014660_pt1 | contig 11771 bp, 6 predicted proteins | sample TergutLab28metaG_FD_96883 | JGI IMG/M metagenome (GOLD analysis project Ga0136643, IMG submission 96883) | Labiotermes labralis P1 segment gut microbial communities from Petit-Saut dam, French Guiana - Lab288 P1 (version 3) (version 3) | ecosystem: Host-associated > Arthropoda: Insects >...
GCGCTGTAAACACGTTTCATCTCGGTTATAAAAACCAATCAGTTTATGCTGTAAGTGGCACAAGTCGCTGTTTGTTCTCAGATAAATACAAAACACATAAATACAGTGTGGACAGAGCGTACAGTTGCTGAATGTTAAACTGGTGGTGCATCACGTAACCAGTAGGCTTTAAAAGGTTAATGGTTTTGAAATTCTGTATTAGGTTAGGAAAATATGGACAAAAAATAAATGCAACGAATGTCGCCATTTAGTGTTCATTAGCCAATCGTGTTGTGTATGTGGATGGTCCTGGGTTTGAAAGCCGGTACGGAGACAGGATATTCCTTGTTACTTTCGCGTTCTTTTGCAGCAATGGATTAAATTACTTTGTGGAAAGTAATTTAAAATCGTAACTATAGAAAGGTTATCAGTTTTCTGTATAGGCTCGGAGGATGTGTATGGCAGTTTATGCTGCAGTAGGGTTATGAATTAGGCGTACCTTCGATTTATGTCGGTAGCGATTTGAAGAGACAGGTTAGTAGAATGAATATGAAGCAGACGGGAAAGAAGAAACAATTGAGTCAACAAATTATAATTTGAAACAGCGTGTAAACAGAATAACGGAAAATCTGATTATTGAAGTATACTTATTTTTCGCTAGGTAAAAAGGACGTGTGAAGACCTAGGACTAGATGGGCTCACCGTTCCAATTGTGACCTTATGAACGGATTTCGAGCCGGTTTTTAAGTGTGTTATTTAACGATGTCAAATTCTGAAAGTGTATACTGCCAGTGATGAATGAACGAGTGGAGGAATGGCAGAATTGTACTGACTGGGGAAAACCCGAAGGACTGGGAGGACAATAAAAAATTTGGAGTGCCGTTTCATCCACCAGAAATCCCACGTAGACTGGCCTGGTTTTCGGTCTGGGCCTTCGCGTTGAAGGTCCTTCGACTTCTGACCCATTTCATAGCCCGCCCGGGTTGCAAACCCGGTAAGAAATTCGAAGAAGGGAATATGCGATGTTTGTAGTGTTCTGCCTAACGTGATGGCAGCGTGTCAGAGTGTCTGTTATTTATAAAGCCGCCACAGTGCCTGTCGACATGTTCGACCCGTCCATGACTTAATTGTTGTTTATTAAATTGGAGTAAATCAAACGGCGTTTCGCGAGAATTTGGTAAAAGCCCTCCCTCGTTGTGTCAATGTTGGACCCTTTGCAATACAGCCTTTATAAGAATGGAACTAAAGTCTATTCTGATTTTGTAGTCGTCTTTGGAGTGTTCTTCTTCTTCTTCTTCTTCTTCTTCTTCTTCTTCTTCTCCTCCTCCTCCTCCTTCTTCTTCTTCTTCTTCTCCTCCTCCTCCTTATTCTTCATCTTATCCTCCTCCTCCTCCTCCTTCTCCTCCTCCTCCGTCTTCTTTTTCTTTTCCTTCTTCTTCTTCTTCTTCTTCTTCTTCTTCTTCTTCTTCTTCTTCTTCTTCTTCAGGCACTGAACTTCCTTTATCGGTTTAAAGTTATGGCCTTCTCAGCGACATCTTTCCATTTCCCTCGATCCTGGACGCAGATTATCCATTTTTTAACCTTCATTTGGCAAATATCCTGTTTGACGTTATCCTCCCATCGATACTTGGGTCTTCATTGTGATCTTTTGGTTGGAGGATTCCATTTAAATATCTTCTTGACTGTTCTGATATCTGGCATTCTCTGTACGTGACCAAACCAGCTTAGTCTTTGAGCTTTAATACAGTTGACTATATTTGTATGTTTTATCAGTTTATCAAATTCTTCGTTAGTTTTAATCCTCCATATTCAATTTTCTTCCGTAGGCCCAAATATTCTTCTTAAAATTTTCCTCTCAAAGACCAGCAAATTCTGAATTGTGGTTTCTTTCAGCACCCTTGTTTCTGAGACGTATGTCACTGTTGATCTTATGACAGTTCTGTATAATTTTAATTTAGAGCTCTTAGTGACTAATCTACTTTTAAAGAACTTTTGGTTTGCGTAGTAACTCTTTCTGTATTTGGATTCTCAATATAAGCGAATGTTACATGATACGATTTAATGTAGTTTACGATCTCGTCTGTTAGTGAGATTTGTATGTGGATGAAAAAGGAAAACTCGCATTTCTAAATGCCTAAAACGAATACTCTTGAGAGTGTTTTACGTTACCTATTTTTAATGGGAAATTTAAGCGTTCTAAATGACAGTTACAAGTTTTGAGTTTCTCTTCCACTATTTTTACCTCGTTAGTGGCAGAAAATTGATATTGGCAATGAACTATCTGTTTGTGTATTTTATTTAAGTAATACACCAACAAATGCACATACATATAGTCTTCAATGATGTAAAATTTACATTAAAACACTTAAAACGTTCCTACATGTTTCGATCATAGATCATCCTCAGCATACTTTGTTCCTTGTTAAAATTACAGTTTAAAACACTTAGTGATTTACTTCGTTATGTTAATCACTTAGGATGTATGGTTCTTTTAGAGTTAGAAGTGTTCAAGCTATAATGGTAATTGCGAATCCCAAGATGTCCTTTACCGTGAAGTAGGGGTGGAATGGGATTTTGTCTGTATTTTTATTTAGTCCTAGCGGATTATTTGATCCTGTTTGGAGCAGGAATAGTAAGTAAAGTATTCTCCCTGAGGATGATCGTATGATCGAAACATGTGGGAGCGTTTTAAGCGTTTTAACGTAAATTTTAGATTATTAGAGACTATATATGTACATTTATTGGTGTGTCACTTAAATAAACTATAAAATGCACGGAGCAACGATAAAGATGTCTGTTTCTGTATTAAAACAAGTTCTGGGAGTCTGTTACTTGTATTTCCATTAATATATCACCTCCACCTTGGCTTGTCGTGTTCTGTTTTTTTTACGTGTGCGTAATAAATGTCCAGTTCTGGCCTATTTATATGTAACTTTGTCTGATCTGTACTTACTTCGTGAGTGTGTAAAATTTTACTGCTGTCGCTTGAATATTGCGTTAAATTTCCCCCTTCGGTATAAATTTTGCCATTTGCCAATTGCCGTTGGTGTGAAGCCTTCTTTTCTTTGTGTCAGCATGATCTTACTACCAGTAAAGGTAAAATTTATGATATCTGATAAAATTTAACATTATAATTTTCTGTTTGTTCTGACTGTATTTACAGTGTGAGCATACCTAGAATTTTAATGTATCCACAGTAGAAACCATTAGAATTTATGCAGGTTTCCAGCAGGTGGGTCTGTGACCCTTTCTCTGAATTTCTTATGGTTTTTTTTCATAATCAACTTCTATGTAAAAACATATTTACATGAGAGACGGGTAAAGCTGCTGTATGAGGCTTTTGTTCCCGAGACGACGTAATGGTTTCTTACATAGTCAACAAAGCTCATTCCTTATTGAAGGGGATGTATCGTTCTGCGCAAGGGAACGGCCGGTGTGTGCGGCTGATGTGTGCCTCGCCACTGATGTTGTGATGATGTTTTCTTGCTGTACTTTCAAACAAAACAAAACACACACAGACCAATTACAACGCGTTACCGTATTTTATTTGCATATTTATCCTGCTGTAAACTTAGAACTTTATTTCATATAAACATTTAGCTTTCCTTTGATTAGCGGAATTGTAAAATACATCGTCTGTTGTGTTGTAAAGTCTAATGGATGTAAGCGTAGAGAAGAAAACCAACTGGATGCTACTGAATGCTTTATTGCACTTATAATCTGGTGAACATGTTTCGGGCACTTATATGACCATCATCAGCAGCTCGAGACTATAATTGTGTTATTGCCGCATATGGTGTGTAATGCCTTGGTTGCTGGTGGTCGGTTGTTCCGAGCAGAGCAGCAGGCTATGGGTCCGGGACGAGGGAAATTTCCCTTGAGAATGAAAACATGGAACAGCTGTAATTCAACCATAGATTGGAAATGATGTGGGTGGTCTTATTCGTCAAATCTCCATGGACTAATTCGGAGTTTTTTTTACCTGCACGATTACCACCGTGGGCCGGGATAACTCAGTTGGTATAGCTACTCGCTACAGGCTGGGAGGTCCAGGGATCGAATCCCGGTGGGGGGAAGAGATTTTCTGCACCCGTCCAGACAGTCCCTGAGCCCCACCCAGCCTCCTGTAGGACGGGTATCGGGCTCCCAGGGGTAAAGCGGCTTGGGCGTGGCGTTGACCACCTACCCCTTCTAGAGCCGTGGTTAAAGAAAGAGTACAGCTATACATCTCCTCCCCCTCTGGACCTTCGTGGCCTGTTGTAGGGTGACCTTTACCATTCCCTTTTGCACCATCACCACTTGTACTTTTCTAGTTGTCTAGTACTCCGGAGGAGAAGCGTTCAGAACGTGAAACTGAACTCTGACCTCCATTTGGAACGCTGACACAGAATCCTCGGGCGCCTACTTCCACGTGTTGTGTTTGAACACATATTGTTTACGTGTTAAATCCTCAACAAAAACGCCAATCTCTTTTGGCAGTCGGTAGACATATTAATTCCTTGGAATTTCATGGCGGTTGCCACTCAAGTGTCAGCCTTCCCTTCATATGCCATGCAGGATAACAAGTTTGTTCTGACGATTTCACCTGAGCTATCAACTTGAAGACAGAGGCAGCACTTCCCTGCGAAACGCTGGAAAAATCTTATTATCCTCTTCGGCGTAAATATCCGGAAGGCTATCTCTTGAGACTAGCTACATTTGGGAACGGTCTTGGTTGCGATCCAAGCAGTGGTCATTGAAACATTTCACTACACGACCTCAGTTTGGACTTTTTACGACACGTGCAGTCCGCTGTGGATTTATACCTCGTATAACCTTAAGCTGGCCACTCTAATTTACCTCCGTGATTCGGAATAAGTGGAGCCTAACTTGGCATTCTAATTTTTCAGTGACGTATCTTTGCGAAATTTGAAGTTCTGTCATCAGTGCTAATGACGGTTCATGTCTTCTTGGGATGATACGCTGTATAGAGTGACAGCCGACGTTTCGGAAAGGCGTAGTGCTTTCATCTTGGAAGGTAAAACGGTGAAGTTGAAGGCACTACACCGCTCCGAAACGTCGGCAACCAGTCGATACAGCGTAATATTCCAGGAAATTTGAAATATTAATTTTTCTTTCACAATCCATCTTTGTATGGTTGCTCGGGACCTTTCGGACACTCGGAAGCGGTCAAGCCGCCATTTTTCTTACCCCTCGACGTCATAAAACGTCAACCTTAGTGGCTGCTCCGTCCCCAGGCGATGTCCTCGTTGCTATAGCTGTTTTACGTTATCCATTACATTAGCGGTTTCCCCGAATTTCTCCCTTGTAACTCAGTGTTACAGTGGCTACTTCTTGGGACACCACAGGTGATCTGAAAAATTTCATTTGCCGATTGCTTCGTTTTTTATAGCCCTTCTTTATAATCCACTCATTTGGTTCGGCCACTCTTTTGTTAAATCTTGATTCATTGTTTGTGTTAACGCACAGATTGAGTGCGAATGGAGGAAGCCCACATGACGCAGGCCTGTATGAGTTCACAGCGTGGTCCCAAACTATAAAGGTGCGTGTCTGTTGGTATAACCGTGTTCACGACGGCTTATCCCTGGACACTACTAGTGCTTTGCCACACTCTGTTTATTTACTTTGTGTGTGCGGTTAGGATTTTGCCCATGGTCGTAAATTTAAGCTCATTGCGTCAACCTGATTTAGGGACAGTGTAAGCTGTAGGACGTACTTGGCATTTAGATTTGCCGCTCTCAGTTGAGAATCTGTCCGTGTTTGAAGTAATCTTGTGCACCCCTGTTTGAAGATTGAAAGATAACGTGTAATTTAAGCGTAAAACCGCTTCTTTGCATGCCATAAAGGCATATGAAGAGGACAGAGACATGACTCCACACAGAGGTAACTACGGCATAACAATGAGGTAAATGGTTAGGCTCACTCCCAGGCCGATTTACCCTCGTGGGAAGTGCTCCCGTTACCCATGGAATAGGAGGCTGTGTGGCTCTCAGAACCTGTGTAGACACTTCGAAGTAGCGATAAGTATCTTGCGTCCACCAGGAATCGAACCATGATTCATCGGTAACGAAACCCGTATCTAGGTCGGTGTCCCGGTTGAGCTAAGCCTGCTCCATAAAGCGATAAAAGGAGGCCTTCTAGAAATCTCTCTGTATGATAGAGCCTATGAGAATTTAAGGGACAACTAATATTAGGGCCAATAGAGGAATCTTGAGCTGCATAAACAAACTGTGATGAAATCGGATCGGTAAATTGGCTTGTCATATTTTATCCTGCCTTTATGCAAAACGAGGGGGACCGCGGTGACACAGTGGTTAAGGTGCTGTGCTACAAATCGGTAGGTCGTTGGTTCGATCCCAGCTGGTGTCATTGGAATTTTTCATTGACATAATCCTTCCGATCGCACTATGGCCCTGGGGTCTACTCAGTCTCTAACAGAAATGAGTACCAGAAGCATTTCCTGGGGGTAAAGGCGGCCGGTGCGTAAGGCTGGCAGCCTTACCATCATCCTGTGCCGTTGTCATGAAATCTGGGAACCTTAACTTCCTGGAACCCTCTGGACCCCTCCAGGCCTGTAACGGGACTGCTTTACCTTTTTATGCAAAACGAAGGTTCTCCCACTTTTTATGGAATCCGAAAGTTTATGATCGGATTCACAAGCGTCCATTATTGGACCTTCTCAGCCAGATGAATGTAGTCCAGAAAGTCGCTTCCTGATCTCTTCAGGTGGGTTTTGATATTACGATTCTGCGGTTTTGATAAACAGTCTCTGCTAATATCACGTATGCATTTTTGATAAATTTTACTTTGCCACAAAAACACATGTAACACGTACGCTTCAAAATGGGAATGAGGTGGAGAAATGTGTACCCTGTTTTTTATTCTGGTAAATATAGCTCATGATGGCCAATTGTTTTTAGCCGAAACATGTAGCGTTATAAAGGTAAAACAGTCCCGTTACAGGCCTGGAGAGGCCCAGAGGGTTCTGAGGAAGTTAAGGTTCCCAGATTACATGACAACGGCACAGGATGGTGGTAAGGTTATCAGCCTTACGCACCGGTCTCGTTTACCCCTAGGAAATACTCCTGGTACTCATTTCTGTTAAGGGCTGAGTTGACCCCAGGGCCATAGACATGTAGCGTTTTACTTGCTGCATATAACGTTGTGATGACTGATAGCATAGAGATTGAGTAGAGCTTTACAACGAACCAAATACAGTTAAAGTAATAAAATCCAGTAGACTGTGGTGGGCTGGCCATGTTGTGCGAATGAATGGTAACGAATTACCTAAAAAGATATTGTGGACGAGCCCTGGAGGTCAACGAGGACGTGGCCGACGGAAATCAAGATGGATTGACAGATTGGAGGACGACACAAGTAAACTGGGTTGTATAAATTGTCGGGCGGATGTCCAGGGCAGAGGTCGCAGGCGACATTTGCTTGAGAAGGCCCAGGGCTGTAGAGCCGATGATGATGATGATGATGATGATGATGATGATGTTGTTGACTGATTGCTACTTCCTTTTGTATTGAAGTTAAAAAAAACTTTAAGTATGTACATCGGACGGATTAACTTCGCTATGTTGTCAGATGCATACGTAGGCTCAGTCAGACTGGAAACTCGCCAGACTATAACTTTCTTAGCTTTGGCGGCCCTACAGAACATAATGTAATTTTATGATAATTGTGTGTTGTCGTTACCAAGGACATGTTGGCGCCCCGGCGAGCTAATAATTTGGTGCTCTTCAAACTGATATTTTTTAAATACATTTTCGGTCTGTGACAGGGCTGGCGAATATTTTTTTTTTTTTAGCCTCGTACCCAAAATGCGGGTAATTTTCGGAGAAATTCTTTCGCGTGTGGACACCTGAGATTACTAACACAAGATTCCCGATTATTCCAGCGACGTCTTAGTACTCTGTAGTTTGGCGCCTAGGGCAGATGCCCGGATGGAACCTCTCTTAGTCCGGCCTTGCATTTTACTGTGCCACTTTCTATGTTAAGTAAAATAAGAAAGGAGGGAACTGCGGTGTGGAGCCTATTATAACTAATCTCGTCACGTGAAGCCAATATGTCTTATCAGTATGGCTTCCCTTATGTTTTACCTGATGACGTAGACAGATCGTTTGTCAAAAACCTGATGCTTCTCAAAACTTTATATTCTTAATCAATTAAGTGTGTTAGTTGTATTTTACGTCACGCTGCATAGACAACCGGTATGGGAAACGTATAAATTTGCACCTGAAAACGTACATGCGGTATTTTTTTTGTCACATTTGGCACTGTTTTCCCAAGACTGTAACGGTAGTTGAGTAAGGAAAAAGAAGAAAACTTCTCGTATCCTACAGCTTAACCCACGCCTCCTCTACTACTCGCCTCGCTTCATTGGGTTTCCAATAATTCACATCTTCACATTCACGCAGTGCTCCAGGGTTCTCACTAGCCGTAGCGATCCTATCTCTTCGATCTTCCCCACCAGCACTTCCAAAACAGATATCGTGGCGTAACAACATTGAAAACTGCTGAGCTACGGACTTTGTATAACAGATAAGTCTAAACGCTGTCTGCTTTACTAATAGTATTAAAAGTTGGTTGATATATTCGTTTCTGTACGACATATCTCTTGCGCCTTCCGGCAGATATGAAGAAACTTCGCCTAAAGCCAGAGCAAACCGCGTTCTTATTCCAATATTTCAATTTGTTCACATATTAAACCCATATCTGTATTGTACTTACTTCCAGGAGGGGAGGCTTTATCCAGTACGTCTGTATTTTATCTACTGCCCTCTTCGTAACGAATTTAGTGCACCCTCCCTAGAAGCTAATAGTCGTTCAACTAGTAATCTCTCTCCTTTAATGTCATTCTTAGGGTCATTATCGTGTCCACATGGAACCATTACCTGACTTTTCTGAGCCAGATGGGTCTAGTCCGTATCCTCAAACGATAATTTTAAGATCCATTTTAATATTGTCAAACATTATACTACAAACCCTCTGAACTGGTCTCATCTGTTACGGTGTTCTGACCAATAATACGTATGCATTTTTTATAGTAGACGAGTACAATCGTTCTAAACCTCGCTACACCATCTACCGGCAGTTGTTGACCCTGATAATGTTTGGTGAAGGGTACAAATTATGAATCTCGTAAGTATGGAAATCTTTAAATATCTGTCCGAGAACTTTGTTCTGAAACTCACTTATTGTATGTTGGAAGGACAATAGACCAATTTTCACGCTTGTACCGGGAGTGCTGATAAGTCCTTAGCCCGACTTACTTCCCAGTGTCGTAGGACGGAATCGATAGTTTCGTTGGAAGCTAAACTACTGCTCAGGTCATATAATATGTGCTTGCTGCAGACTCTCAAGAATCTTTAGAGGGATGAAAGGCAACGTATACGTTTAATTTTCACGTAAGAATTATCAGTTTGTGCTAAGGACTTATCAGCATCCCTGTACAAGGCAACAAACGGTATACGCTGCTCTTCTAGATATGAACTCTGAGAACAGTTTATGCACTGAATGGTACCAAGCTTTCGAAGAATGCTGTTCATTGTGTGTGTTCTTACTAGTAGAAGTTGAAGGGGGAATTTGATTTCGTTCTTCCCAGTTCAGTGGGCTTAATTTAAAATTGTCTAAAGAACACGTTGTTCGTACTAGCACGTACACAAATTGAATCGCGTGACATAAAAGACGGATCTCATGGAGCGCGTTACTTGAGAAATGTTTGATATGGTGATTATTTAACTAAATGCAATTGAAATGTGGAGTGAATGGATTTGCAGTAAACGAATACGAGACTAGCGGAAATTGCGTTTAAGAAATAAGTTGGTCCAGCACCATTGGAGTACGCATTTACACTTTTGTGCTATAGTCTGTCACGTTCATACGTTATTTACCCTTATTGCAGAATCGACCACGTCATGTTTCATTCGATATTTTACTCAACCCACGAATCAAAATGTGTCCCAGCACCAACCGTGCATTTTCTATAGAATATACAGCCGTTAGCTACGAACCCCTTTTTTTGTGTGTCATAAAATGTCTTACGATTTACGCATTTTTTTTCTGTTTTACAATTAATATTGTGAGCCGGTATAGCGACTGGCTACGGATTATAGGGTTTGGGTTTCGAACCCCGCTTGGGAGCGACATCTTACGCACCCGCCCAGACTGGCTGTGGAGCCCACCCTGCTTCCTGTACGGCGTGTTCCGGGTCTCGTTCCCGGGCGCAAAACAGCCGGTGCTTGGCATTAACCATCTACCTCCCTATAGCGCAGAGGTTAAAGAAAGAGTAGAGGTGTAGGTTCCGTATCCCCGTCTGTGCCCAAATGGCTGTACCTTTACTGTACAATTAATATTACTGTGATATGAGTTTTATTATCCCACAGGATTGTGACGCACTTTGTAACTGCAAAGAGTCGGAAATGTACGAGAAAAACTAAGCAGTTAAATTACTTTCACACGATTTAATATCCGCTTATTCGAATTAATGATATTCCCATATGTTCTGCTCAACTGTTCTGAATGGTCTGAGGTTCCGGCTATATGTAACACGTTGCGTTCTGTTTGGAAGGCTGCTGTGATACGATTCGGGCAGTTATTGCTCTCTGTTTCATGAGACGCGGATACAAGCCCGTAGCCAATCAACAAGAAGAAGATACCATTGGGAGAATATGAGAGCCTGTAGACGGCGAAATTCAATTACCTGGATTTCGCTTTTAGGATCCGAGTTTACTTTCGTATCATAAGCATTCTTTTTTATGTCTTCTCATTTTTGTCGTGGTACGTTTCTTTATACCTGATAGACGCCCTGTTGGGGCTTAAACAGTTCTGCCCATGTCGTGTGCATAATCAAGATGAACGTTCATATTCTCTGATGTAAAAGTAAAGCAATCCCATTACAGGCCTGGACAAGCCCTGAGGGTTCCAGGAGGTTGAGGCTCCCAGGTAAGGTATCAAGACAATCAGCACATTAAGGTTGTTAGTTATACGCACCGGCCGCCTTACCCTCCCTCCTCCCCCCCAGGAAATATTCCTGGTACTTATTTCTGTTAGAGCCTGAGTCAACCCCAGTGCCATAGTGCGGTCGGAAGGATTATGTCTATGAAAAATTCGAATAACACCATCGGGAATCGAACTCGCGAACTTGTGGCTTGTAGCGCAGTGCCCTCAACCAACTGCGCCACCGCGTACCCGTACTCTCTGAGGTACTCCTCTGAAATTGATTCATAACATTGCTTGAGGCAAGCAGGAAGTGACTTGTAATGTTCAGCTTAAAGACCAGCTTTGTTAAATGCTTGTAAGGAGGCCTGGTGCGTAAATACACCAGGAGAAGGCTGGCTTGTGTCTGAGTGTCGTCACCAGACTGCGAGACATAAATCATAGTGTGCATATGAAGATGGCTTATGAATCTTCAAAAATATGACTGAAATAAAGTTGGATGGAACGACGGAAGGCAGAGAAAATTGTGTTCACGGATAAATTAATAATAATAATAATAATATTAAACTGCAATTGGTTTGTCACCCGGTGGCAGTGGTTATTTTACACGTGTACAAAATATGAAGCTAGTTACTAATAAATTTAAGTCGGGAGGGCTACATGAGAAGCATGTAGTGGCAACTTGGAATCTTGGGAACCATCTCAGCACTTGCTTATAGACACAAGGAAACCAAGAAAAACGTGTGTCGAGGTGGCCGGTCGCAGGACCTTCCGAATACTGACTTCTAGCCAGCAGTCCGGCATCTAAAGTAAAAACAGCAATACACACATAGTACAACAAATACACA
>Ga0136643_10014663_pt1 | contig 11771 bp, 6 predicted proteins | sample TergutLab28metaG_FD_96883 | JGI IMG/M metagenome (GOLD analysis project Ga0136643, IMG submission 96883) | Labiotermes labralis P1 segment gut microbial communities from Petit-Saut dam, French Guiana - Lab288 P1 (version 3) (version 3) | ecosystem: Host-associated > Arthropoda: Insects >...
CACACACACACATACATACATACATACACACACACACACTCATACATACATACATACATACACACACACACATACATACATACACACACACACACATACATACACACATATATACATACATACATACATACATACATACATACATACATACACTGTATCCTAAGTCGTAATTTGCATTTTAAATGTCTCCTATTAGTGCCAATACAATTCTGCCGCACCCAGTATACAGACAAATGTACAGCTAAAACTGTACACAGTTCACCGACACTGTTCATTCCTCATCCTGTATACTGAATTTCACATCGCCCACTTGCAGACCGAATATTGCCCAAACTGTTCTCACCACACTTACAGTTCAGCACGCCTGTTGTTCGGCGTTTAAAACGCTCCTCAATCGTAATCGGGAAGCCAAGGACAGAATCTTGATCCGCAGGTTGGATACCTTATCCAAAACATTCCGCTGTTTTCCTAAGTCTGTATGAAAATCTCACAATAACTCGAATTGCACCACGAGCGCCCAACTTCAAGTATTCTAATTTATTATTCGCTTAATACTGATACGCAAACACAAATCACGCCGCGACCACAATTGTAGAACCTCCAGTAACAGCCCACTGCTGACATGCGTCACGTTGTCTACCCCTGTGCCATTTACTGGTCTGAATCGCTGAGCGCTGGCTGTGGTGCTGTTTCTCTTCTCTTAATCCGAGTTATCTAGTTCAGCGTACGTTGACAAGCACCCCAGTTCCCAAGAACTGTCTCCAGCGAATAGCAACCATTTATTCTAATCCAATACTGCAGCGACGTGCCACAAAACACGAAAAACGTACAGATAACTTCAAAATGTAGTTCTCACGTGTAGATCTTCGCCCTTCTGGGACGTTACGCAGCGTACTTTGGTAGCTATCTACCGAAGTGTCGGGACAACTTGTTGGTCCCTTCTGCAGGGGTCTAACAGTCCGAGAACATGGCACCGAGAGGTCGTCCCGAAACGTAGGTATCTTACTACCGAAATACGCTGCGTAACGTCCCAGAAGAGCGAAGATGTCTTTTACAATGTGGCGGAAGCCTGAAATCACGCATTCACACAAGCAGTTTACGTTGCCGTAAGCTTCGCTTTCCAAAGTGATTCTGCAGTTTTTCAAAATAGAAGACTGAACAGGAGTGAACAACGTCGGAACGGCAGCGTCACAGATAACCATGCAGGAAAGGCGTCGTCCGCTCTACGGCAAGCAGTTGCGCGATCAAAGCTCCTATATAAATGATGGCTAATGTAGACTCTGAGAGAATTTGTAGATTGTATATGCAGATGGCGCTTTAAGCTGGACACTTGCAGAAGACAAGACGTAGGGAAAGTATAGACAAAATGCAAAAATTATTGGTATTCAGGGAGAATCTGGTATGGCCATTCAGACAGGACGATCAGTCATCCCTTAAGCTAATCCGTAAGGAAAAATTTTGCTTCGTGTTATTATTATTATTGTTGTTTTTGTTATTATTAACAACTGCAATTGATTTGTCACTCGGTGGCAGTAGTCCTTACACTAGTACAGACAAAACAAATAAGAGTAAATCAATAAATATTTGTATATATATATCCTGATTCTGCTCGCAAGCTGTCAGCCAACATTTATGACATATATCATTGCTGTGTGTACAGTGAAGAACTCCTGATGATGGACAGAGAAACTGTCCGAAACATGTAGAGTTTTATTCCAAAATAAATTTCAGAAATTAGTGCATCTAGTTGGTTTTATTATAAGAATTTATCACGATGCACAGTTACCTGAAAGTCAAATACCTATGTTTATTTTGACCTATTTTATTGCTGTATTTCCAAGAAATTCTGGTGTCAGCTCCGTGAAGATGGCGAGGTAATAGGGCCGAAACATGTAGGAGCTATGTAAAAGACTGTACAAAAAATTAAAGAACAGTGCACTTGATGATGTTACATGAATTGTTTACTGCTTTTGTGATTTATTTCAAAACACGGGCACTAGTTCAGAGACTGCACAAAGTCCAGCGCTGGGATAAAAGACGAGTTGCAAAGGACTGTGAAAGAAACAAGCCTGACGTTATAGAGTATTATATTGGAATTTGTCTTGTGGGGCTGAGAAAAACCACAAATTACATCGGGGTAACTCGTAACTAGGTCGGGATTCTAAGCGGTAACTTCCAGGCATACAAGAGTAAGGCTTTACCAGCACGCTACCTGTTCGGTGTGACTCCGTACTGCTCTGGTTGCGAATCGACCGACTACGCTGCCGCATACTAAGAACAGGCCAAATGCAATCCAACCAAAAAACCAATTCCACACAGCAGACTCCTTTGTCGATGACCAATTCCACACATTTTACAGAAGATGAACGCTCATCACCGTGTTTACAAAAGCCCGCCAGTTTTCCTTAGCCCGTTTCAGATAAATACAGTCCTACGCCTCGCACCCCATCTCTTTAAAGCCCTTTTATTATTATCCTCCTTTCTAAGCCTAGTTCTTGTAAGTGATCCCTTTGTTTCAGATTTGCCCACCAAAAACCTGCACGTACTTCTTTCCTCCTTGCACATGCCATATGCCCTCCCAACACACACTCCTCGATATATTTACCACAATAAGACAAACAGAATAAACTTTCAATCCAATAATAAATTGTCGTAATAAAGTGTTACATTTTTTATTATCGTTAGATATAAGAAAGAAGAGTTTTTGAGGTAAACGATTAGACTACAAAATATCACCATTGGATTCGAGTTCTGAATTTTATTCCCTTTTTCTTTTCTCTTGTGATTCAACCAAAACGTCTTCTCGGAAATTATGCACAAGGAATATTCATCTTGGTGACCAACTGTTAACACACAAAACACTGAAGTTTACAGCATCTTAAACTGCGTTATAGTAAAAACAAAAATTTCACCTAAAACTTAAATAATGTTTCTTTTTATCCGTCGGGGTTGAATGAGTTTGCAGCACATGGTAATATGCAGCAGATGTAACGACAATATTTCAGCGTCTGAGCCTCGAGTATAAAAGTTAAACCATTTTATACAGAACTTCCCGTGCTGAGCGCTAAGCAATATATCTGATAAGATGGCACCAAGAACTTGCCTGAAGAACGTCTCAAACGACACCCTGGAGGGGAAAATAAAACCTACTTACTTTCTAAAAGGCGAAAACTATAAATTTTTTCACATTCTAGCCCTCAAGAGTACAGCGGAAACCAGCTACATGTACCATCTGACTTCACACTCAACAACTAAACACAGTGTTGTGTTACAAAGGAACTATACCGTTAGATTCATGATGATTGTTCTGATGAATAGAAACGTGTAATACTTTGTTCTACGGTTTTAACGTTTTAAAGACAAAAGTAATCTGCTTTATATATGGCATCAGTCCGTACCGCGCAGTAAACACTTTCCACCATGGTTATAAAAACCAGTCACTTAACGATGTATAAAGCAAAAGGCGCTGTTTTTTTTCTGAGATCCGTACAAAACACTCAACGCAGAGCGAGCACCATGTAGAATTTTTGAATGTTAAACCTGGTGGTACGTAAAGAAACCGTAGTTAGTAGAAGGTTAGAGAATGTTGCGCCTCACAATACACCTTGTTCGTATATCAGTTATATCAAATACCACGTGATGAAGCTAAGTAGGCACAGTGCACTTAGGTGTTTCTTATGACACAGACAAAAACAACAATTACTGAGTCAGATAAGAGATACTTACAGCCATACTGATGAGGATGTACAGCTTCTGGTACGTGACGCAATGTAGTATGGTTATGCCAGTGCTTTGGTGAAAATTACTGCCTTCATTTTCAGGGCAGAGGAAGAAGATGGAATTTTCTCCTTACATTACCCTAAATATGGAGGCAGTAAACTCTACCGAAAAATCGACGCCTATGTACCAATTTACACTGCGTCATCCCAGGGTAAAACGAATATTCAGGAAATATTTCCCAATGCAGAATCTATTGACCACTATTTGTAACAGAAACGAGGCGTTTTCTGTGAAATTGAAAATCAATTTAAGATTACCTGCGGCTTAAATAGTCTAATCATGATCCTAAATGTATGCAACATCTACTTTAAGGTCATGGAACAAGAAATTTAACCACGTGGTGTAAATATTTGGTATCAAGGGGCCAGACGGTCTCTGGTGCCGCCCCCCCCCCCCCCCCCCGAACCTCTTTTTCGATGGGTGCCGATAACATTGACTCCGAAGGTAAGGCAGTCGAGGCGTCAAGCTGACAACTCAAGTCTATGCAGTACCGAGCTTAAGAATGCGTGGAGTTATACCACTACTCCACCATATGTCTTTTTGGCGTGATGATTCAAAAGAACAAAACTGGTATTTTTTTCCATCGTCCTTGGTATCTTTGTTCACAGTGATAGAGCATCTTCAGTATCAGACATTATTTCTCGATGTCCCAGCAATTTCAATTTATGTTTTGTTGTTCCAAGTGCACATATTGTACCAGCAGTTACTCAGGCTGTGCCAAGTATCAAACACGACACGGTTCACCTAACCTCCAATTTCCAATAAATCACTGATCTTGCAAAACAACGCGGTGTCATTTCGGAACGTAACATTCGCAGTTGTTGGTTTTTTTGAGTAAGGAAAGCATTTGTGTGCGAAATTAACAGACTTGTGTGGTATAATTAAATATAAACTTCAAACGGTAGTCCAAGAAAGCCCGCGGGTAACGTGTCGCTCACCGTACGCCAGCACTGCTTATCATATCCAACAAAAGGTACAGTACCGAAACGTCGAGGCTTCATTAAGTAAGAACTGCTGTCGCCTTCACGCAGCCTCGTATGGTATTACAACATAAAACTTACGTATAGGTAAAGGAAGTAGGGTCGGAATAGCTCAGTCAGTATAGCAACTCGCTAATGGCTGGACGATTCGGAGATTGAATCCCGGTCGGGGCGAGATTTTCCTCTTCCGTCCAGATCGGCCCTAGGGCCCACCAAGCCTCCTAAAAAATGGGTACCGGGTCTTTCCTAGGGGTAAAGCGGTCGGGGTATGACGTTGATCAACCGTACCCAATGTTGCGCCGACGTCAAGGAAAGAGCAGAGCTATACCGCTAATATCCCTCTGGGCCTTCGTGGTCTGTTCTGGGGTGAACTGTACCTTTACCTTTAGAAACAATGAAATTTCGATCTTTTAATATGAGCCACGGCGTTGTGTTTTAGACAACAAGAATCACAACAGATTCTGTCCAACACAATTCTTTTACACAATTTCACTGCGACGATATTTTTGGGCCCAGCGGTCTACCATGAGTTTGGCAAGAACGGAAGATTAAGTACAAAGTTTTGACTGGACTAGCCAGCCTGACGATGTCCTGGTGGGCCGAAACACGTTGTTGAAGTAAATGTGAATAAACGAATTGCCGTGACAGGCTGCATCTGCTGTGATTCTTGCAATGAAATTTACATTTTCGCCCATCTATGAATAGACGTTATATTTTGTAAACGAAGAAATGATTACCAGTCTCAGCACAGCTGTATACTTATCAGATGATAGTTTACTTGTCTAATTGAGCTACATATTTCGACCTAAATTAGGTAATCTTCAGACTCTTAGTCAACTTTAAAATAAGTCACGAGGAAGACAATATACAAGTAGTCGTTTAGCAATCACAATTTTTGAGACTTATAAATATAAGATAAAATACAATATGTGATACATAATATATATGTGATGCTTAGTTTTCTTGACAACCCCTTTCTGTGTGATATATAATATTATGTGACGTTCAGTTATTTGGACAACCCCTTTCTGTGTAGAATAATATACGACATAATATGTATGTGATGTTCAGTATTTTGGACATCCCCTTTCTGTGAACAGCTGAAATTACAGACATATTAAAAGAAACAAATACAGCAAAAAATAAATTTATCAACCACTTAATATTGAATGTTTTCTTTCAACCTGAAATGGTACGGAGGAAGGAGAGATGTGCGATATTTGACGTTTTCACATAGCTGAAGTTGAGGATTCGGGTCTTTGGCGGTTTTAGTGAGTAGCGGGTTTGGCGGCCACCAAGTTTCGAAGAAACATACTACTTTCATCGTCAAGGGTTGAGGAGCTCTAGGTTTAAAGACCCCAGCACTCCCAGAAGGCCACAATCCTGAAAAAAAATGCGTGTGATACTCCAATCTTTACAAAAGGCATTAGTCAGTCACTAGATTGAGTCATTTATCTCTTCGTCCCTCATCACCGTCACTGGCTCTGTAGATATTCTCTCCAATCACACTCACAGGGACTTATGGTTTAGCCACGATATCAACTGCGTTCTATTTAAGATTAAATTTTAAAACTCATTCAGTTTAATGGTGGTGTTGGTATATGAAGGCAAGCCACAATCTTGTGGATTTATTGCCAGACTTTTACTGGCTCTCCCAGAGTAAGCAGCCATGATGTTGTGGTTAAAAGTAAAAGAGTCTTAGACGTCGAATCGGACGCCAAAAATGCAATCGACATTACTGCAGGGCGAAATGACACCGACAAGCCCGATTATTTCTACAGAAGTTTCGACAACACTCTCTGCCTAACTCCTTCTTCGAACATGAGACTAGAGGAAGTAAACGTATCTAAAACGTTTTACAACCCAACTAGACAGTGTCACATTCGAGAAGACAGTGATCTTTAGAGTCACCGCAGTGAAATCCTCAAATACAACGCTCGCTCCTTCTTGAATATTCAAAATAAAACAAGGCTTATCTTCCTACTGCATTTTTTAATTTCACGAATTATTCGTTATCTAGTGTTTTATTTGATGACTGTCAATTGCTAAGATTATGTAGCGTGGGTGATGGATGAAGTAATGCGCATGGAACACTGGTGGAACGACGATGATATCAAAGACCGAATAACTCGGGAAAACTTGTACCAGTGCAAATATGTCTGCCACAGATCCCACACGGACGGGCCTAGGAACTAAACTGGTGAGAGGCCGGCGACTAGCAGCATAAGTCATGGAACGATCTACTACTACTACTACTACTAATATATTATAATATTACTATAATATACAATATATTATTATTATTAAATCTACTTTTAAAACTCGGGAGTTTTAAATTTACAAATCTCTGTGAGATATGTTTCCAAAAAAATCAACTTCACTTTCTTTTGAGCCACAAACTTTTGAGTCATTCCTTAAAAAATGCATCGCTTGTTCCTGTGTCTCGTTTGCTTTCTTCTCAGCAAGTTTTGGAACACGTTCAATTCTCTTACAACAACTTTTCAATATTCTTGTCCCTTCCCCCGTTGCTAACAGCACCCCTCACAAAGTGATACACGTGCACGACTTGGAAACACGATTCTCGTGCTAGAGCAGTCTACATCCTTTCACGCCTTAACCCATTCGAACAGTCGGTAAGACTTCCCTGGACGAGGGACCAGCTCGTCACAGAGACCTCTACCTAACAGCATACATAACAGTCACAACAGACAAACGTCCTTGCCCCCGGTGGGATTCGAACCAACGATCCCAGCAGGCGAAAGGCCGTAGAGCTACGCCTTAAACCGAGCGGCCACTCTGAACTACACATGTAGGAAAATATAAAATCCCGCACAAATGAAGAATTTCTAACTGAGAGATCACGTACGATATTAGAAGTTCAGCTTGCTAGCGCCGCGGGCCTTAGATGGCCTTAATCGTAAAATGAAACCCTAAGCTTGCGTCAGCCCTTAATGGAGACAGACGAGCCATCGATCTACATAAGGGTCGCGGAGTTTCCTGGCGTCCGACCAAGATGGCGCTTTTCAACACCTGGCTGCTACGTGTTCTGTGCCAGAAGCATATTGAATAAGGAAACATGATTAACGATGAGTTTTATGAAAATGCGTATGAAGAGGAGCTGGAAGCCACGTAATATTCATCCGTCTAACACTTTACTTCACGTGGCATGCAAAAACAAAGATGTAAAATTCGGATCAACATTTGGCACAAGGGCTAACAAGATAAAGAGTCCTAGGGGGGGGTGTAACTGTGCACAACATAAAGGTGGATGGAGGTTTAGCTCCACTCATTAATCTCAGTATTGGATGGGGTGAGTGTTTAGCTTTATGCGCCCGCCGCTCAACTCCCAGGGGGAAAGCCAGGGGGGCCTATCCTTTGACAAGTAAAATGGGTGGGGCCCAAAGACGGTATGGAATACTTAGAAGGAGGAAGAGTATTTTGTCTGTGTTGGGAGTCGAATCAAAGTTGCCCGAATATCCAGTCCTTAGCCTAGTTGCTATATCATCTCAGCAATTCCAGCTCACTGCTAAAACCCTAACTTCTGCTTAAATGAAATTAGACATATAAGTTAAATAAAGCTGCCATAACCCATGGAACAACAATGGCTACAACACGTACCACCTATTTTTTTAACAATAACTTAGCTTGTTTTCCTAGACAGCAGTAACTGGGTGATTTTCACAACAGAGTTGCATATGGGAATATCTGTACGTAATTTGCACGAATTTCGGGGTTCTGGTTTTCAATAAACTATCAAAACTCAACGAGATAACCAACCACAAGAAGAGTACAAGAGTGAAGACGGACATAGCAAGTAGCACCTATGCGTCTGTAAATTTCTATCCAACTACACGGCATCACACACCAGCAGACGGGAATCTTCGATGAGGATATTTTAAACCTGACGGCTGATGGGTAAATTTATGGCCCTGCGAGTGTAGCAAAAGCGAGAGAAAGGAGATAGCTATGTAATGCATATCATTTGAATCTGTACTCCTCTTACATTATTAGAAGGATGTGGTGATCGGCCATGCAGCGCTCATTGAAGAGGAAGAAAAGCATTTAGAATGTCGTTAAAAATCGCGAATGAAGAAGTTCAACTCGAAAATCTAGGGGTAGACGGGAACAATAATATTAATATTTAATCCAAAGAAGTATGATTCAAGAATGGAGTGAAGGTCTCAGGAACAGAGTGTCCATCATTATTAGAAGATATACAGTCCATATGAAGTTTTACTGCTTCTCTCATATTCTCTTGGTTCTATTGTGTTTCATTGTACATATGGTAGTATGTTCTTATGCTTCTATTTAATTTTGTATATTATGTATTCTTTTTGTTATGTTTATGTATTCTTATTGTTATGAATGTTCCGTTCTAGGTATTCTGTTTCATTGTGTTGTTCTGTGTATTGTTTTTGTGTAAATGTGTACTGTGCTACTGCCGCCGGTTGTCAACCCATTTGCAGTTAATGAATATATCGTATCAAAGTTTTCGGTTGGCTTATCTGGGTAAAAAAACAGTGGACTCTTGTTAACACAGTAATGAACATTCGGATTATATGGAACGTGGTTTACTAAATAACAGAGGAAGCCGAACTTGGCTCCCAAGAGCGTGGCTCTTTAGAATTAGTTCACTTGGCGATCCAAGGACACAGAGAGGCTCCAATAACACACATGGATTTTGCGGGAATAATAAAAAAATTCGCAAAATTCAAGAAAAATAGAAAAAACGCCTAATATCAATAACACAAAAGTCTTGCGATTAAATTACAAGCACGGTGCAATACAGCCACTTCAAACGTCGGAGGTGATCCGGAAGAATATTCTTCAGTTACTTAAAAAGCAAAAGTATTTAACAGAACTGGGCGAGAAGAATTCTGACCGGGCCCATGAATGCAATTCTTCTATTTGGACTGCTTCACCCTGAAGATCAGGGCAATACGACCCTTCGAAACATCATAAATTATTTACCCAAAGACATGGCGACAACAACCAAGAAGATCTGAATCCTCAAGTCTCCTTCAGTTTGGACAATAGTACAAATTCGAGATGAATTTTCAGGATAACGAAACCAGATAAAGAGATCCTCGTGTCCTATGATTCAAATAGAGTGGACTTTACTTCAGCGATTGCTTTTGGAATGAAGTGTGCTGTTGGTCCGATCAGCAGGGTAATAGAGCTGAAAACAGTGCGTTCTGTGCTCCGTCGTTATGATGAAACGACGGCAAGCTACGTGATCAGAATGTAGCGCGCTGCGTCGCCCTTTCTGTGGAACAAGGGAAGTACCCAGGACGTCTACCACAGTACGTGTCAAAACGATTTATCCTTCATACGATTAATTAATTTCACTCATATTCGTCTGGAAGGCCTAAATATTTATCTAAAACAGCATAAATTTTTTTATTTACATTATTTTCTGCATTTATATATTCGAGGAGCTGGGACAGCGTAGTCGGTACAGCTGCTAGCTACGGGCAAGATGGTCTGGGATTCGATTCTCAACTTGCGCAGAATATTTACGTTTCTCCAAAACCACCCACCGGCTCTGAAGCCCCAAGACCCTCCTAATTAATGGGTACCGGAATTAATTTCCAGAGGTAAAGCGGCCGGTGCATGAATGAGTGGAGTTTTGCCTATACTCCCCTGTAGGCCTTCATGAAACGTACAGGAGAAACTTTAACTTTACCTTTATTTGTGTATTCGACGCAACACTCATAAAATGTAACTAACGTAAGAAGTGAAGAGTAGACCTGTCCTAATCTGTTATGTCTCGGAGCAGTTTCGCAAACAGCTACTAATGTTTCGCAGAAAACTCCCGACGCTCGGATACATAATATTCCAGGAAATGTTAATACCGTACCACAAGTATGCCACAATTAGCATACATTAAACAAATTAAATAAAATTCCTGTATGAAGTGGGAGTTTAATATTCATTTTCAGTTAATTATAACACAAAGGTGTGAATTCCATAAAAAATATTGTCGCGTTGTTTTCATTTAAACTTACATTCATTTACCTCTGACATAACGTTAGTTGTAAACGTAAACGCGCTGTAGTGGTTAGCATTACCTCACAGACGAGTATGGAATTTGTTTTTTGTACACTCGGTCTTCCTAAAGTCGTCTCCCCACATACCGCAATTTGCAGTAAATTTCTTTTCTTCCTTGCTGAATATTTTCATTCCGCTGTTTACAATTGGCTAGTGTCAGTGACCATGATTGTAACACTGTTAGTTCACGACGCCCACGGTCTCATTTCGTTTCAACAAACGTTATGTCCGATGTTATCTCGTAATACGTGCGTTGCAGTTAGTTTGTGGAACTTCTCTTCTCCTAGCTACACTCGAGTGTTATATTTCCAACACAAGCAACCCCCTTCCTACACTGCCCTTACTAAAAAAAAGACACTCCTTCAGCACGCCATTCACGTTTTGCCATTTCTGCGAGGTATTCGGATGGAACACTGCTTCAGTAGTGCTAAAGGTGGGCTCAGATGGCGACAGCAAAAAATACCCGAAAACTACCTGAACTATTATAAACGATCGACGAACTTTCTGAATGGCGAGCAACTAGAAGTTTGTAATTTACATTAGTCACCATAAGACTTGACTGAAAGAAGTTACAAGTAACTGTGCCCTTTGTGTTTTCATACACAGACACAGTGTACTTGATGTTCTCATACAGACATTTTATGATATGTGTTCTCATATACAAACACTTTGTGCGTTGTGTTCCCATATACGAGATATAGATATTTTTGTGGTTTGTGTTCTCATATAGACCTTTGTAGTTTGAGTTCTCGCGTTAGATATTTTGTGCTTTGCGTTCTCATTAGTCTGGTTTGGAGTGTCGTTGAGTTGAGACGTGTGTGTTGTGAGCTCCTAAGTGTATAATAATGGGTTGCTACCTGGAGGACTACCGCGCGAGGGTTGGTACCTGGGCTGGGAGATTCTCATGGCGTGGCATGTCTAGGCGTGGTGACGCTAACGGAACGGCTGGTGACTGCTTGG
>Ga0136643_10014665_pt1 | contig 11771 bp, 7 predicted proteins | sample TergutLab28metaG_FD_96883 | JGI IMG/M metagenome (GOLD analysis project Ga0136643, IMG submission 96883) | Labiotermes labralis P1 segment gut microbial communities from Petit-Saut dam, French Guiana - Lab288 P1 (version 3) (version 3) | ecosystem: Host-associated > Arthropoda: Insects >...
AACTGAGAGATATGGTGACTGTTTGTTGAGGTTCCTAGATCACACACAGTTAGACACAGACACAGTCGGTTTAACTGTTCCTAACGAGTGACCAGTTCTTTGCACAGGCGGCTACCTACACAAATCAAAACACCACTGTCCATACCAGGAATGTCGATTTTGCGAAATAGCGTTCTGCAACTGCATCTGTGCTGACATACTAATGTAATGTAATGTAATGTTGATATATCGAAATTATTAGACACAAACGCTTACACTAAAGTAGAAATTGAATTCACTTGACTGAAATTATTTTACTTTAGATTTTCGTGAAATTTGAATTTTCTACGAAGAGCTTCCAAAATTAAGCAAATATTTCTCTATAAGCAGTGTAGAATGTAGGAACAGACAGAGAGAAGGGTGGGCATTTTGGATCGAATTTCACAATTTCAGTACGCCATTCCAAATGCGTTGCAAATCTAGAGAAGAACTGCGAAATTTCCGGACTTCTTACAGACAGTGGAGCCGATATTACATTACAGTCTGTGAAGTCAACAGAACTACACACGCGGTTCATTGGGTGGCACAGATATTTTGTTATCGTAAGTACATGATTTCAAATATCACGCAGGTAGTAAAACGTTCCGAATTTCATTGCGACACTCTTTGGTAAAATTATAATTACGTCACTACAACTGCTTTTATGACACCTACAATTTATTACAAGCTGCGGTACTCACAGTGATCTGATGAGTACATTGTGCATAAAATATATCCAGATGTCCATTTGATGTGTGAAATACATGAAGCAGTAAAATTATTCACAACATCGCGCAGTATGTTTAATTTTGACTCACATTTCTTCATGAATCAGAGGAAATATTTTTCGTGCAATTTGCTTAATGTCTGTACCATTACACAACTATATATATGTATATATATATATATATATATATATATGTACGAATAATATAATATCAAAAAAAGTGACGCAAGAATTTTGGGGAAATTTAGTATTAATCCCATACCAATTGTTGTTAGTGCACTTGCTTGAAAACTTTTGTCCAGGCAGAATTTTGAACACGAAATTTGGAAAAAATGAAGGGACGAAAAATTGTACAAACTTGAAAATGAAGTCCAGAAGTAAGTCTGTGTTTAGCCAATAGAAAATGTGGGAGGACAGAAGATGTATCATAAATGTGTGTCCATGTGTTCACTGATCAATGGGAATGGTCTGGCCAAGACTATATATCATTCTTTCATGAATTACAGGAAATAAATCCAACATGCTGTTGATTAACGTTTTGGGTCTTATCGCCGTATTAAAATCGGTTTCCTACGACTGCGAAATTGGAACCAAGAATATAAATGATTTTAATTTTACTAAGGTACGTATTTGTGAATTGATATGATTCGTATTTCTTAAGTTTATATTTCATTTGTGTTTCCATTAACCAGTTAGCAACAGACTATATCAGTCTTCATGCTTTCAAGCAAATAATGCTTAATGGTTAATTATTTGCTAATGGTTAGAAAAGAGGCATCTCTATCTGTAATTAAAAGTAAACCTAAGGATTTTAATTCAAGGTTTTAAAAGGACACTTTTGTACTAAATCTCAATTTTGGGCAAATTCCTTTATTATTAACTCCGAAATATGAAGCTTTATGACTGCAACACCTTGGAATCAACATGGCGAAATATAAAAATTATAATATTTGAATTTTTTAAAAAATCTGAATATAAAAATCTAATCCCTTTGAAATCTGAAAAACATATTGGGCAGTGTATAAAACGCATACTTGCAATTATCATAATATCTCGTCAGCTCTTCTTAAAGTAAGAAAAACTTCAAGTAAATTTTGAAAAATTTAAGAAACAAATTCTTTATTGTTATAAATGGTTCTGGGATATGCACATATCGTCCGTCGCTCTCGTTTTGTTGTTAATGAGATAAGACTTAACAAAGTGTTTGTACCGGAAAGTACAGCTCGATTGAGATTATCAGATCATTTCTATTAGTTGAGATTTAATTTACGCTGAATTATTATGTCGTGAGTTTCGGCATGGTCTGATTTTGTTGATAGACTTGTTTTTAATTTCTTGTTGTTTATCATGTTTAATTGAAGGATCATTTGGTGTTGTGGTGTTTTTGTGATGTAATGTTTATACGATAGATTATATGTACTGCGAATGATTGGATATATGTTTGGCGTATTTTCTTAAAAGTTGATTTTATTTGTGTGAATACTAATCTTGTTATTGTTGTTATTGATATAAATAATTTTGTCATGTCAGGGGGTATTTTATTTAAAATAATAATTTTGGAGATTAATGAAAAGGTGTCTTAACTTTCTTCTGAAGTTTTAAATGTTTGTTTCTAATTTTTTAATTACAAGACCAACAATTTTGTCAAATTATTTAAACTTAATTTAAAGCCAATATGGTTATATATTTGTTATTTATTTTTGTGTTATATGGGCATTTTCCTCCAGTCGTAAACATTTATTAATTACTTTTTTGAGATTGGATTTTTTTTGTAGTGGTTCTTTATTATTCAATTTATTTTTATTTGTGTGGTTTTAATTATAGTTAGTCTTTTGTTGTATATTTTTGTTGTCCTTTTGGCTTGTGAGGGTTCATTTGGTTTACCTATTTTGGTTTCTTTATTTCGTAGTCATGGTAATGATAATTTTCCAACTTATAGTGTTCTTCAATGTTAAGGTTTCTTTGTTTTCTGATTTTCTTAAACCCGTTACGTCTTTTTTCTTGGTCTTGGTTTGTGCATTATTATCTTTCTTTCTTTTTTATTTCCTTATTTTTTGTTGAGTAGCCTGCGATATATTTGTGGGTGTTATTTAATTTCTTATGGTCTTATTCTTCTTAGTTTTTGAATTTGTTTTCTTATAGTTCTGGCCAGAGAGTCTATTTATCTTTCTGGTTATTTTTCTGGTTATTTAGTTTTGTTTTTGTTGTTATTAAAATATGTTGTATTGTACTTTTAGAAGGATTAGTCTGCTTTCATTTTATATATTTTTTTGAGAGCAGACTAATTCCTACATTGTTTTTAATTTTGGTTAGTGAATATCAGCCTTAGCGTGTTGAATCTGATATTAATTTTTTTAATATACTATAATAGCTACTGTTTCCTTAATGGTTGGTATTAAATTTGTTTAAACCTCCTTATTGTTATTGTGTTTATTTTTGTTGTGTGTTGATAATTCTTTATTTGGTGGATTATTTTATGTTATTGCTGTTCTATATACAATAATTCTGCTATGTTTTAATCAGCAATTTTGTGCACATTCTTTATTTCCCAATTTCACATGACAGATGACAGCTGATTCAAATGAACAACATTAAATTTAGTAAAAATTTAACTTGACCATTTTGTTATCCAAATCATTTTGTGTTTATTTCAATTGTTTTAAACCAAAATAATCCTTTGGTTAACAGTAAGTGTTTAATTATTTCGACATATCTACCCTCGATTACGTGTACAGATGAAGTGACTGAATGCTATGTGGCTACGTCGAAATCGCTGGCTGAGCGGTCTGAATTTTTTTACTGGGGTTTCATTCTTGCGACCTCGGTTACGAATACCGTTAAGTGCACTGTCATTCATTTTGTGTTTGTTTTGTGTTGTGTAGGTGAGGGCCTCTGCTACGAGCTGGTCACTCGTTCAGAGGAGCTTTGCGGATTGTGTCTGTGTGTAACTACATTTGTTCTAGGAACTTCAACAGTCACCTTATCGCTCAGTTTGGCTGCAGCACCACAGAAGGAGAGTTACATATATGTTACTTAGATACACTCTTATTGAAAATGGTGTATTCTTCCAGCAACCCAACAGTCCGGGTTTTTCATTCGTGTGGGTCATTTATAGGGCACATTGCAATCAGAAATTTGCTTTTCGAATCCAAACGTATCCTCACAGAATAAACGACATGCGCGATAGTGCTTGATAGCTTCGTCATACATTTAAGAATGTTATAATTTAGGAAACAGAAAGTTTTATGACGTCCTACGCTCCACCGTCTGATAAAGTTCAGTGTGTATATATTACTTAATTTTGTCGTATAACGAAGAATTTCTGTCTGTAGGTATAATATTTCCTGTATATTTTCTCTTCTTTTTGACACGGTCACTAATTCATGATAATTTAAATTTTAGGTTTTTCCTTAGGTCTACCAAAAGCGTCTGATTTTCGCAGTTACGCATTAGTAGCTCAGTTAACGACTATAAATGTATGTTCTAATATAATTCACCATGTTACAAGAGTGACAACAGTCTGTTTTAGACAAAATTCCCTTATAAATTTAGTCTTTATTCCAATGTTCAAAGCGAGGAAATGCAAACTATACTCTGATATTTAAGCGAATTACATATAATTACATATAATTACAAATTCTAGCACAACAGATTGCATACGAGGAATATACTCATTTGCTAGAATGTTTAAAATCACAGACGGTTTCATGATAAACAGATGTTCTACTGAATATAAAAAGCTGTTTTCATTATTCTCAAAATCTTTGCCTGAAAATTCTTCAATTCAAGAAATAGTCACAGAAATGTTATCATAACACCGCATAGGTCTGCGTGTAAATCATCCTCTACTCTTGTCGGGTTTATGGAATTCTGAATTTTGTATTAATCCTTTGGAAAATATTCTAATACTAGCTAATTCCAAACTTGGTAAGGCCCGTAAAACGCCTCTGAAACCTACAGAAATCCGGCGAAAATTTTGGCGTAGAGGCAGATGACATGATGTCACCGTGACATCTGTTGGTTATAAACAGCTCTACAGGCGGTCTAATGGCTAACACGAATGTTCTGTATGCGTTTTCAAATAAAATGCTGAAGGTCGACCATTCTGAATTTCATTGTTTCTTAGTCTGGTAACATTACTTATGAAGTCACTACAATTTCCTACACGACACTTAAATGACAAGTTAATAACTCACCGTACGCTGATGAGGACAGTGTGCATACAATGAGTACAGATGTCTACATGTTGTGTGAAGTGCCTGCAACAGTGAACGTAAAGGGAGCAGAATGCTGCTTGTCTGATTCCGACACAAAATTCTACCCAAAATTATAAATTTCTTCGCATGCAGTTTGCTTAATATCTAATCAGTAACAAACAAGAAAAACAAGGGAATTTTGGATATAAAAAAAGAAACAGCAGATTTAATAAGAATTTTTCTTTACCTAGCAGGAATTATCATCTTTGCACAAGCTTGGAAATTGTGCAGAAGATGAATCTAAGAATGACTGAATTCTCTTAATTATGACGATGTTCAGACCTCAGTTAGTCTTTAACCAATAGAACATGTGGCAGAACGTAGTGTAGATATTTCGAAGAGCTTAGACAAGAGCACTTACACAAAGAAAGAATCTGGCTTTTCTTAATTACTCCATGGTGCCGAGTCCTTTTTGAGAAGCTAATTAGTTTGCAGCGAGTCAAGAAATTCCCCTCATTTCACGGAACCCGAAGTTTCATTATCTCAATCACAAGCTTCCGGCAAATATCTCTATCTTGCCCCCCCACCCAATCCAGTCCATATAACCACATCCAACCTCCTGGAGATCCATCCTAGTATTATCCACCCTTCTATGCATACGCCTCCCCAGTGGTCTCTTTCCCTCCGGCTTCCCCACGAAGTTCCTATACACACCCTCTCCTCACCCATACGTGCCACATTCCCAACCCATCTCATTCTTCCCGATTTTATCACCAGCACAATATTGGATGAGGAGTACAAATCTTTTAGATTCTCCTTATGCAATCTCCTCCATTCCCTCGTTACCTCGTCCCTCCTAGGTCCAAATAATCTCCTCAACACCATGTTCTCAAACACCATCAGATTCCTTTCCTCCCGCAATATCAGCGACCAAGCTTTTGACTCTACTTGACTCATATTATCAAATACTGATATATATATATATAACTGCTTTCATAATATTTTGGATCAGAGTAACCGAAATTTTCTGATTGGACTGTCTTGTGTTTTGATCCTGGAATTTGGGAGACATGTTTACGTCACTGCACGAAGTTTTAACCCATCTAACAAATTCACAGTGTCGCATGATGCAAGATATTAACTTTCATAGTCAGCCTATTGTCCTATCTCAACATCACACTGCACTAAATATGTCTGTGTGAGGTTTTGACCTGAGGGCTTACAGTTGGAAAATTTCGTTTCGGAAGACCTAAAGCATGAATGTAGTGAGAATTATAACTCTAAGTGACACAATATGGCAAAATGTAATTTTTGTCATATGGTGTTTACGTGTGTTGGGATGAAGTTGTTTGAAGTTGATCTCCATTAGATTTCGGTGGCTATAGGTTGGACCTGAAAATGGGAAATTTAGTAAAATGTGATTTAATGTTCGATGAAAATTTATTTATTAGTGACTGAATTTACAAAACATGAAATGTACTTATAAAGTAACTTTTATGGTTTTCATGTAAACAAATTTGCCAACCAAAGGCAGTATATTTTACTTATCATCAGTTTTGCGCCTGAAGTCTTAGTTGACCGACATAAAAAGTGCATCGCCTCAGCGATGTATTTTATTGTCATTTGTGGTCTGTCCGGTTTACAATAATTTTTCATTTTATCGTTTACATTAAAAGAAGGCATGTGAGATTTTATTAAAATAAATGCAGAAAATCTTTTAGGCTGATTAGCCGATACACCCTAATGTTTGTCAGTTCTGAGCAGCTACACACGCGGTCAATTGGTTGACACAAACACGTTGCAATCGAATAGACCCAACTACAAATAGCACGCTGAAATTGAAGCATTTCAAATTTATTGCGATAATATGTGGTTACTTTGAGTATTACCTTACTACTGTGTCCTACATGATACTATCAATTCAGGTTTTCGTTTATCAGAAAAATTATTTTAACTGTCTATTAATAAGTGTCTGTTTCACTAACCCAGAACATACAACAACAAATCTTAGGGTATCAAACGAAAATTGAAGCAGAAAAATTAAAGTCTAATCTTCAAAAAGGATATCGAATAATTTCTGTTCAATTGCATAAAACGTTCTGTCGACGCAGAAGTGTGAAAAAGAAATTTGACACAAGAGGAAAAGAAGAAAAATTGTACTGACTTGAAAACGACGTCCAGTCTTATCCAATAAAAGTTGTGGGAGAAGAGACGTTGTATCATAAATGTGCGAAGGTAAGGAAAGTTCAGAGGTAATTTTCATATCACTTGATTTCATTAATTGGAGGAATTAAAACCAACATAATTATCCTTAATTGTTTTTTAGAATCGACAAGTTTGTGTTAGTGTCAGGCTACTGCGAGATTGGAACTGTGAAACAGAAAAATTTGACTGGACAAAGGTGTGTATTAGTGCAATGAAAACCATATTTTATAAGGATCTGTTTCAATTTTTTTGATATTTCATTTTTTCCTTTAACCAAATCTCAACAAGCGCTATCACACCGAGTATTTCGAGCAACTGCATGGTTTATTAATTATTAATTGGTGATAGTGTGAAAAGAAACTATAGTTCTCTAACTTAAAGAACACTTCATTACTTCAATACGAGGGATTAAACAAAAGCTAGGAAATACAAGCACTTTTCTTGAAGCCTCTACATAACTGCTAAAAGCGACAGTTCGGGTCTTCATAACTCTTCTTCTGTCTGTCCGTCTGTATGGAACGCATTTGATTGAACTGCGTTGGGTATTTTAAATTTGGAATTTTCCAGTAGCAACAATTGTTAAAGTTCCTGAAAGGCTATCAATTTTACATTCGATGAAGGAAATTTGAATAATTCTACCAATACATTGGAATAAATCAGTGATTTATGAGAGGTTAATTGGATGGTTTATCATCACATGTGATATTAGAATACTTTTCCTCTATTTAAATAGATTATGGGAATTAAATTACAATGTGACAAAAATGATAGGTAGGCCTTCTTTACATGTAGACTTGCGTATGCTGATGGTTATATCTCGCTCATTTATGTTTAGAAAGAGACTTATTCAGAGAAGATTTCCGATAAATTCAAAGCATATGTTTTATGTTCAATCTATTTTTCGACATTCGTGCCATATATAAGAGAATTAGAAACAAAGTCTTACAGGCAGACAGGCCACACGTGCCAACATAATACCGCGCAATTGCTGTGCTAGATGTGTAAACACGGCTACACACACAGACACAAACACTCAGACATACACACACACAGACAAAAACAATATGTAACAATTAATGGCTTTCGATGACTACAAATGTTACGTGAACACATATCAATGTTACGTAATACACATTGTTTTCACACCTGTAAACTTGATCGGCAACTGAACCAAGACTCCATTACCAGCTGCTCACGTTATCAGCTCATCCATTTCTCTCCGCACATCTACATGTTCAGGAGAATCGGATAAAAGTTTCTGACTTTCTTAAACGAAAGTAATAACGATTTGATGCAGTTGATCGAGACTTGAACCAGCAATCCATTATCAGATGTTAGCGTAAAGATCGTATCCAATTCTGGCGACACAATTACATAAATAGGAGATTCGGATAAAAATCTCAGAATCTTAAAAAGAAAATAATTCAACCAACAGTTACTGTTACAAGCCACTCACAATTCAGAATATCAATTCCCCAGAGGTTTGTCAAATATTTCGTGTTCTCACATTTTACATGTCAACACCGAATGTACTGACATAAGGTAAATTGATAATTATCACTTTATTTTATAGTTATAATACACAACGGGATGTCTCATCTCAAAATGTTTAATTTTACTTGCTCTAATCCCAAGAGTCTGACAACAATTATGACAGTGTTGTGGCCACCTATGCATTTGCTGTTTGAAACTGCATACCTGTATAATGACTGCCGCCATAAGCGATATCAGGTGGGTTGCTGGTGTCTACTGTTTTTCACTTTGGTGGTAAATCGAGGTATTTTGTAAGATGGAGTTTCTGTGCACATATTGCTGTGGGCGCTAAATGACGTGTCGGAATAACGGAGTTTGACTTTAATCGATTTTCATTATTTTCCAGTTTTCAACACTTGTTAGATAGAAGCCAAAATGTCAGCAACCTACCACTTACCGACTATTCCACCGAATGATTGAAATGCTAAAGTCTTTAAGATGGGATATGTAAATACATAATTTTACAAAATATGTGCCCATTTTATATACACCTATAAATGTAAACAAACGTTCCAGTTGTTTCAATTCCACAGATGACGTTAACAGTTCCCAAAACAGAGAAGAGAATAGACAATCAAAGTAAGGCCATATTTGGTTTTTGCAATTCCGAGAAATGTGAATCTTCCTCTTGTTTCCTTGTGTTTGACCTTCCGTCGGTCAACAACTCAGCGCCGAACAACACAAATCCCCTCGAAGGATAATCATATATAATTGGAGAAATAAAGAAAAAGCTGTGGAGAAAATTTTTACTTGAATAAAATCTCTCAAGTAAAAGGGATAATTTACATAAAGACAATGTTTATATTTTGTAGATAAAATGAAAACCCACAATTAATAAAAAAAATTTAAAATAAATCTTATCGTTTCATAACATCTTGACAAAGAATGTGGTACAGCCAGTCAGGCCAAAGAAGAGAATACAGTTTGGTGTATTCGAATTGCATCCTGGGTAAATAAGTCTACTGACACATTCTCAAAATATTTAACACTTACTGCTTTCCACAGCTAAATATTTAGTGCAAACGCACCAAATTATTTATTGTATACATAAACTGTCTGAATTCTTTGCATTTCGCTTTACAAATTTTGCTGTTGTTCGGCATTAACTTTCAAGTTTCCATAAGCAATTTAAAACCATATAATTTTAACACAATAAGTTTATAACAAACCGCTTCAATACAATTAATATTCTACTGTACACAATCTACAAAGGCTAGAATCAAACATTTTTATTCCGAAGAATCCATCACCTATGAACTATGTAAACCAGTTCTCAAGAACAGCTACGAAATAAAAGGTCGCTGCAAATTGTAGTAAACGTTATGCACAATTACGCCGGTTCTTTTGGCCATACGGCCATAAATCAAAACTTTACATCAAAATTCATTAGTGAAATCTCCAAAGGAAAGTAGTGCTAACATTAAACTATTCTATGTATCTTGGCAGATTTTTTGTTAACACGAAAATGACTAGTAAATTATAAGGTGACCTTGTTAAGTCAGACGACCACGCGACATACAAAAAACATTCGCTTAATTGCCTCATAATTTTTATAAGGTTACAATGAAAGAAAATTCTATCTATCCTGTCAGGTTCTTCGCGGAAAAATTTATGCTTTCGACACGAAGCAGCCCGTTCTTAAATGTGCCCTATAAAAATGCCAATACGACTGAAATAACCGAGGAGGTGCAATTGGCGTGTCTGTAAGTAAAGTTTTGTTACATTCTTTCTGTGGCGGTGCTGCAGCCAAACGGAGGACTAGGGTGACTGTCTGTTGAAATGGTATCTGAGCATGAAATGTGGCCTAAAATCGAAGAATGACTTGAAAATGACGGTCAGTCCTGTGTCTGTCTCTAAAGAATAAATCGCGTGGGAAGACAGCCGATAAATATACACTGTTTGTGTTAAAATCTACACACTGCTGATTATCTCATTATTTTTATAGAGGCACTAAGGGACTGAATAATTTGTTGTTGTTTAATCGACAGTCGTTTCAACTACAACGTATAATTTCATAGTGAACAGTGATTCATCAGATTGTGCCGCATCCTATGTAACGCTTTATATGAGGTTTCGCATAAACCGACGTCTGTATAACTGTGTTAGAATGTATTTCTTTGTACTACAAATATATAATAAAATTTATGTAAATATATTATATATATACAACGAATCCATTGTAAATCATATCGGTATTTTTTAAAGCACTCAGAGAAATGAAATTGGAAAAAATATATGCCAAGTGTTTCAAATTATATAATTTTGAATTCAGTGCTGCATATTAAGTAAGAGATTTGGTTTAAAATTTTTTGTCCGTTTTGTTTATCATTCATACTATTCGGTCTTTTTTCCAAAGGCCGTGTAACTGTAAACAGTGGCTGGAATGCCAACAGTTCTGCGAGAAACACGATATTAGAATTGGTGGTTTAGAGGATTTGGACAAGTTTTCACTGAATGATGTGTACGAAAGGCTGATACATACTGTCATTCAATAGAACGAGCCACCCCATATTTGAATTATCAAATTTATTTTCCATGAAAATCAAGAAACACGGGTCCATACAAAGTATCAGAATGGAAAGAACACGCTCAAAACAACAGAATGTTTTCGAACTTGTATCCAGGTGACTAGTGTTAAAACATACATTTATAGAAGACTGATAGGGCTTACATTGGGTAATCGTGGGATTCAGCTGCCTGTCTTGTTCCTACGGAGAAAAGGGTAAATATTACACAGTCATAAATTAACGAACATGTCAAAGAAAAACTTTAGCTAATCTATTGGAAAGTTTACACATTTATCCAGAAACACTTTCTTACAAGTAGAATTCAACTATCAGTGTCTAATTTTAAAATGAATGTATATTCACATTGACCTTGTTCAGCCAGAGGAGTTTATGAATTCAAAATGGTGTTCTTTATTCTTACGGAATACATTCCTTCCATTCACGACGAAACAACAAAGTACTATCGCAGCTGTCAGCAGTTCCGGTGAAGATATGTTTGCCTTCGACACGTGCAGCTTATTCTGAAATGTGTCCTATAAAGTGGTCCACATGACTAACAACCGCAATGTTGTGGAGCTGGCAGAA
>Ga0136643_10014667_pt1 | contig 11770 bp, 9 predicted proteins | sample TergutLab28metaG_FD_96883 | JGI IMG/M metagenome (GOLD analysis project Ga0136643, IMG submission 96883) | Labiotermes labralis P1 segment gut microbial communities from Petit-Saut dam, French Guiana - Lab288 P1 (version 3) (version 3) | ecosystem: Host-associated > Arthropoda: Insects >...
GTCAAAGTTTCAAACTTCTCTGGCCAATATCTCCGTAACCATTGAACTTTGGATATAGGTGTTTTGGGTTATATCGTTATAGTTTGACCTAAGAAACACTCTCCCGAAGTTAGGTCCTTTCCTTCTGGGACACCCTGTATACGTGCATACATACATATATACATACATACATACATTAACACACACACACACACACACACACACACACATGTACTTACGTACTCGGGTGAGCGAGACAGAAATTATCCGCAGAGATTTTTTTCTTTAATTCAGTCTTATGTAACAAACCAACCAATAAACACCGACAAAACATTCTTTATCATACATCAGTATTCATCTACATGTTTCAGACGCTTCTGTGACCATCAGCTTGGTGCATTACAAGAATACTCGTACAATATAACAATTACCCAAATTGCATAAGTAAAACCACTTAATGTCACAGAGAATAGCTCAAGCGCTTCCAATGGCCATAAAACGTCGGATTATGTTGTTGTTGTTGTTAAAACAGATAAAATGGGATGTGTTTATGTTGTTTGTCAGTTGATTTACACTCTGGTAGATCAGTAGAGATGTGTATCCCAGGGGAGAAAGCTTAAGACTCAAGTATTAATATATGATACAGCATATTTTATCAGTGTGCTTTCACAAAATTTCAAAAAGCGCCTGTTAGCTTCGTTATGTCTGTCAGCCTGTCCGCATGGAACAACTCTGCCCGCACTGGAAGGATTTCATGAAATTTGATATTTAAGTATTTTTCGAAAATCTGGTGAGAAAAATCGAGTTTCACTGAAATCTGAAAAGAATAAAGGGTACTTTACGTTAAGACCTAATATGTGTTAATTTACGAAATTACACCGAATTTCTCTTAGAATGAGAAATATTTCAAACAACAGTTTTAGAGAAAATGAACACACACTGTTCTTCAGCAACCTTTTTTTGTTTTTTTAAATCGTGCCGCTTATGAGATAAAGTGGAAAAATATGGTACATCCAGAAAGGTCACAAATTGCAATAAGAAATGGCGTAGAAAAGATGCTATTTGCATGCTAGAAAACTAAAGCAAGAATACCGACACTTGCACTCGTGATTCTGAATACTTATTGTTTTTCTACGGCAAAAAGGTCTATGTGGAAGCGCCTTAGTTTTACGTTATACGTACATTGCCTGCATTGTTGAATATTTTGTTTGGAAAGCTCAAAATCATAGACCACGTTCAAGACGACAGTCGTGCTGAATGTCATATCTCAGCTTGTTTTACATTCAAGCCTCACGTAACTTTATCTTGCACAGTAAATGTCCTTAATAAATATCTGACTGTCTGTTGTCATGCCTAACAATTACTTAACACTAGCGACATGACTAATTTGTGCAGCAGGCCCGATGTTCCTGAACTATACACGTACTTTTAATTTGTTCTAAATACAAGTAACCTATTTGCCTTTTATCTTCCAATCCACTACCATGTTCCGGAAGCACGCACAGCAGACTGTATTCTGCAGTTGAAGCAGCGCTACTTACTGTCTGCAGTTAACAATGTTACCCTAAGAAACGATGCTTCACAATTACTCCTCCTCCTTTCCTCCATCAACCCTTCACAGCACTTACAGCTTACGTGTTACAACTTTCAATTTCAGTGCTAATTAAATAGCAAAGTCCTCATTAGTTCCTCTTTATTGAGTTTGGCCAATTGTGCTTCAATCTAATTGTTGAACTTAGCCAAAATATGTAATTGCAAAAAAGATAAGGTACTCAGTTATTTGACTAGCTACAATGAGTAAAGTCAGTCATTCAAGAAATTTACTGGATTTTACGGAACGAGATGGTTCACTGACGGACCCACAAGGTCCCGAAACTTGTCCTTACTCTGAATCAGCAACATTAAATCCACACGCTTACATCTTGTTTCGTTAGCATATATTTTACTGCTAGGTAAAGGTAAAGGTAAAGCATCCCTGTACAGGCCCTGAGGGTTCCAAGAGGTTGAGGCTCCCAGATTTCCAGGAAATGGGCACATGAGTATGGTATGGTTTTCAGGCATACATGCCGACCGCCCTTAGCCGCTAGGAAATAACTTTCTATTAGAGGCTGCGTCGACGTCAAGGCCATAGCGTGGCCCTGGGGTATCGAACCCGCGACCGTCCGGCATTTAGAACAGTGCCTCATCCAATTGCGCCTCCGTATGCCCCCATAGTTCACTGTTACCACCTGGATATTTCAGTATGGTTCTGTCCTTCAGATTTTCCTACCAAATCACCGAGCAATTTCCCATTTCTCCCATACGAGCCACATGACACGCCAATAACATCTTCTCGACTCAACTGTTTGTTGAGATATACAAGTGGTGACGTTCGTCTCTGCGTAACTTCCTCCAGTTTACTTTTCCCTACTATTTCTTAGGCCTAAATATATATGTATTTCACTGTCCATTCTCGAAACCTTGATGCAACGTACCAAATTGCACAACAATACAAACCAAAGGGGAAATTATGTTTCTGTGTTTTGTACAATTTTTGTTTATTTAGCAAATTGAAAACAACGTGTTCTAAACCGAAAGGTATCAAGTTTTCCACAAATTTATTCAGCTCATAATTTATTCATTCATGCAATTTTGATTTGTTGATGTTGTTCCCAAATATTTAAGTTTTACTATGTTGTCAGAAACAATTTCGTTCCTAGTGGAAGCTACAAAACCAAATGTAAACATATGTTTACGCCAACATACAGACCGTAAACTGCATTATTTGTTTTGCAGGTCATCTACGAAGTGCGATTTGCACCTATAAAGGAAGGCCTTACTAAGAGACAAAAAGGAAACGGAAGATAGAAAGTTGCGGAACGTGATAGTAGAAAGGAGGGATAGTTTAATATAAGGGAAGAGAGGACCAGAAACGACTGAGGAGAGACATTTATTTTAAGGCTGTTTAGGTTAGGAAGGAAGGGAAAGTTCATGGCGAAATGCCTCAAGTCGAAATTACACAAGTTATAATGGTCAAACAGTGTCTGAGTTTGGATGTTATACACGATTCAAATGGTGTAGGTTAGTGCTACCGAATTGGCAGTTTAGGTGAACACATTCTTATTTCAGTAGAATATTTCGGTCCAAGAATAAGTTTGATGAACACGTTCCTATTTCAGGAGAAAATGCTGGTCCAAGAAAACATTGAGTAGGAAATTTAACATTTCTATGCTATATATGTACCACCGAGTTTAGTTCTTACGTTTTGTGCTTTCTTTGTTGGTAGGTTTTAACGTTGAACATTTGTTTTATTTTGTTTTCTGTCCTGTACACGCTGAGGCAATCGATTAGGTTCCTTCCGTTGGGGGTTGTGTTCTCTGTGATGTACGTAATAGAAGTATGAAGCATTATAACAATTGTATTGGGTGTTTAACAATAAGAACAGTTCGAGAGATCAAGGCTTTTATTAATTTCTTTAAACAGTCCTGGATGTGTTAGAGGTTGTCGTTACACGCAGAATATTATTCGATGCCATCTGAGGTAAAGAGCGGGTATGCAGCTAGTCTCACGTGCAGAGAGACTTCTGATAAGGCAGACGTCTTTATATTATGTGGTAAAGATACAACTGGGTACGATGGGACGGACCGACAGGTAATTCGTACAGTAGAAACATGAAATTCCTGTGTAATTGAGTTAAAAGTTTTTATACACTGATTACTAAACCTCCGCAAAGATAGTTAAGAGAATTTGATGTTTGTTGGACCGTGCATCATTGTGATAACTGAAGAATAAAAACCAAATAGATGCTACTTATTATTTTATTGTACTTCTTATAGGCTCAACATGTTTCGGGCACTACTCTGCCCATCATCAGAAGCTCGCGACTATAATGTTGATTACCACATTGGTCGTTTCGTTCTTGGTTTGCTGTAGGTTGGAGGTTAGGTGTTGGTAGGCTGGAGTAGTGTCTGGGCTGTAGGCTAAAGCACGTGATATAGCCTGCAGCCCAGATACTACTCCAGCCTAACTGCACCTAACCTCCAACCTACAGCAAAACAAGAACGAAACGACCAATGTGGTAATCAACATTATAGTCGCGAGCTCCTGATGATGAGCATAGTAGTGCCCGAAACATGTTGAGCCTATAAGAAGTACAATAAAATAATAAGTAGCGTCTAGTCGGTTTTTTATTCTTTAGTTATGAGACTCTGGAAAATAGAAGGGTGTTGAAAATATTATTACAAATTTCACATAATCCTATTTCCACAGATAAAGATCTGATAATTGTCCATATCTATATCAGATCTTGAGCTAATCTTAGGCAATGATCTTGATGTACTTCACTTCATTTCGTTCTCAGATTATGAATATTTGATTAAGGTAACCAAAAATTAAGACATGAATTTCGCTGTTAATTTCTTCAAAAACAATGAAGCTTTTCAATAAAATCAAACAGTTTTATTTCGTTTTACAGAATTCCATCCCGACCTCGCTAGCAGACAGTCAACATAACTTGCATGACAAATACCAACTGCTGTGAATACATTGTTGAGACTCCTTATGATGGACAGTTGATCTGTCCGAAACAGGTAGAGTTCTTTATCAAAATAAATTTGAGAAATAGTGCATCTCGTTGGTTTTTATTATAAGAATATATCACGATGCACGGTCCTCTGAATATCAAAAAAGTGTCATGCAGCTTCTATTCCCGGAACATCTTATTTCTTACAACCCTATCAAGTTTTTTAAAACTGCAGCAATGGTAAGAACACTTGCAATATGAAACATAAGTTACTCGGAATTCTCAAAATGTTGTTGTGAATGCAGAAGATCTAAAAGTGCGCTTCTTTCATAGCGACTGATATCAGTTACACCAACAGCCCTGCGAAAAATATTACTAACATTTTTAGTCAGTGAAGCTTAACTTGTCTTTCATAGTGATCATAAGATAGAAAGGTGGTTTTCTGCTAATTAATTAAATGCTATTCATATTTTGTTTGTGTAATGCCTTTTAATTACTCGGATTATATTGCGACCAATTATTACAAGGTAATTATTGAGTATTTTAGGGGAAATTACGTGGAGCTGATCGACCGTGGTCTAATTTGAGGTAATATTCTGTTATTTACCTCAAAACATTACACGTGCAGTATACAATGTACATCATTTTTTGACTTGCACAAATACCTCCCTTCTGTGTTTTTTAATTGTACCTCATGCAATAACGTATTTTACCTCGGTACTACAGGGTGGCTGACATGAACATTGTCACTTTAGGACACTATTTTTAGCAAAAACAATTTTCAATATAAACTTACATTATGTCTCCAGATAACTTTGTATACCCATGGATTGGCCAGAATAATGCATTCGAAGTAGACGTCCATACCTTCCCTGATTGAACTTCCATTCAAGTTGCTGCCCAGTTCTAGCGTTACCACCGGTGAATCTGTGGAAAATAATGCAGTCTGGTTCATAAAACAATATTTCAACAATACACAAGTGCAAATCGAACTTTTCTCAGTCATTAATAAAGTTACTATAAAAACCAGTCAAAAATTGCTCTTCAGTTGCTGTACGTTAGTTCAGAACCGTCATCACTATATCAACCAAAGAGAGGCCCAAACAACAAATAATTATCCCGTTATTTTTTTATGTTTTCTTAACTATTCCGATTACGACAAGCTGACGGACGTAAAGACGATTTGAAAACGACGTAAAAATGTCCTTGGAAGGAAATGCCGGCCGGAGTCCTGAAACTGGCCATTACCGCTTCCTCTCAATCCCTCTCAATTTATATTTTAAAAGAAACTTCCTAATCGAATCTATGTAAGAGTACAGGCTATGAACAACACGCGTACAAGCATGGTTAAGTACAGTAATAAGAATGAGGACAGACCTTACTTTATGAAGCCTGACCAATATCTGCAGTATAGCTGAGCTTTGTTTTGTGTAATGTGACGTGTCGTACAGTGGAAGTAATTTCACTAAAACTACACAACACCCAAAACAGCAATACACAACTGGTGTTCTGTTTCCTTCCCTCAGAAAGTTCTGTGATGTATTTTGATTTCCCACGCTGACAAAGAAAACTATTCATTTGTAACACATCGAAGTATCTGTCAGAAACTGAAAATTCTTGGCCAAGGCTGATATAAGAAAGTGAAAATAAAGCATTCTAAAGTAAATGATATTAAATATAAGCTTCATCAACTTTTTGCACGATGTTTTTCTTTATTATTTATTGCTCCGACATCTTTCAGCTTCAGTTCTTGGCCATCTTCAGGGAGCTCGTGGATTTATCGATGTTTTCACAGAAAATGTACAGTATTATAATGGAAGTGTTCTAATTGAAATTGTACTTACGCCTTTATGTAATACAACATTTTGGTTTGACACAGCCCAGGAGGTTTTAGGTATATGGCTATTTTTAAGATTTTATCCTGCTGTGAGTGAATGAAGCATAAATATACAAGAATGTATAAGTCGTTTCTTTACGTTTTGCTTCTGGATCAGCCACTTAATATTTAACATCGCTTCTGTTCTTTATGATGCAATATTAGTAGTTTCACATATTCTCTTCTCTATTTTGTTTTTCATCACGGATGGGAAGAATATTCCTGAGTTCGTATCAGTATAAACTGTAACTGTTATACTACTACACTTGATTTAGAGTTACGTAGTGGCATTTCCACAAGACAGGCGGTATGTCTACGTGGCTGTGACTTCACTCAACATAAGTACTGCCATTATTTAGACATGCAATGTACAGCTGTAGCTCAGGCACCTCCATGACTCGGATTTCAAGGCCTAGTTTGTAACTGTGGTTGTTTACCGCGTGAACTAGAATTTGGGATTAAACTAAGAGTCTCTGTACGACGCACAACTTACTCCAAACACTTCTGTACATCCATTATGTCTTTTATTTAATTTAGTTGTAAAGGGATGATTAGGTCAGTAGCACATTCGACAACAAATGGCACGTTAAACATGACCTGCCTTCACTTTAGGTAGATTAGGCTTGGTTTTTTTTTAGAGACAAATGTGAGGAGAACTGATGACGTTTTTGGATATAACATACTTCGAGTTCTTGTGAACTATGAGAAAAAATGTGTGGATCCTGGAATGAAATTATGGAGGCAGAAGATATAGTGGTTTTATTTGTTTAAGTTATTGAGAAGGAAAGATTGAGATTGCGTGCTCCGAAATATAAGAAAGTCAAGTATACTGGAAGTAAGTTACAAGCATCATTCATATGAATGTTTGAAGGCACTGAATGAGAAACATTGTAAGGATTGCAGCTGTTCCTTCCCACAGGTCTTCGTCCCAGGTTATACGAAACCCACATCGATAATATTGATGTAAAGGTGACCCTGGAATTAAAAAGAAATGGGAAGATAGCGGTATTTTTGCCTGGATCAATCCTAGCATTCTTCTGACAAGGCTGAATTTTCGTGAACCTTAAACATGAAATACCATATACTGGACTAATGACTATAACATCGAGCGTATCTCACAGGCCATACACGAAACTATGCTTCATAAAGGTAACTTAAATGTTTAAGAATTTTTGTCGATAAACTAAATAATATTGAGATGTTGACACTTGCGGCCACTATACACTGGCTCAAAATGGGCAACAAAAGGAGAGAAATCTGACGTAAGGATACTTTCTGGACACTTTTAACTATTTGAATTTTGTGCATCTGCAAGGTTTCGGAGGCCGAAAAGATCTGATGCTTGAAGTACGGAAACAAGACCGGAAAAGAAGCACCCACTCCGGCCCGTTAATTATTTCTGCTTCAGAAAGCATCCCTACGTCTTGATAACAGACAATTGTCACAGACCTTTAGAAAGGGGGATGTTAATTGATTAGTGGAGACCTGAGATTTGTAAGAAAAGCAGTAAGGTTTACTGTGGTACATGGGGAAAGGTAATTGAAACTCTCGGAGATTCTAAGAGTACCCGTGCAATGTCTCATTCAGAAATATAGTAGAGGTAGAGACATCTTGAAAAAACGGATTAGTAATTCAAGAAAATAAGACATCTAAAGGTAATATTCATGAAAAAAGAGACGTATAAGGAAATAGGATAGAAAGAAAATAAGGTGCTTCTGGGACTGGTAATTTAAAGATGAAGTACAGCTTATTCCATATAAATAAGGCGTTTATACTTCTATCCAAATTCTCGTACTTGTAACGCAATTCGTGGAGACTTTTGTCTGCATTTATTATTTATTTGCAATCGGGAGACAGGTGTATCTCAGTTCTTTGAAATTAACCTTTTAAAGCCTAGTGGTTTCCGTGTGTAAGCCAGCTTCAGCGACACAAAATTCTACCTTCTGCCCACACAGCATACTTATTTGTTTGCTATGGAGCTCATAAAAAAGTGATGAATTAATTCCCTACACAGCATTAACTGACTGGGTTTGTAACCGAGAGAGAGAGAGAGAGAGTGTGTGTGTGTTACTGCACGGTATGAGCTGAAGCTTCAAGTTTATCTTAGTGTCTAATCGGTTAATTAATTTTTGATAGCATTCTTCTCTAGTGTCTTCCATTTTCACAAAGCAGTGACACAATTTATGAGAATATACGTCAATGTTGACACATGCCAATGATATTATATGGCGTTGTACATTTAGGGATACCACGAAACTCACCAAAAGGCCTTATACGTGCCTCTACGTACTGGTGTATGATACAAGAGACTGTTTCCGGTCAGTGGACTATGTGTGTATGTTATGAAATCACTGAAACTTGTTGAATGTCAGAGTCTGAAAGATGGCACAAAGCGTCGTATTTTCGCCATATACACATTTTTACGTGCATGATAAAAAGGGGTTTGAAAGTAATAGCCCAAAAAAAGAAAGGAGGGAACGAGATAAAGCAATTTCAAATGAAGGCTATTGTCTTCCGAGATGTGACAACCTAATCCTAGTATATATTTACCCACACTAAAAGGAAAAAAAAAAACTTGTTGCATCCACTTTAGGGATACAAACGTTGGTAAATTAGTGTCACAATACACAGTGTCACCTAGCAAGCTATACAAATATTTATTGTCACTGCTATGAAAACCTACAATAATTCAAGTTCAAGAGTAATATTGCTATATTTTTAGTCACCTTGCAAACATTTATTGTACGATGGAAGCGTTTAAAATAGGCTGTTTGAAGAGGGATAAAATAAATTTCACGATAAATTAATTTACAAACATACTGAACCAGTTAAAGAAAGGCTTATAACACTTTCCTTTCAATTTTGAACATATGGCAAGCCGTACACAGCCGGTACAATCTTACAACAATAAAAATTAACGTTCTGAGTCAGGAGACGAAAATATTAACAGTTTGCTACCCAAGTATAATTAACTATTTCAAGAATGAATGTAATCTGTATTTAATTTAATAATTACGTTACTACTTTGGGGGTCCATTCAGCATTCTTTAAACTAACTTGGGTTTTTTTACCCGAGACAAAGTCACCGGAGCGTGAATTAAACCACCAGTCTTCATTTACAGTCGAAGTTAAGAATGAGCGGATCTGTATTTCTGCCACCACCATACGCCTTTATGGTGTAGGAAGAAACGATGCTGCCTGTCTTTTCTTGAGGCAGATGACACTGCGGCTACATCACAAGGAACAATCGCTTTATGTCTGTGAGGTAAATAAATTAGTAAAGCAGTCCCATTACAGGCCCGAGGTGCCCAGAAGTTTCCAGGAAGTTAAGCTTCCCAGATTACGTGAAAATGGCCCAGGATGGTGGTAAGGTTGTCAGCCTTACGCACCGGCCGTCTTTACCCCCAGAAAATACTCTTGGCACTCATTTCTGCTAGAGGCTGAGTCGACCTCAGGGCCATAGTGCGATCGGAAGGATTATGTCAATGAAAAATTCCAACGACACCATCTGGAATCGAACCAGCGAACTTCCGATTTGTAACACAGCACCTTAACCACTGTGCTACCGCGGTCCCCACTTTATGTCTGTACCTTAGGGAAATAATCGGTGTTTGTGTTGTAGGTCGTGCGAAATTCATGGGTACGTTTAACGGGGTAAGAACAAAGTCTTTTTCTTATCGTGGTGGTGCACATGGCGACCACTGCTAAAGAGTTATATCCTACTCCACAACATTAGAGATGAAAACTGCGCTCTTCTGGGCTATTACGCAGCGAGTAATGGTAACTCCCTATCGACGTTTCGGGACAATCAATACGCTTCATCTTGACCCTTGAAGATGGGATCTACGCATTGTCCCGAAACGTTGGTAAGGAATTACCACTACTCGCTGCGTAATAGCCCAGAACAACGCAGTTATCAGTCACTTCGAGGCGGAAGCTTGAAATAGTGCATGACGTTCAGAGATGTTACGGCGATCATTAATCGGCATATCACTCAGCAGCTACCTATTTTTCATATCTTTCATTAGAACGAAAATCACGAGATGAATGAATACCTACTGCAACGAACTTTCTATTGTTAATGTTATTAAATGGAAGGAAAAGTGGACTCTAGAGATGATGTGCACAGTAGTGGTAGTGAAGATGACAAGAATAAATCACTTTACAGCGGGGGCTTTCAGCTTTTAATAAGAATTATTGCTTTAGAGGTAAAATTAATTAAATTGATTAGAAAACAAAAGGCAAAATTCTTATAAGTAATTATTTAACTATCCATGTTAGATCTATTCTAAAATAGTTGTTCTATATTAAGTAATGTCTAAAGCAATAACATTTTGATTTTGCAGAATCATTTTATATATATATATATTACGTATGATAAAGAGCGTAGATATGCGTTATTGGTCTGTATCCTTTGAGATGTTATAAGTCATACATGGAAAAGGAAAGAAACATCGCCTTCCTTCGCTCTCCTTGCGCATCCGCCCATCGACTGTGGTATATATATTTATATATGACATTTGTTGATCTTTACCCGTTGGCAAAAGTAAACGGGAAATTTTTTACCTTATTTCTTACGCCTCTGCCATAAACTTTAAAACTTTTAAATTATTAATGTATTCATTTTACATGGTCGATAAAGTTTCTAATAAATCTGAACATTAGTACTGGAGCTTCTACTATTATAATTGTACTATAATGATAACTGTGACATAGGACCCCATAAAAGAACACAATGGAAGTGCTGTGTGTTGATGTGTGTTTACATTATACCTGCTACCTGTATTGTATAAAGGCTTGTTGATGGATTGATTCAATTCGAAACATGTAGCCAAAGCCTCTCAAAGAGAATGTAAGTTGTATTTGACGCTCAGGTGACCGTGCATCTTGATAAATTCTGATAATAAAACCGACTAGATGCACTAATTTTTCAAATTTAATTTTGGAATAAAACTCTACATGTTTCCGTCCTGATCCTGCTCGCAAGCTGTCATCAAACCTGTATAACATATACCATTGCTGTATGTACAGTGAAAAACTCCTGATGATGGACAGAGGAACTGTCCGAAACATTTAGAGTTTTATTCCAAAAATAAAATTGCGAAATTAATGCATCTAGTTGGTTTTATCATAAGAAAGCAAGTTGTGTTTCGATTGATGATTCATCCTTTTCCATTAATGAAAGAATAAAACTGCTTCATGTTTTCCAGGAATTATGACAATTAATTTGCTAAATTTTAATTAACCTCCGAAATAACCATGGTCGCAGGTGAGACGTTAGCACTTTCCTTCCTATTCCAGAGACATTCATTTCGAAAACATCATGGTAAGGTTGTTCGAGGCTTTCTTCAGTCCCTTCGGGAATATACCCGAACAATACCTTTTGCCAGTTCAATCTCGTTTTCATCTTTTCA
>Ga0136643_10014669_pt1 | contig 11770 bp, 8 predicted proteins | sample TergutLab28metaG_FD_96883 | JGI IMG/M metagenome (GOLD analysis project Ga0136643, IMG submission 96883) | Labiotermes labralis P1 segment gut microbial communities from Petit-Saut dam, French Guiana - Lab288 P1 (version 3) (version 3) | ecosystem: Host-associated > Arthropoda: Insects >...
CGTTAATATTGTTTATTAACAACTGTACCAAGCCCCCCCCGCCCTCCGGTACACTGGGTATTACAGTTTTACTATACCCCGTTTACATCTGCATGCTCAGGCTAATCCCAAATCAAATTTAATTACGACAGATAGAGAGCTGCGCTGTGGTCCTACTGTCAGCTCCCGCTCGTACAACCAAGAGCAGGGATTTCCGCAGTAACAGCTTTGTTTACGTAGACATAATTGTAGATATTTATTTCAAGTAATAATCCACGCACTTACCAAACAAATTACTGTATTTGCAAAGTTGGATAAAAGCTGTTTTCAGTAAAATAATGGGCTTCGTGGTTTTAAAGCCTCTCATTCTGTATGTCACATTCCATGGCGTTTTAATTCAATGTACATTTCACCGATGAAAGTAATTGGAAACTTGTTCTGTATCTTCCATTGTGAGGAACAAATGTATAACGAAGTCAAAGGTAAGCAGTTTATGCAAAGCTCAGACTAGAACACACTGCATTAGCATGTTTCATATTTCCTATAAAAAAATTGCGGACGATGATTTATGAGAGGCACAGACAACAACATCACGAACCAGAGAACCAACATGGGCTTACATAAATACGTCTATTACTTACTTACTTACTCCATGGAGAAGAGTCCTTCTTGGGAAGCTAACTGGTTCTCAGCTAGTCAAGAAATTTACTGCATTTTATGGAACCTGAAGGTTCATTACCGCATTCACAAGTGACCGCCACCTGTCCCTGTCCTGAACCATACTGATCCAGTCCATGTCCCTTAATCCCACTTCCTGTAGATCCATCTTAAAATTATCCTCTCATCTACGCCTAGTTCTTCCAAGTGGTCTCTTTCACTCGGGCTTCCCCACCAAAACCCTGCATACAATCCTTTTCTCCACCATACGCGCTACATGTCCTGCCCATATCATTCTTCTCTATTTGATCACCCGAAATATATTGGGCGAGGAGTACAGATCATTAAGCTCCTCATTATGCAGTTTCATCCACTACCCCGTTACCTCGCCCCTCTTAGGCCGAAATATTCTCCTCAACACCCTAAGCACAAACACCCTCAGCCTACGTTCCTCCCTCAATGAGAGCGTCGACGTTTCACACCATACCAAACAACAGGCATAAATACATACATACACGCATGTGTGTGTGTGTGTGTGTGTGTTTGTGTGTAACACAATTCAATTAAGGAATACTGATAGAGGGGAAAACAGAAAACGTTCACTGGTACAGAAAGTGGAAAATTAAATTTCAGCTTGCTCCACTGCTACACTGAATAAGAATGTCTCCAACTTTGTTTCCAGAAATGCCATATTGTTTCTTTTTTGGTATTTCACATCACGTCTTCTGGTGGGGGATCAAAATGTATGGGGGAAATGAAAAACATTGTTGAATATCATCACATGGAAGGCGATTGGACGGCTCTCACTGCTTCTCTGAAGGTTTGTGGTTCATTATACCAGTACTATGTTGGACATTGTCTATTGTGTGAGATACGTTTAAACACATGACTCCTCCTTCCATGGGACTGCTTGTCATTACACCGACAGATTTCATTAGCTCATTCTTATTCCAACATCAAGATTGAGCCTACAAGAACGTTCCGATGTTCAGAAATTTTAAAACTGGTTTTTTCTTCTAATTCTGGTTTTACTCAAGTCTCTATGTCCTTTGGGTGACCGCGGTAGCACAGTGGTTAAGGTTCTGTGCTACAAATCGGAAGGTCCCTGTCCCTATTCTTATCCAGATGAATCCACTCCACTCCATTACACCATATTTCTTTACGATCCATTCAATATTATTCTGCCATCTAATCTAATCTTGACAAAAGGTTCTTTGCGTGATTTCAGGCAGATGAGATCTACGCTCTTCTGCGATATTACGCAGCGTACGGAGATAATACATTACCGACGTTTCGGGACAAACTATTGGCCCCCATCTTCAAAGGTTAAGAAATTCAAATTTTGGATTTTTGGTCCTTTATCTCAATTGATTCTTTTTTTGCACCTTGATGGTCTGCACTTGCCCCCTCTCAACACAGGATGTACACGGTTTGAGGTGAGCATATTCTGCGGCAAAATTAATGTTTGGCAATTAGAGACGTTAACACCTTCTTTGTTCATATTAAATACTGGGAGAGACGATACGTTCTTTAAGCTTTGACTGACTCTGTGCAATCATATCTCTCAGTCTCTATCGTTGCACCGTGCATTTCGTAGAGTCATTTAATTAGCACACCAACTAATGCACATACATAAAAAATTTTTACATTAACCCTTTGGCCCTGGAGCTGGACATTTACAGTTTAGCACAACATTTGTGTAAAATGTGAATATTTTATGAACCAAGAAGTGTAACATTAGAAAATACACGACATTTTGGGGAGGAATAAACGAAGATGGTGAGAGAAAGTCTAAAAAAATAATTAAAGATATTTATTGGCTATATATATATATATAAAGCGTACTTTGGGGAGGAGCGGTACGTCTGTCCTATATATAGGATGCATGGTGCCTAAAGGTTAAAACATTTAAAAACGCCCCAACATGTTTCGATCCTAAGATCGTCTTCAGGGAGCTACACTGTTCCTTGCTAAAGTCACATTTAAAAAAAAACGCTCGCTGATTAATTTCCTTATATTAAATTGGTGCTGTGGCAGCATGTCTGTAATATAAAATGTATTCATTAATTAAAACAAACATAATTCATAGCCAGTCTCATGCTGCATAACACACGACACACACAGTCAGGCGCATTCTCAGCGGCGTACGACTTACACAATACGGTAAGCATGAACCGTGCTTCAATCCAGATAGCTTAATTGTTTGTGTACAAAACTCAATTTCTTACTATATTATTTGAAAATCTAATTTTACTATATTGGTTTAACAATCTAATTAATGAATACATTTTATATTACAGACATGCTGCCACAGCACCAATTCAATATAAGGAAATCAATCAACGAGTTTTTTTTTAATGTGACTTTAGCAAGGAACAGTGCAGCTCCCTGAAGATGATCTTAGGATCGAAACATGTTCGAGCGATTTTAATTGTTTTAATTCAAAAAAAAAATTATGTGCGTTTAGTAGTTGGTGTGCTAATTAAATAAACATATCTCTCAGTATTTGTCAAATAAAAAAAACAGACTATTGCAGAAATTTCTTCAACATTCTGTCATCATCTGCACACTACGAAAAAATCCAAACTTATAACGAAAATTTTTTCGCTCGATCGCTCGTCATCACACCGAGCTTGGAACATAACATTTATCGCCGTTGTTGTAGGCAGCTTCTCTGACACATCTATAAGGCGTGTCGTCGAAGGGCTTAAGTCGTCGGGGTTGTCAGCCTATGTCTTTCGATATATACTTTCCGTCATTTCAAGGCCCTTGGTGACTTTACTCTCTGGTCAAGTAGTCAAGGAAGAGTATAAGACACTTTAAATCGACAGCAGAGCTACTGTGACAACCGCCAATGTTCACCGCGCAGCCTACATACAAGGCTGTAATATCTGACACTTTTATGGCGATTAGTATGAAGACTGCTGTTGCCTGGAATATAAAGCTGTACATCAAGATCGACAGATGCCACTGTTTCGGACAGACAGTTGCGTAAGTCCTGGATGGTAGCGACTGAATTCAGAAGATGGAGGCAGATTGTGTCTCTGAGACGTTGGTCGATATACACCACACACACTATACGGTGTCACATTCAAAAACTGCTGACATATTTAAGGACAGTCCTGATAACTTCTCGCTATTAACAAAGATGCTGGAATTTCAAGGGGAAAGAGAAGAATGGAAAAGCTGCCGAGACAAATTATGTGGACGTAAAACAACTTTCGTCTATAGAGCAAAGTTGGCTTCCAACAGGCACGAGGACAGCCGCCCGCTGTGATGTGAAGCCAAGTAATCTGGGAAATGTGCATAGACGTTTCAAAGAACCCTGCAGTCTCATAAATCCTCCTACTTTTCGACGATATGTGAAAGGTAAAGCAGTCCCGTTACAGGCCCAGAGGGTTCCACGAAGCCGAGGTTCCCAGATTACATGACAACGGCACATGATGGTAGTAAAGTTGTCAGCCTTACGCACCGGCCACCTTTACCCCCAGGAAATGCTCCTGGTACTCATTTCTGTTAGAGGCTGAGTCGACCTCAGGGCCATACTGCGATCGGAAGGAATTAATGTCAATGAAAAATCCAATGACACCAGCTGGGATCGAACCAACGACCTTCCGATTTGTAGCACAGCACCTTAACCACTGTGCTACCGCGGTCCCCGGTGATATGTAGTCTAATTTACTACAGATTCGTAGAACAAAGTAAAAGGAAATATATTTCCTTTCTTCAATTGCCATATATGACGCTTGCGTCCGTCCTTGACATTTTATTAGGGTTTTGTAATTCAATGAACTGTAGTGAAATTATTCGTAAAAACAACATTCAATTGTTAGTCAGAAGGATTGGGTGAAGCTAAAAAAAAGTGTAGTCCGCCTTAGAACAGGCCATGAAGACCCAGAGGAGGAGCAGAGGTATAGCTCTACTCTGTCCTTAACCTCGGCGTTAGACGGGGGTGGATGATCAACGCCACGCACCGGCCTCTTTACCCCCCAGGAAAGACCCGGTACCCATTGCATAGGAGGCTGGGAGGGCCCCATCGGTCTGGACGGGTGCAGAAAGATTTCCCCCTCCCGGCATCGATCCCCGGATTGTCCAGCCCGTAGCGAGTCACTATACCGACTACGCTATCCCGGCCCACCGAGGACGAAGAGGATTGGATTAATCTAGCTGAGGATAGGGACAAGTGCCAATATCTTGTAAACGCGGTAATAAAATTTCCGAGTTCCATAAAAATTCAGAAAATGTCCTCAAATTGTGGCCGTTAGCTTCTAAGGAAGGAACGTTGCGTCATTTCGAACAATATATAATAATACTAATAATATTTATTAACTGCAATTGGGTTGTCACCCGGTTGCAGTGGTTATTTTACATGTATATACAAAACACGAAATTGGTTACTAATAAATTTAAGTCGGGAGGGCTACATGAGAAGCATGTAGTGGCAACTTGGAATGTTGGGAACCATCTCAGCATTTGCTTATAGACACAGGGAAACCATGAAAAACCTGCGTTCGAGATGGCCGGTCGCAGGACCTTCCGAGTACTGACTTCTAGCCAGCAGTCCGGCATCTAAAGTGAAAAAAAAAACAGCAATGCCCACACAGTACAACAAATACACATAAGATAACAACACACACAAGACAACTACAACAATACACACGGTCAACCAACAACAATTACACAAAAGATAACTTAAAACTAGCAACAAAACACACGAGACAATTTAGTTCCATATCTTACAGTAATTCGGTAAACTACTTTGGCGAGACACTTTCCACCAGATAACAGGATACAGAGCACAACAGTTAAAAGAAAGTGAGGTTTAGGTTGTCACAGCTGTGTTGTCTAGTCATCATATCTTAACGGATGTTTCGCGGTGTAATTAAATGAAATAAACGAAGCATATCCCTTATTGCTCAAGGATTCATCTCATTTATCTTGCTTCCTAAAAGAAGGAAGCCTGTCTATGCGGACTCACACGCAAATTTCCACTCTAGTTCATCAGCCTTCCGCAGACATATTCTGGGAATCATACCATTATATAATAAACAATAATTATTGCTATAATTTAAATGGATAGACTAAAAAGATTTATGGGTTATAATCTATAGAAACAAACCGACATAACATTTATATTTCATTAAACCTAACTATTACAGAATTAGGATTCTCATCGAATTTTCAGGTTCTCTTGTCTGCAAAAGAGCACACACTTCAATGGACACATAAAGATGGGCTCCCATATTTCATCTTCACACTCATTAGTCCTCTCATGCTCAAGCTTCAATACAGGATGTTCCAAAAACACCTTACACGTATAACTGCATATATTCTCTCCACCAGAGACGTTAAAATCACACTGAATGGGTTAGAGACATTAAAACGTGTAAAAAACTGAACAGATGTAGAGATCAGTGAAAACATGCATAAGTTAAGATGCAGACTAAAATAATATAAAATTAATTAATGAAAAACAATAACAGTATAATAATTATTTTATTGTGAACGTGAACGTAGTAGTGTACCTACACAGGCCATTAACCTTTAGAAGCCTAATGTCAACTATAGTGGTCGTACCGCACCGCTAACCTCTAAAGTTGCGTTTTATATATTTATTCAACAAATATAGGCACTGAATATTTTAAACGTGGTATATACTCTCCGTTTTTTTCTCTTCAAAATGCAGTTTGTTTCATAATTCTAACGTATTTAGTTCCCGTATTATTCACATTTTATATACAGAGTGTGCTAAAATTTAAAAAATAATTCCGGCGCCAAAAGGTTAAGGTATGGAGCAGGAGTAGACTCGGATCACCACGCATTCTGAACTTTGGCACTTGACAGACCTTCACACTCGAACGTTTTATATGCCCCTCCGGAAAAGGAGGGGCATGAAAAGAACAATGGATGGGTCCCAGCCGGTCTGGACTTCTGGAGAAGTGAAAAATATCTTGCTCTTGCAGTGAATGGAACTCCTGATCGCCAAGTCCACAGCCTAGCCACTATAGCGACTACGCTATCCCGACGCCCATAAACTTACTGTACTTTAATACTGAAATGCATAAATTTTTACATTTCATCTATCAGACTACTGCAGAAGCCAAAATAACGTTGCATAATAAACACTGTCAGAACCTCTGTTACATGTCCAAACTATTGCTTGATGGACTGTCCGTGGCACCGTACTAAAAGAATAATAATGTACAACGTAACACTGAGACGTGTTCGCGCAACCATTGTTGCAGTGGAAAAGCAATAAGCATTACATATTCCGAGTGTGTGTTTGTAGCCCTAGGTACCTCGCTTGCGATGCGCATGCGCTGTATTATATTGACATCAGTGGCGTGCCCCGCTCTGCAATATATTTTTTCCACATTATCTCATAAACGGCACGATTTTCGAAAAAAGAACTTACACAAAATACAACGTGTGTTTTGATTTTCTCCACAGCTTTTTTTCTGAAACATTTCTCATTCTAGGAAGAAATTACTGATAAATGTAAGTAGGTTTCCACGTGAAGCACCCATTATTCTTGTCGGATTTTGATGAAACTTGAATTTTTTCGACACATTTTCGAAAAAAAAAATCTCGAACATCAAATTTCATGAAAATCCGCCCAGTGGGAGCCGAGATGTTCCATGCGGACAGACGGACAGATGGACAGACATGACAAAGCTAATAGCCACTCCTCGAAATTTTGCAAAGGCGCCTAAAAATTAATTAAACACTATGTTTCGGGGACAGGATAGGTCCCCGACCTCAGAATAAAAACTAGGTCATCGCCGACTAAGTAGGGGTCAGACAGGCAAAGCAACCGATTTACCTTTTCATATAAGACGAGAGGCTATTCGTTTGTAGCAAGTCATTCCACATGTGATACAATGTCACCAGAATGTTACAGAGCTCCATTACACGGTTTAATCATTTCATTTTTAATAACAATTATCTCTGAGGCGCGAAGTCCTCTGAAGCTACTGAAGAAAATCCCCACCTTTTTACGGAACCCGAAAGTTCATTCGTGTCTTCACGAGGACCCACCTCTGCTTCCTGTACTAAGTGCGACAAATACAGTCCACACTTCCCATGCTACGCGCATGACTAGATTAATTCCATTCTTAAACTCTCCTACACGTTAACGCTTTCCGCCTGTTCGCCTCCCTTGAGATTTTCTAACCAAACAAAAATACGCGTTAATCATTTCTTAAATGTGTGCTGCATGCTCTGCCCAACTCAAAATATTTTACTTTATTCATTTGGTGAAAATTAAAAAATTATGAAGCCCCGCGTTATGCTGATTTTCTAGACCACTGCATAAAACCAAAAATTAAACATTAAAATCCGCACAAACCATCACCATCATCATCCACCTTATACAATACACGTATTGTGACTGAGCGATTCTCATCCGGGTTGCCATAGTTTCCTGTTTCCATTGTTGCTGCGTTTGTGGGTGACGTCACATCCTGATTTCCACGGTTACAATAAAGCTTGATTGGTGTGTGTCGATGCAGTTTGAGTTATTTGGCTGTCATGGCAACCAAATGACAATATTAGTCATCATAGCACAACCAGATGGCAGCACGCCTTAGATTACGTACAGTTTGGTTTGTGTGTGTCGTCACGGACTGGCTTGTTGATTTTTATGGATATGGCTGGCAGCGAAGTAGCGCGTGAACATGTATTTTGGCGACCTGTCATACGGCAACCACGGGGATCGTAGGAAGGATGACAATGATGATGATGATGATGATGATGATGATGATAATAATAACAGGACTAATATTTACAACAATAACCAGCACTGTGGCAGCAAAAGCTGATACTGCTAACAGGTCCTACAAAATACCACCACGGAACATAACCCTGGGCAAGTTTAAGGTACAGTACTGTCCAACCTAATGTCACCCTCCTGTCTCGGCCTTCCAAATGACCGCTTCCAAAATTCTGAAAGTGAACCCCGTCTATTCCATTGCAGTTACATGCTCCGTCCACCAAAGCCTTGTGTATTTCACTATCCTAAATATACTAAGCAATCTACATAAAACCTAAATCCCCTTGTTACGTGAAGTCCTAGCAGAACTATATTATTTTAATATTATTAACTACCCTCATTATTAATTCTTATAACGCAATAACTATCAGTAACATTATATCGTCATTATAATCATTTAAATGAATTCTATTCAGGAAGAAATTAAGAGCAGATTGAAGTCAGGGAAAGCTTGCTATTATTCGGTGCAGAATCTTTTGTCTTCCAGTTTGCTATCCAAAAATAAAGATACACAGAACTATAATTTTGCCTGTTGTTTTGTATGGGTGTGAAACTTTGTCGCTCACATTAAGAGAGGAACGTTGGCTGGGTGTTTGTGAGAATAGGGTGCTGAGGCGAATATTTGGGCCTAGGAGGGATGAGGTAACAGAAGAATGGAGAAAACTACATAATAAGGAGCTTAATGATCTGTATTCCTCGCCAAATAACATTCGGGTGATAAAATCGACAATGAGCTGGACGGGGTATGTAGCAAGCCTGGGGGAAAGGAGAGGTGTATACAGGATTTTTGTCGGGAAACCTGACGGGAAGAAGACTTGGAAGACCCAGACGTAGATAGGAGGATAATACCAAGAACGGTCTTCATGAAGTGGGATGTGGGGACATGGAGTGGATGATCTGGCTCAGGATAGGGACAGGTGGTGGGCATTTGTGAATACGGTGATGAACCTTCGGATTCTATAAAATGCGGGGAATTTCTTGACTAGCTGAGAACCGGTTAGCTTCACAAAAAGGACTCTGTTCCATGGAGTAAGTAAGTAAGTAATAGTGAAAGTAAGTAATAGTGAGTCGGACAACTCAGTATAGTAACCAGGCAATGGGGTGAACGACCACACAATCGAGATTCGTTTACAGTTGTGTGCAGAGAGTTTTGTATTCATCGCCTCCTCCAGACCAGTCCTGAGACCCAATCAACTTTTTCACAACACATGCCAGGGACTCCTTCGGCGGTAGTAAATTCGTCTGGCTGCAACGCTAAACCGTCCCTATCATCTACAGCCCACAGCTATAGGCCTAGCTCTGCATGAGGTCCAAGGTTTATAATGGGTTATAGTGCCAATACTTCAGCTGTAACACTGTGTTGGCGTAACACGATTCAGCATAGATGATGGTATTTATTAGCAAAGTAAATAACTACATGTTTCGTCCTAAAGCGGCCATCTTCAGGTTATCACAATTAAAATTTTGCTCAAAGAGTGTCATATATATGTCTATATTGCATAGTGATGTTGAGATCTAGATCTAGATATAGATATAGATATAGACATATATATGACACCCTAGATATATATAGATACAGATATAGATATAGATATAGATATAGATATGACACTCTTTGAGCAAAATTGTAATTGTGATAACCTGAAGGTGGCCGCTTTAGGCCGAAACATGTAGTTATTTAATTTTGTTAATAAATACCATCATCTAGCATACATTTATAGTTGTGATTTCTGACTGAAATTAACTCACCATTACCACCTTATGCCTTTACACTATGCAACAACCTGAACACAGACAAATTCCAATCGCAAACGCCGACCTCCGGAAGCCGTCCTGAGTGACAGGTCAGTGGGCAGCAACACCCCGTAGAGACAGTGCATCATAACCGCTAACGAGGATGAAGGTAATCATCATGCTTCCCTCTTAATGGGATGAGGCTGCAGTTTAGCTCTGAATTCACAGTCACAATTTAGATAAAGAACTGTTTACAAGCAACAGCGTTCGGACACAGGTCAGTACATATCGTATTATATGCATGGTGCAAAATTTGAGAGGCCTCCTCTATAGCATTTTTCCTATTGTATTTGTATTTTGTCTCTGCCCGAAGATGGTCGAAGTGATTTAATTACACACACCAACACATGCACGTATATGTATTATTTAAGAAGTCTAAAATTTACATTAAAACGTTTAAAACGCTCCTACATGCTGTGCGTCGTATATTGTGCAGTGTGAGACTCACACTACACAACATACGACGCACAACCATAACCAGGCTCATTCTAAACAGCGTACGACTCACACACAACACACGACATGATGCCACAGCCAACGTTAACATAACGAAGTAATTCATTGAATGTTTTAAATTATAACTTTAGCAAGAAACAATATATGCTCCCTGAGGATGATCGTGTGATCGAAACATGCAGGAGCGTTTTAAATATTTTCATATAAATTGTAGACTCCTTAAATAATATATATGTGTGTGTGTGCACATGTGTTGGTGTGTGTGTAATTAAATAATCTACAGAATGCATGATGAAATTATTTTTTAAAAAAATGGTCAAAGTAATTGACCGAATGATGTAGAAGGATGGAATAAATCCAAACGTGGAACGGTTAGTGTTTTGTCTTTTGTGTGGATTGGTACTATTGACGTGTGGGCATTAATACGGAAGGGTTCATAAGATTATTCATAAAATCTGTTTTCCTATTTCACAGACAGTCGTACAGTTCTTTTCCCATTGTTACTGTTACATTCTTTTACTTCTATAGATGAACTACTAGTTTATCACACGCAGTACCTCAAGACTGTACCGTCGCCATATTTGTAACTGTTAACATTGGAGAAAAAAAAAAAAGAATAACGAATCATGCAGTAAATAAATATAAATTTCAATGGACTCCATCTCATTTTGCTGTGGCACATTAATATTGGCACATATATTACCGTCTAACACAACAAATCTGTAATAATATCATCAATAAATGCCACATGTTCAAATCCTTAAGGACGTGTAGCATTGATTGATGGTATTATTAAACGTTTGTTGTGTTAGACGTTACTGCACATGGCAGTATTAGTAAATAAATTTATTTAGCACATCCCACTGTACAAGTATGCCTACAAACCGCTTGGGCGGTGCGTGAAATCACAACATGGAATAAAGAGAAAGGGAAATCAGCCGGCTCGCGCATGCATTCATGGTTTAGCTTTGTTTCCTAATATCCAACGGCGCATTTACATTTTGCGCTCGGAGTTGTGTAAAGAAAATGTTCTAAATTAATGAACCCTTCTGCGTAGTAATGAAGCATTCTCAGTGTATCAAAGCAATATTATTGGTAGGCCTACACCCAAAA
>Ga0136643_10014670_pt1 | contig 11770 bp, 7 predicted proteins | sample TergutLab28metaG_FD_96883 | JGI IMG/M metagenome (GOLD analysis project Ga0136643, IMG submission 96883) | Labiotermes labralis P1 segment gut microbial communities from Petit-Saut dam, French Guiana - Lab288 P1 (version 3) (version 3) | ecosystem: Host-associated > Arthropoda: Insects >...
AAAAAAAAAAATTAATTATTGTTTTTTATAAAAAAATTTTTAAAAATTAAAAAGAAAAGGGTATGGGAAAAATTTTAAAAAAAAAAAATTTTAAATTTTTTTGGGGAAAAAAAAAAAAAAAAAAAAAAAAAGAACTAGGGTTGTAAGTCTTTCGGCTAAGATTCAGAGCTAGGTGTTCCCAAATACAAAACAGAGAAGCTAACTAAATCATGACACCTCTCAGTAAGGCAGCACAACCCAATCTTGGAAGTGCCGGCCTATATTCATACTAGCAATCTGTACACACGTCAGAATTGAAGGTGAACACTGGACATACTGCTCTTGTCATGTTGTTACATTTACACACAATTCATAAAAGCTGACAGTGATCATCATTGTGACTTGCTTGTTATTTGTGCCAAGAATACACATCATTTGAGCATGACGGTTTTACTTACCTCATCTGTGTGATGTTTATTGTTTTTAAAATCTGTACGCACCCACTGTAATACTTCGTTTTTGTTTCCTTCATCAGGAATTCCACGTATAGCCCGTAATAAAGAGCGATACAGTTTGAGAACTTGCTGACGGACCATAAACTAGGAAGAAAAAATCCTTTGTTGGAAACTTAATTTGTGGGTGTACAGTTGTGGAGTTCTCATAACTGAAGCAATTATCTTGGTGTATATATATATCACTACAATTAGTAAACGTATGCCAAGCCTTGTGCTTAAATCACCACACTGAGGAAGTATGGGGGGAAGTGGTTACATGCGGTCTTAAATCTAAACACAAAATGGGGCACATTTCCCCAGGAAAAGTTCCCAGTACCCGACATCGATAGACAGTAGTAGTATATATATAAAATGCATATAGGATTCGACCACCAGTATATCATGTATTACAACGTAAATCAGCAACCGCACATACTTCGGCACACCATAAAACCACATTTGCACAATACCTGTTTTAACGTCATTGTGGCTTGAGGTATTTTAGAAGACATTTTTTACGTTTGGTTAGATAACAGTCTTTATCACCAATTCCATTTCGGATGTCTGCAAATGAAATAACCAAGGACTGTCAACTCTTTTTAACACTATTTACTCACGCTGGAACGAAGACTTTAGACAACAAATGCATGGATGTCCACTGGGTAAAACAACCACGACCGTAACTCACATTAAATCCTCAGCGAACCTCATCCGTAGTAAATATATTCGCATGCCTGTTCGTGCTAGGGACATGTTCGCCATTTTTAACGTATTTCTAGGCGAAATTGACTGCAGCGCAGAATAAGAGTTTTTGTTATTGTTGGAACGCGTACATGAACAAAAATTATTTATTGGGAATGTGAATTCTGACTCAACATTAAGAGTTCAATGTAGCGTATTCATACATTCTTCGTAATTGCCACAACGATAATACAACATTGCAATTAACTGAATCACGTGATGCGTGATCTCACACCTACAATTCCACAGTTTATAAATAACAGGATTAGAAACGGATATAGGGTGGCCAACGAAACCGTACAGCCCTCTTCTCTACATCTACGGTACTAAATCACCGATGACGCGACATTTTCGGACCCTGTGTCGATCGTTTGTACTAACTCCAGCTATGAAAGTGGCGGTAGATCCGTCGGTGGAACAGCCACTTACTCTTATTTACTTATATAATAAAATCAACAAATGCATATGTATAAAATATGATCATCATATGTTATTAATTACCAACATCGCTTTTGTGATCATCATCGGGGTAGCTTTACAAGAGTACAAAGAATACAATAATCTGCCACATTGAATATCGGGAACCACTCAATATTGTAATAAATGTCTCAAACTTTGAGTAGTTCCTCTTACACACGTTTGCAGTTTACTGTATTCTTAGCACTCTGGTAATGCTGCCCTGATGATGATCACAACAGCGATCGAAACATGTTGGTAAGTAATAATATATGATAAAACACATTTCGTACACGTGCATTTGTTGGTTTGTATTATGTAAGATCAAATATTCCTCTAATGCATGGATATGGAATATATTAAGCCAAGTACTACGTCAACTTTTCGTGCTACTTTTAATTCGTCTCCACACTTAATTGCTGCGACAATAGCAACAACGAATTAAATCGACGATATATTAATTCGAGGCCGCCTACCAGAGCGACAGTCTACTTTCACTGATTCGAGTACGTTATGGACTGCAAGGTGTGTGATGTGCTCTTTGTTGCTTCGAACGCGAAACTCAGAGAAAAAAGTTTTGAACGAGTCAAAGATGACTTAAATATAAATTCCTCTCCCTGTACGAAGATCTGAAGTCACATGCACAAAAGATTTTTTATAGACGTTTCAGAATGTATAGCTCAACATTTGATTAACTACTGGTTTTGCTTGGTCCAAGTCTTACGTTTCAAGCGACCAGAATGAGAAAGTCCTGCCACCAGAAGAAAGGTTAACAGTGACATTAAGGTAAAAGAAAAATCCTGTCTTATTTTTATACACTTTATATTCATTTCAGTTTTATCTCGAATAGCTACAAAAGTTCAAAATCTTCATTATTTATTAAAGTTTGTTTATCAAAGATCTAAAAATTTGGATGATTGATTGGGTATTTTATCCGATAAAGCTAGGGAATTTACAGTTCTGTTGTTTGGAATATTTGACAAGGTAGATACGTTTTGGGGTTGGATATTATACGTCTGTGATAGAGAAGTAGTTGGGGTGAAACACTGTTCATACTGTGGCTGGAACACCATATTTTTGGCTTTCCTAATAATGCCCAGCATTTCCATCTTTGCTCAATACTTCTGGCCATTGTTCAGGTTTAAATGCCGGTACGAGGGACAACAAGAAATTTTCTTCAGAAGTAGTCTCTCATACTCTTCCACTTGCGCTGAACTCCATTCACTAAATTATATTAGAAAAAGGAACACATTTCAGATCAGTCGTACAGAGTAGGCCTAAGTAGATTACTAAATAACCAAATGGTGCTATTAAAATCGGTTACATGTATCTAGCAATCTAGCTGGCTGAGGATAGGGACAGGTGGCGGGCACTTGTGACTGAGGTAATGAAATTTTGGGTTCCACAAAATGCGGGGAATTCTTGTCTTGCTGAAAACCTGTTAGCTTCTCAAGAAGGTCTCTGCTCCATGGAGTGAGTAAATAAGTAATTAGGTTGACCTGTTGCGTCAAAATCCACCTTGATGATCCCCAATAATTTCCTCTGCATATGGAGTTAACCTTGACAGCAGGATACTGGATATAATTTTGTACTTAGTTGGCAAAAGTGATATGCCCCTATAATTACTACAATCTGTTTTATCGCCATTCTTACAGATAGGTACAATGATTGATTCCTTCCACTCCTCAAGCAATCCCTCCCTATTCCAAATAGAAATAATAAGTTTATGGATCTCAAAGCAAATTGTTCTACCCCCTGCCTTAATCAATTCTGCTGGGATTTGATAAATACCTGGTGGTTTGTGACTTTTTAGCTTTTCAATAGCCATCTCAATCTCAAAGGCACTTGGACCAGGCACTAGTGGTTCTGCTGTGTGTAATTCTTTCTTCCTAACATCATTAACACCATGTACATTCAATAGCTGGGAGAAATAATTTCTCCACCTAGCCAAAAACTGTCTGAACCTGACAAAATGACCCTTCTCATTCTTTGCTATATTAGTTCTAGGCTGGTAACCCCTCTTAAATTCATTGATGTCCCTATACAATTGCCTAATATATTTGATCTTACTGTTAGTTTCAAGTTCCTCAAATTTAGCTTTCAGAAATGCCCCCCCCCTTTTTTTTTGTTCCTGAAATGTCTCCTAGCTTCATATCTTACATTGTTCAGATTATCGCCATTGCTTTGGCTTCAACGCTGTACCCACTGCATTTTAGCCTGCTTCCTCTGATCTAAAAAACGTAAACATTCCTTATAAAACCACGGTTTATGCTGCTTCAATCCATGCAGACCTAGACTCTCTTTAGCTGAGGTTTTGATATTCTGTTTATTGTTCTACCAAGCCCCATTTATGTCCTCGTCATCACTTATGTTCTCCAAAGCACCAGACCTGTTTGTAATTTCAATCTGTTGCTGTTTCCTAACCTCCAGCTCATTTAGCTTCCCCGTCAAACTTATGTGCTGCTTTTTTACTTACTGCCAATCTTACCTTAAATTTTGCAACCACCAGATAGTGATCAGTATCACAGTCAGCTCCCCTGCAACTCTGTACATTTAGTACCCTCGACTGCCATCTCCTATCTATCAATATGTGATCAACCTGATAGTGAGTGTTCCCATCAGGAGAGGTCCAGTTGTACTTATGAATGTTTCGGTGTGGGAACATCCTGCTCTTAACAACCAGATTTTTTGATGTGGCAAAATTTACCGTTCTAACACTCTTATCATTACTATCCTGATGTAGACTGTCATTCCCAATTGTCGGTTTGAAAATATTCACTCTCTCCACTTTTGCATTAAATTCTCCTAATAGAATGTTCATATGGTACTAAGGAAAAAGATAGAAAAAAACCTGCTTTAATTCCTTATACAGACTGTCTTTTGAATAACTACTTTTCTCCTCACTTGGTTCATGCACATTCAGAACAATGATATTACACCAGAGACCTCTCAGAACTCTATATGACAACATATTGCTAAGGAACTCTACTCTCTTAACTGCCGAGAGTTAATGTGCCCTGTTTTTCCCAACCTAACCTCCTGCACACCCATTAAATCTAGTTCGTATCTTGCTAATTCCCTGGCGGCTGCTGCTGTAAGTGAAACTGCCCTATAGGCACCTGACACTCCACATACCAAAACTCATGTCCCTTTTTTGTTGCTTGGGTCATACTGATGTATAAATCCAGGTCAAGGAAAGTGTTCATGTATCATAACAAACCAGTTTTTATGGTGAGGAGTTGTCAACACCTTGCCCAACCTCCAAACTACTCCTGTCAGCTGTCCGCGACTGCTTATTGAATATATTCACAGCTACCCTCCACACTGAAGGCCATTCCTTAATCCACAACCTGAGGATGTGCCATGCCATGGTGACACGGACTCACTTATTACAGGACAGCTATAGACTAGAAACTATATTCTGCAGACAAAGAAATTAAAAAAGGAGGTGTTAGCATTTTTTTCAAAACAATTTACAGTTACCAACCATAATCCTTGATAGTTACTGTAGAGATAAAAATATTGAAGTATGTGCACTTCAACTTAATTATACACTTCTAAACACTTGTGTCATGGTTATTTACTGATCTCTCACAGGTAAATTTAAAAACTCAACTAGAGATGAAACTGTGAGTATTGTATACACGAAAATTAATCCCAGTAATATCTGGTGATATATCCATTATGTATCTTAATGATAATGCAAGACTAATCAATTGGATGCTTTTTAAATTCCTAAAATCTTTTCAGCACAACTGATTTTCCTACCAGAATTTACAATGATTCCAGTTCAGTTATTGATGATATTTTCATTGATATCACAATTTTAAATGACCATCGGGTATTACTACTTATAAATGGAATTTCTGATCATGATGCACAAACCATAATTTTATATGTTCTACAGAATAAGCCCCATGAGCATCAACCTTATTTTAGAAGAAATATTAATAAATATACCGTTGCACAATTCAAGAACAGACGAAGTTATGAAACTTGGGATCCTGTTTTTTAGTGTAATGATGTTAATACAATCTTTAACCCCTTTTTAAATACTTATTTCAAAATTTTTTACCCTGCTTTCCACTAATCAAACTTAATAAGGTAATGCATTATAATTGTGGGGGTGATAAAATCGAGAAGAATGAGATGGGCTGGGCATGTATGGGTGAGGATAGGGGGGAGTATAGGGTCTTGGTGGGGAAACCGGAGGGAAAGGGACCACTGGGAAGACCTAGGCATAGATGTGTGGATAATATTAGGATGGATCTCCAGGAGGTGGGGTGTGGGTATATGGACTGGATTGGGCTGGCCCAGGATAGGGACAGATGGTGGATGCTTGTGAGTGCAGAAATGAACCTTCGGGTTCCGTGAAATGCGGGGAATTTCTTGACTAGCTGCAAACCAGTTAGCTTCTCAAGAAGGACTCTGCACCATGGAGTAAGTAAGTAATGCATTATAATTCCTGGATAACAATAGGTATAAAAACTTCCTGTAAATGAAAAAGGAAACTTTACGTAGCAAGCAGAAATAGTAATAATTTAATTATAAAAAAAAAATTATCAAACTTACTGTAAAATACTGGCTGATGTTACAAAGAAAACTAAAAGATTATGTTATAATTTGATAACAAATTCCCCGAATAAAATTAAAACTACATGGATGATAGTAAATTTGGAAACACACAGGAAAGCAAGTAAAGGAGCAATTGAATATTTACATATTGATTGCAGAATTAGCAATAACCAGCAACACATTGCTGACACCTTCAATAGCTATTTTCTCTCAATAGCTGACATTATCATCAGTAAAAATAACACTTGCACTCAAAACAAATATAATCCAAATACTGACAATAATTATAGTCCCTTACAATCTATGTCACAAATTCATAACTCAGCTAACACAAAAATTAAGAGAATATCAACAACTTCTGAAATGGAAAAAATAATTAAATCACTTAAATCAATGGATTCACATGGCTATAATGAAATTTCCACCAAATTATTAAGAATAAGCTCTCTGTTCATAAGTTCACACCTAAATAATATATGCAGTAAAGTTGTTACTAAGGGTATTATCTGTGATAAATTAAAATTCTCCATAATAATGCCCTTATACAAAAAAGGAAATGAATAAGATGTATCCAAATATAGACCAGTATCTCTCCTAACATCATTTTCCAACGTTTTTGACAAAGTAATGCAATCAAGTTTATTAAAACATTTACACAATACTAACAATTTTGCAGAAAACTGTACAAATTAACAAAAAATGCCACTTTAAAACTAATTAATGAAATCTTAAGTGCCTTGAACAATAAACTAATAGTAGGAGGTCTATTTTGTGCTCTTGAAAAAGCACTGTGTAAATCATGACATATTGATATCAAAGCTAGAAACATATGGAATAACTGGTATAGATACAGAACCCTATCAATAATACCTTAAAGCAGATAACACAGAGTTTTAATATATAATAAGACACACCATTACAGCACTCTAACTGGACGCTTATTAAACACGGATTCCCACAGGGTTCCATCTTGGGTCTGCTGTTATTTCTTTTATACATAAATGACTTACCTTGGCTTGTAAATAACAAATCTACACCTATTTTGTTAGCTGACAATACAAGTATACTCTTTACTAACTCAAACACAACCAAACTTAATTTAAATACTCATATGGTCTTTGAAACTATAAACATTTGGTTTAAAAACTGTCTTTCATTAAATTTTGAAGAAACTCACTGTATATCCCCAATGTTATATCTACCAAATTTCTTGGGTTAAATAATGATAGCATATTATCATGGAAAATGCATATATATCATCTAACAACTACATTAAAGCACTGCTTGCTACGTAATCAGATCTGTTAAGCCACTTATGTCTCATAAAAACAATACTATTGATTTATTACTCTCTTTCATACAGTCATGAGTTACAGAATAATATAATGGGGAAATTCTTGTCACAGTATACAAATTTTTCAGATACAAAAGAGTGTAATCAGAACTTTTTATGGGTTGTGGGAATATAGACTCCTGCAGAATCTTACTCAAGAAAATTAAAATATTTTGCTACTTATGTCCCAATACATAATTTCCCTAACTATATTTGTAGTTAACAACCGAGATCAATTTCTTATAAATTCAGAAATTTGTAATATAAATACTAGACATGGTTCTAACCTTCACTTGCCTTCGGCAAATTTAGATATTGATTACAAGGAAGTTTACTATTCAGGCTTTAATATCTTTAATAGTCTTCCTTTCAAATTTAAACATTTTTTTATGTAATTAGTACATTTAACAGTGCTTTAAAACATTTCTTATACACAAACACATTCATTAGAGAATATTATAACAACAATATTAAATAAGTATGATAATAATATGATGTTAAATATTTAAGCCAGCGTTGAAGGATTGTCTCTTACTCCATTATTTTGCATTAGGTACATTTTCAACTGTGGGCCGGGTAGCTCAGTTGGTATAGCGACTGACTACAGGCTGGACGGGTCCGGGATCAAATTCCGGTGGAGATGAGATTTTCCGCCCGTCCAGACCAGCCCTGGGGCCCACCCAGCCTCCTGTAAAATGGGTAGGGAGTCTTTCCTGGGGCTAAACTGCGGCCACGGCATGCTGCTGACCACTCACCCCCTTCTAGTGCCGCAGTCATGGCAGAGTAGAACTATATCTCTACCCACCCTTTGGGCCACACCAGGCCTGTAATTGGATCACTTTACCTTTTACCTTTTTACATTTACAACTAATGGTGTGCACATTATTAAATATGGACTGACACAAATACCTTGCTGTATTTTGGTCTGTGTTACGTTATGCAATATTTTTACAGCTATACAAACAACATATTTAATGTTGTATCATATTATATTGCCTTATATTCATGTTATGACTTGTTCCAAGTCCTTGTACTAAAAAGGATCTAGGGAATGTAAATACTACTTTATTGTTTTATTAGGGAATTAATATTTTTTTTTATTTCCTGAGTTGATGTGTTCCTAAACTTTATATCTGGTAATGTATCAGAAATTAGTTGTGCTATATAATATAAGGAATTTACATCTTTGTTTATTATGATTATTACAATTCTTGATGCTCAGAGTAATTTTATCAGCAGTTGACGGGAATAAGTTATTGAAGCAATAAGCAATATGTTGATTATCATAACTTTCATCATTACGATTTCTGAAACAAAAAAATCTCGTTATACCTTTTCTTTTAGTTTAACAATACTCCAGATTGTTTTAGTTTTATTGTTATATGGTAATATTTGCATATAATTCCATTCTTTTTAGCTTCTGTGTTAGCTTTAGCATACTTTTACAGTATGATTTGTAACTTCGTCATCGACGAAGAATTATATGCTTGACTCGAATCTGATATACAGGTACTGGCTAGAGGTATACACTATAGTGCATGGTGTTTAGGCTGTTACGACCCTAACACCTGTAGGGCAACCACTGTACACTGTTATGCGGCCTTATGACAAATATATTAACGGGATAAATATTTTTAAAATTAAAGAAAACATAAGCCATGTATATTTCAAATTTGCTCTAATGTGAATAGTCTCCTAAATCATCCCCATCAGTCTTTTAAATTTCAGCTCTTTTAACATCTATATAGTGCACAAGTTTACATGCCTTTTACTTCAAAAAGCACAGTTTTGAGTTACCGAAAGAATTTATGCTGGGTGCACACTGCAACTGTCAAATTTGATTTAGTTGTATGGGAACTAAAACCTGAGAACCTCTATCTAAGCAGAACAGTTTGTCACAGACATGAGACAGGAGAAAGACATTTACAGTAAGCCCGGCAAGTTTAAGATTGCCCCAAGAAAATTTTTGGAAACACACTTATTTTATAGTCTTGATGAGTTTTTTTATAAACAGTGATACTTTTCTGGTGCATATCAAGCTGTTCTACATACTTATCAGTAATTATTGAAACATAACTTGTGTAATAATTTACGCTTGTACTTGTAAATTGTGTGTTTTTACTGTTAATTTTAAGTGTATGGCTACACTGTACCATAGGGCCAATTTACTGACTATTCCTACATCCATTGGATACATTCCTGTATATGGTATTTTGGGAAAATAAAGAAATCAAATCAAACGTAATTGCGACGGATCCGTGGCATCCAGCGATTGCTGCATCTTCATCTTGCTCCTGGGGCTACAGTTCTAGATAGCATTGCAGTAACCATGTCAGAATTATTCTGTGTTTGCAACAGTCTCTGTGCCAACTCTACCAAATCTCTGTGCTGAAGTGTCCATGTGGGCAGTTGTGTGGTCCCTGTTCCGGTTGTGGAAGTTGAAGTCATGACGGGCTTCGGTAACAAAGTGAGTGTTCGATTATTCGTGGTAACGTAGCGTCATGTTTCTTTCTATAACGACGCCAATAATTAAGATAATTATTATATAAATCAATACGTAACATACGTTTCCTCTTTAGTATTTAAGTGTGAGGTCTTATATATGGGATATGTGGGATGCGACTGGCTACACGTGTTTAGGTTAATACTGTGGGATACATGCATTATAAACGTTAGGGATTATATGTGTACCAAGAAATATGACGTGGGTATTGATGTATTCCATTTCGGTCTAAGAGTCTTGGGGTTTGTGGGGTATCCACTGCCGCCGTGAGGTAACCGTACAAGCAGTTTTTATTCTTTAGATACATGCTTGCAGTTTTATTTACTGACTGGAACATATAGGTCTGATAAAATCGTTGCTGTTTATTTAGAGTGATTAAACACTTCATTCGTGCTTGCAAAGGCGCCCGTTTATGGGACATATCAGTTTTTGCTATCCACGTCTGTGGAGTTCTAATTCCGAAAGCCTTAAAACGGAAACTTCTTGTAGCAAATAGGTCTGTATTTATTTTAAATAACTCTAATCATTACTAGCCTTAAAACGGAAACTTCTAGCAAATAGGTCCGTATTTATTTTAAATTCAGACAAAACATTTATTTTATAAACAGCACATGGACTCATGACAGTCTATTTAAGCACAAAAATAATGACAGTGTGTGCACTGAAATTAACGCTTATAGTGAACACACTGCGAACATTGAGATAGTTCTGCAAAGAATAATCCTGAACCAACCAGGGCTGGCATTGGCGATATCTGTAAGATGTTTTAGTATTGGTGAAATTGGAGTCAACAGCCTTCAAGTGCTGTTACTGCCACTAAAGCATGCTTGGTCAGTACCCAAAACATCTTGAGTAATGTTAACTTGCCAGGGAACCATTTTGTCCCAGGAAATGATAATTCACCATCTACATTTACTTATTTTTTGTACATAATGGCTGTTTAGGAATTTGAAGCAATTTCTTTTTCACCATCCTAACCAATTTAAATGCCATCAGTGGGGTTTTAAGTTTGTATCTACTTCTTATGGTAAAAAAATTCCTTTCTTCCTCTGTATCCTTCCTTTCTGTTTCTTTCTTTATTTTGATGTTCTTGCTTTTTCAGAGCTGCTGCTTTCTTCTATCATAGCAGTCATGGCTTTGAGATAACACTTGTAATATGTTTTTCTTTACTGTTATTTCTTGTAGTGTTGTGCCTGTCCAGAATAATGCTATCTCTTTTTTTCTCCTTGTATGGTGTGTGATGTTGACAGTTTACCTACATGGTTGTTGCTGTTTTGGGTAGCGTAGGCTCAAGAATCTGAGATATTTTATTTGGTTTTGTGTTGTCTACTTGTTCTTGGCCATTATTGTAGTCAAAACAGTGCCATTTTCTTCATTTGTCTTTCAGTGCCGTGAATAACTGATAATGTTATGCTTGAAGCCATTGTGCCATGGTCAGAATGTGCTGCATATACAGGGTGTCCCAGGAGGAAAGGACCTAACTTTGGGAGAGTGTTTCTTAGGTCAAACTATAACGATATAACCCAAAACACCTATATCCAAAGTTCAATGGTTACGGAGATATTAGCCAGAGAAATTTGAAACTTTGACAGCTATTACTCACTTATTGATTACCAAATACATATTGAAACTGGCAGGAATATGTGGTTTCTGTAATGTTAATATCTGTACATAACATCAAAGTAACTT
>Ga0136643_10014671_pt1 | contig 11770 bp, 8 predicted proteins | sample TergutLab28metaG_FD_96883 | JGI IMG/M metagenome (GOLD analysis project Ga0136643, IMG submission 96883) | Labiotermes labralis P1 segment gut microbial communities from Petit-Saut dam, French Guiana - Lab288 P1 (version 3) (version 3) | ecosystem: Host-associated > Arthropoda: Insects >...
AAATATTCAAAACTTTTCTTTTTAAAAAAAAAAAAAAAAAAAAAAAAAAAAAAACCAAAACCAATTTAAAAAAAAAAAAAAAAAAAAAAAAAAATAAAAATTCAGTAAAGCCAGATTCCAAAATAAAAAAAAAAAGTTATTTGAGATAAAAAATCTAATTCATATTATCATTAAAAGTGGTTCACAACCGAGGAATTCAACATTTTTCTAATTTTATATCACACTAACAGTTCTATCCCTAATCAGAATAATGCAGTATTTTGCACTCTTCCACTTACCATTTTCATATATCTGTTCCAAAGTGTCAACAGAACTTAGCGAATATAACCGATAACCAGATTTTGTGCCCACGGCCAAGGAACTGTAAAGCAACAGAAGAAAACAACGTTCATCATAACACAAAAAAAAGTAAAACAAGTGTCTAAATGTATATATTATACCTGAGATTACACAATGGTTAATTTACTTCCTTACCTCCATGAATCATTGAATGATATATGCATGACTGATATTCCCCTACAGATATAATCCTATTTCCAATATAACAGGACTGATCTTCTAATGAATGTCACTCTTTCCTTCCTTCCAAAAGTTTACATAATACGTCCTACTTTTAAAAGGTGTGCTTTCACTTCAGCTGACAGGAATGGATGAGTAACGTATGCAAAAAGATTTGTGATTTGACAGAACTTGTGGCACAACATGCCTGACATATTACAAAAGCAACTCTAAAGACCTGATGAAAAATTATTAAGCGATATGAATGCTTATCGGTGTTTATAATATCAAAGTATAGAACAAAGAAATTACAAACAAGCCACTGAAGTACCATACACAAGCAGTGAGCCCGAGTAACCACAAACGTAATGATACTTACGTACAGTCCTGATTAAAATTAACAAAGAAAACGCCACTAGCAGGATCACTTCCTTGATTTGCGAGGTTCATTAGTCCTGATATACCTGCCTTTAAACCCTGCGTCAACACATCAACGTTTCGAGCAAAATTTTGCATATATATTGCGTCAATTTCTGCGACCTTGGTACAATCACTCCATATTGACCACTCAAAACAGCTGAGCCTTGCGTTACGTGTTTGTTTACCATTTATGAAACTTCGGTCTTGGATCTTCCTGTGATTATGAACCGCGTACTTTGAAAAATCCGTTTAAACATCAGAGTTCTTACCGCCAAAGTCAAGTACTTAAGCACCATCAGAATACAAAATGTACCAAATGGGAAGATTATAGCTTACTGTTCTCACTTACTTTTTACACACAACAGTTTTTTTTTTAATTTTATTGTGAGTAAAATTGTGACATTTGAGGTTCTCACAGCGGAGTTGTTAAATTTCCAGTGTTTGTTTGCGAGTAAAGTTGTTTTAATATTCATCTGTCTTTTTAATAATTAATAAATATGTTATTTGTTCTAACCAACTAGGTAAAATAACGTTCGAGTATGTAGCAAGACCTGCTTAATATGTACATACCCAAGGCAATATCTAGTATTACTGCGTGTCAGGATGCAAAATCTCATTGTGCTAAATTGCCGTAAATAATCCCACGAAAATAATTTTAGTCGAAATACATAATGATGAATTCGCAAATTTACAAACCGTCAAATGTAAAGGAGACGAGAGTAATTTTTTGCATTAATTTTTCTCTAAAGAGGTGGGTGAAGGAAATGTTTGACACGTGTAACACATCTGCCTAACAAACATTATAAGCTACGCCATAGGGACTAGATGCAGTTCCATAGCCTTATTCATGTTGATGTATTAAATAGTTCAGTGTAAGTGCACCATTCCTTTCAGCTCGTGCTGTTATAGATAATGTGCAATCCATTGCAACTGGAACCTTCTTCACATCTTGAACGTAGGAAAAGTAATCACGTAGATCCTTTGAATTGCTTGTGGGGCAACACTACGCAGCGTAGTTTGGGCAGTTCTGCGCATCATAATCACAGCATGTGTAGCGTTGGAAGTAAACAATATAAAAATTATTGTCTTCTGGGATGTTATGCAGTGCATTGTGCTAGCTAGTTATCAAAGTTGCTGAAGAATTTGCAGCCTACGTTTTTAGAGTAGAAAAATAATTTACTTTGTCACTGACTTTTCTGCTCTCAGGAGATTGCAAATAATATTGGTGTTACATGTGTCACTAAGTGAATGAACAAATACACTGAAACTGAAACAGAAGCTGCAATTCCTGACTTGTGAAGTGAGTGCCGGTATATCAATACGATACTTTATCAACTGCGCGTATGAAGGGAACTGTAAGTAATATTTGCACGATAGGACAGTTACAGGCATCACTTCTTTCGCTTAAGTTATGCAGGCTTCTAGCAGAAGTCGTTGAGAATTATGCAACGCAGAATATACTGCAATTCGGCTGCGCTTGCGGACTGTACGTACGAAGATTACTGTGCTAGGTAATAAGGCTACGTTTGATGAGCAACAAGGAAGAATCAGCAAATCTAGGCAACGCGAAGAAATTCTTGAAGAGGGGCTTTATGATGGCAAAAATTTAGAGGATATTGATGCCTTTTATCCAGACATGTTTTCGGTCTGTAGAGAATCTGAAAGCGATGGAGAATTGTGGTACAGATTAGGCCCGTAGGCAGACCGCGAACACAGTGGGTGATGCGTCTTCTAGTGAGGGTGCATGTGCGTACATACGTTTTTATATGTATATAATGCTCTAATGTACATATACTCTGAATATACCGCATATTATGTACGCATAAGAGTGAAAAATGCTTTTGTCAGGACTACTAAATCAGCAATTTACTTACTAAATGCGCTTTATAAAATTGCGCGTAACATCTCACCTATATATACATTTTTTTTAAATTAATGTTTTCGAACTACGGCTGTTCAAGAGGCAACATGTGGATGGGGTAGGTTGCCGCACGCTTTTGAGTGGGCTGATCAGCTTGTTTGTCTTCGATATTTTGCAAATTCCTAGTGGATGCATCCGGATTTGTAGACGGTGCATTGCACCCAATTGCACACACCTGGCAATGGGCCTGGTAAATATTTATCAGCTCCTCATACTAAACTCACGCAGTATCTAGTGACGAATTCTCCAACTAATTTTAATTCACATTTGTGCATCAAGAAAAGGAAATTACAGAGGAAGTAAATAAAGTTGCAAGTTTGTGAAACGTGCTGCAATAATTAATTTTGGAATTGATATAGCTGTGTTGCATGTTTTAAAAATCAGCATTCTTATTTGTGGTGGTAAATGTTAAATAAATTTATTATTATTATTATTATTATTATTATTTTAAATTTATTCTCGACTATCGGATATTAGGTGGCGATCTTCTGGAAAGTCCAGATCTTAACGGGAGATCAAAGAGATTTACCCCAGCACGTTACGAATGATGAGTGCAGTGCTCATTAGTATGATCTTCTTAGCTCTATGGCCGACCGGTGACCTGGGGGCAACTGAAGGTTCTGATCTAATTCCTTCTTAGTTTTTCCTAATATTCCAGTCATAAATGGCACAATTTTTATCCTCAATTTCCACGTCATGCTGATCTCGATCTCCAAGTCGTTGCACTTGCTTAGTTTTTCAGTTTCTTTTGTGTTAAAGTTTGAATAATCTGGTATGGCTCCATAGATTAGTAGGCAAGTTTTCTATAATTTTTGCACTAATCTCTTAAGCCACTCTCTGCTTTGCTTAAGGTACTCGTTGAGACCTGCAATAGCAGTATTATACGCGGACTCCAATTCGACTAATCCACAATATCGGGTGGGCTTTATCGCTCCCCTCCCACTACGGGTTTTCACAGTTTCCGTAACATCATAAGACATGTGTTTTTCAACACCAGCTGGCTTGATTTCCATACCACCGGTCAGAGTGGGGTTCTTCTCTTCATGGATAAGGAGCAAGGCATATCTCTGGCTTATCTCTAATGGATAAACACGGTGCAGATGTCTGGTCAGTTCCCCGAGGGCTGTCTTCACTCTCACTCCCAATGAAAATGGAAACAACTAGCTCCAAAGGCCAGTCCAGAATCTCCTTATTGTCATACCCAACCAACAATTCGTCTCCCACCTAGACCTTCCCATTTCCATTCTTCTTATGCTGCTGAACCAGAAGACTCAGGCACTCATATTTGAATTGTTTCCGTAAGTGTTCTCTCAGTTTCTACTGCTACTTGAACCGTTTAGTCATATAGCTCTGACAACACAGTGAAAGTCAGGCACACCCACTGCTGGTATACCTTGATTGAATATACCAGAAAGAAAGGGGCAAGTCCTTTGGATTTTCAGAGAGTTATGATAGAGGTATGGAATTGATACAGCATCAGCGTCGCAAAGATTTATCTGCCATTCTTGTTGTGTATTGTCAGGGAGAGGTCTCTTCGACGAGCTGATCATTCGTTCATAGAATTCCTACCAGGTGAGTGTGTGTATGTGCGCGATCGTGAAGCCTTGATAATGAGGAGGACCTGGCTCAGTAGGGGCTGTTACGATATGGAAAAAATAGGGTTAATTAGGACAGCAACGGATTCATTTTTACCTGTTAAGTTAGAATATGCATTTACAATGAAGGAAAATCAAACATTCCTGAAAGTTCCACTTAGCTCATTTGTTGTAGTCAGTATGCAATGGAATAAACGACAGTAGAATCGGTGTTAAATTCTTGGCAGCAGCAGTTTTTTCTACTCTGCTACGTCAACAACTGGAACTGGGCCCACGAGTAAGGCAGCCGATCTATGAAGCTGGCCAACTAGCTCCTTTGAGGAATACGTGGAATATGCATTCACAAATCTATGTCTTCGTGGGGTAATGATTATGGCAATCGAAGCGCAGTGACTGGTTTCTCTCTGTCTCCTCTCAAATTGCCTTGAATTGTGGTTAAAACCCCCAAGTCAGCTCCATCTAAAGACATCCCTGTCGACATAATGATAAAATGGTGGTTTGAAACCAATATGAAGCAATGTTCTTTTAAGTTTATTAATGACTTAAACACTTCTATTGAACTTCGAGGCACTAACTTTTGAACTTGTCATCTCCTTTGCGTAAGAGATTTATCCGGTCTGGATCTCTCTAGGATCGGATTTTCTTACGAATGTATAAAAGTTTTCTTCTTCATACCGAGCAAATATTGGCGGTCGTAGAATAACATGTAAAAATAATGCTTTTATTCTCGCTCTTTCAGCTGTTTTTCAAGATGTTGCTCCAATATCTTAAAGGAATAAAACATACTTAACTATAATGCGGTCCTAACAGACTTGAATATTTTCCATTTACAGGTAGTGTTTGAATTTTGCGCAAGTATCTGCTTCGAGGTAGAAAACCAAAAAAATGCACAATGTGTGTCAAAAGTCTTTGCACATTATACCCCAAAGTATAGTGGTCTGCTAAGCCGTCAATGAGTAATTGAAACGTCCGGGATTCTGCGCCCATTTTTTCTACGTCAAGTTAGTGTGCTTATGCCGACAACGTTTCAGATAAAAGATTTGGTAAAAAACACGAATTGCTTTTATTTAAAACGCCGTGTCAACAGTCGGTTATAAACAACGAAAAGTAAACGGACTCTGATTAATTACGAAGGAAGTACAGGGAAGCGGTCGTGTTCAATTTTATGCATTATAATAACATTTTGTCTGGAGGAAATAAGGAAATCCGTGAACACCACCCCTCCCGATGGCCCGCTTGTGAGCTGAGTTCTGAATCTCATTCATTACTAGAAGGAAACGTGTGTGGCATTCGGTGAAGAGCTACGAAAAAAATGCGGAGGCAAATGGATGAGTAAATAAGTCATCTGACGGAAGAAAAGACGTTGAGAAATATAATTAGAGTGGCTTCAAATTAAAGGCCAAAGGACGTGGTTGTGATTGATATAATACGGAAAATGTCGATATTTTTTTAATATCACGCTATCTTCATACCATACCAAAGCACAGAGTTAAACTTTTCTGCAAGGTAACGACTTCATTTTACTTGATTACATTTAGTTTTTGTGGTTCGGGTAGCTCAGTCGATATAGTTACTGACTACGGGCTGGACGGTCCGGGATCGAATCCCGGTGGGGACGAGATTTTCCGCCCGTCCAGACTGGCCCTGGGGCCCACTCAGCCTCCTGTAAAACGAGTACCGGGTCTTTCCCGGGGGTAAAGTGCGGCCGGGGCGTGCTGTTGACCACTCACCCCCTTCTAGTGCCGCGGTCATGGAAGAGTAGAGCTATACTTCTACCCACTCTCTGGACCACACCGGGTCTGTAATGGGATCACTACTTTTTTTTACATGTAGTTTTTAGTTAGAAGAACTACAGTGCTGTTCGTTTTTAGGGTAAATTAATATTTTCAACAGATCATACGGCATTGTTTAGAAAATTCGTACTACCAGTACCTAGACGTCTAAAATGCCACTAAATCAATTAGTAACCTCATGTAACAAATTTTTTTTTAAATTAGTCTTCTTCATTTTAAAGTGCTTTGCACATTTGCCACGCCATTAAGATGCAATTTCCTAAAAATATTGTGATTGTATACTTTAAAATTAAAGATCTAACTAACAAGTCGAAAAAACAATTCCAAACCTCTTCTCAGTGGAGGTAATGCTTCTCTCATTTGACAGGTTCGAAAGAATATCATACAGTGCTCTTGAACACAGACAGTTCAAATATACGAAAATGAGGAACCCTTTATTAATGTTAGGTGGTACAACTGATGGTACGCGGACAGTCATGTGTTAAGCGTATTATCGCTTTTTCGTAATTACATTGCGAAAATTTTAATCGCGTTACTAAAGTTGCTTTAAACGTATTTAAGTAAAAATAAAAAAAACTGTGAAGTATTTATGAAGTCAAACAAAAGTGCAAAGTGTATATTATTAATATATTTATTACCTGGCGGTTCGTGTAAACTTTTTGTTCAAGATAGTGCACTAGACGACAATAAGCACTGGTGTATTGAGCATAGCAATTGGGCTACAGGCTGCATGAAACGTCTTCTCTTATCCGAAGCATCGAGACAGGTTCTTGGTCCACAAAACTATGTTGCTTAAAGACTAAAGGAGTTAATTCCCCATAGTTACTCAAGGACTAAAGTGGTCAGAATATCAACTTCACTACTCACCTTCATTTATTGCCAAGTTTAAGAATAGTTTTCGCTATACATCCGTTCCCCACCTGCTGCCTTCGCATGACGGTTTATCAGGAATGCAGACGAATTTACCATTACCTTTACCCCATTAAGCACCAAGTATTTTTCGGTTTCACTAAAACTAGACAGACGCGCACTTCTTACTGACAGGTTTACAAAGAAAGAATAAATGGGATTCCTTAGATGTCATAAAACGACAAGATATGTTGCGGTTGAAGTAATCAGGCATTTCACATTTTGATGTTACTTTTCGTGCAACTGATTTTCAAGTAGGGACAACGCCTGTAAAATATATTAAGAGACCAAGAAATACGCATTTATTTTATGGATAGAATTTTATTGCATAATGATCACCAACATGTTTCGGCCACTCATGTGGCCGTCTTAAAGGTAGTGGGAAAAATAGTACAAATGTGACTAAAAATATGTCTAAATCACTCTACAGTTTAAAAGTCAATAAAATGCAATAAAAATTATATCCAAAAACCGAAGTGTATTTTTGGTTTATTTATATATTTTATACATCTAATTAATACACAAAATATGGAACATATCAAAACTACAACGTGCATGTAATGGCTTACACACAACGGAAGGACCGCTCAGCCCTTCAAGATGGAACGGCTAGACTGTCGCAAAACTTCGGTAACTAACTACCTACCTGTCTACGCTGCGTAACATTCTTCGTAGATGAGCACAGATCTTATTGTCAAACACATTTAGGTTAAGTGTCGTGTTTGCAAAGTGTCTGTGGTGACGTTTAACTGACACGAAAGAGACCAACTTATATTTCTGTGTCCAAAGCTAAACACATACAACATACTCGGAAAGTCCACGTATAAGAATTAAGTACTTTAAGCAAAATCCTTCTTGATAAACTAACAGTCACTCTGCTAGTCGAGAAATTCTTCGCCTTCTATGAAACCTGAGTTTCAATGCCGTTTTAATAACAACTTCCGAGTAGACCCTGATCTTGAGGCAAAGAATGTTAATCTTCATCCACACTTACAGCTACAGATATTCCAAACTGAAGTACTTTCCTCAGATTCTCATATCAGAATATATATTTATTTCTTACCCCTCTAGTGCTAGTTACATTCCACGCCCATCCTGTTCAGTTGTATGAAAACAACAATAACACAAGTCGCGCCTCTTTCCAGCCAAGAACCGCATTATGCAGACAAAGATTAATCTGCGAAGACTTGATTCTGAATGGCAGATATTATCATGGAGATACTCCTCTGTGGCTCAAAGCTCTTTCAGGAGTTCTTTACAATTTTACCACAAAGGCTTTCTTTACCAGGTTTCTAGATGCCTCATATGTTTTTCTGGAATAGTGATATTATTGGAATTTTCTACGTCGAACATATATGACACTGATGGAATTTACTGATAAACCCCCCATCCCTGATTGGGAAACCCTTTTAAAGTCTCAGGATTTCGTGAAAGCCATTTCTGAAATGCAAATATTAAGAGAAATGCGCAAAATTTCTTATCAAGGTCTCAAAAATTTGTACGTAACTTGCCAAAAATGACCTTGTTATCCGCAGTCGTTTAGCTATATTTTGTCAACTCTATTACTAAACCATGGCTCGTAACCGTTCATATTCATGTACTCCTCTTTCTGATGTTACGAAATTTGTTCTTCGATGCACTCCAGCTGTGTACACATATGTACGTTTTGCGCAAAGGTTGACTATTTCTCTAGTCCGGGGTTAGTAATTTTTATGAGCATTGAATTGTAACTGGCAGTCAGCCATATTATACACACCAGTTCAGTTAATTCAGTTAATGTCTCACAGAGAACAGAGTCCTTGTCCCTTATAGCAACCAAACTGTTAATGCTGTCAGCGAAATGATTGATATTTACTCTGATATTTACTCCGAGAATCATACGACACACGCAAATACAACTGTGACGCAAAAAGTAAAGTTTATTTGTGTTAGAATATGTGATACATAGTTTTACCACTGTACTTTAAACGATTAAAACAAAATACGTATTTGTGAACTGTGATTACTCGGTAATTTAAATCAGTGGTTCTCAAATACACAATGCATAGAGCAATTAATATTTTGCACCGTTGGTGTATTTTGTCGCTATTTGTTACAATCCATCTACAATCACTTAATCTGGTTATATGCACCTTGCTATTCTGCACCACATCTCCAACATTTTTCGGCTCACATCGAGCTATCATCAGGGAAACAAATAAATGGGAACATATGTATACATTTACAGTTACATTAGAGAGCACTAATTATATGTCGCTTTGTAGAAGAATGTAACATCAGAAATATTTTATGTTTACATTCACTTGTTAGTAAAATATTGGCATAAATGTGTACAGCTCTAATACATGTATTAATGATTAAAACTGAAGGTCAGAATTATTAATAATTTTCTTCATGTAAACCATCCCGTTGTATTTATTACTAAAGACATCATCATACACATATTTTAGGAATGTCAATCCGGTCACTCTACCACATTCAGTTTCATGGACCGCCACCAAGTGGCAGGAGATGCAAATACATCAAATATGAAAAGTTAGGAGGTTCAGTCACCGCCATAATATGGCAGGAGTAGCAAATACACAGATCCATGTGAACTTTTAAGATCAACAACAAAATTAGAATGTGAAAAAACCGCCGTCTTTTGCTGTTACGCTATTTGACCTGTCGATGGGATCAAGTGTGAACAACAGCACAACATTTAAATGTGATAGTACTCTAAGGTTCCATATCAACGTGATATTATTTCAATGTGATAAAATTGTAATATTCTATGCCCTGAAAAGGCAACTATAAAAATGTTCTGATTCCTGTGTAAGGGGCACGACGTACAAAGATCTTAACAATGTCAAGGTGCAAGAAAGCGAGAAATTTTGCTGATACTGAAGAAAAGTATCTAACACCTGATGAAGAAACCGAAGCAGATCGTACAAGTAGAAAAGCTAATAAACAGAATGTTACGTCTCGCTTCAACGCGGAGCTACGCCGACAAGCTGTAGTTGAAGTTCTGACATTTCGAGAATTTAACACAGCAGAAACCTGGATAATTCGAGAGCAAAACAGTCGGTGTTTCGAATAGCAGAGAGCTAAGACTAAAGTGGTAGAAAGCATCCAAGATCGAGTAATAACGCAACATACCAAAGAACATCAAGAAAACGGCGTGCGTTGCGATTTGTGTGGACATCGACTGGCGACCAAGTCTTTTAATAACAAGTCCATCGTAATAAACTATCTCCAATGGAAGAAATATGCCAGTTTTGTCAAGCTGTTAAATGGAAAGATAAAATAGCAAATAGTTCCTCTCGTAGCGGAAAATTTTTGGTTGCATCGTTGCATGATCCTTCTCAATAATTCAAACAGGGTTTAAGGACCCATTTTTTTTTTTTTGTCAAAGTCAGGTCCTATAACAGAATTTTTGCATTTACGTCCATCGAGCATCGCTTGCGGAAAATGCCAGGATTGGCGAACAATTGGAAAACCCCTGAGAAAACGTGTCAATGTTCCGTGTTCAAGGAACAGCACATCATCGCTTTGGTACAGTCAGTCGAACAAAAATCCATCGGCCTGAAATTTTTTAAGTCTCGAAATGGAAGTCACGTGACGTACAGTTGCCATCATAATTCGAGTCTTTTACTTTCCCCATATTTGCGCATTCGTGGCGTTTCTCTGTCTTCCATTCATTACAGTCAATCACACCGCATATATATTAACAGAAGACAACAATACATTAGCTTAATTTGAAATTGAAACATTAATTAAAATTCATTAACATTCCCAGGCGCGAGGCTAGCTAGCTGTGCTGCTAGGGTAGAGATGGATGAGTCGACTGGATCTTTCCTTTCGCATAGTCAGCAGGCTTAGCCCAGACAGTTGAACGCGTGCTAGCAGTAGCCTTCGGAAACAAATTATGTTTGTTCGAGTCCCACTATCGGCACATTGCTTCATGTAGCCCAGGCAGCTGAACGCGTGTTACCAGTAGCCTTCGGAAACAAACTATGTTGGTTCGAGTAGTTATGAAAATCAAAATGTGTATGTTTTACTAATAATAAAATCAAAGGCAGTGAAGAGCTACACTCATCAAATTAAGTCAGGTCTCTTTCGGTTTTCTGCCAAATGAAGGGAATGCCTTCCGCAACTGCATTATGCTAATTCACAATTTTAGAACCGTGGACGGAACAGAATATCTGCTGTTGGTCATGGTTGAAAAAGGAGGGTAGGGAGTTACCATCATCATCATCATTATCATAATCAGCAAGGATTGGACTCTTTGACCCGTTCCGTCTCCAGAGTTACAGCTGCTCGCGCCAACACTTCTTCGGTCTTCCAATTTTTCTCCTTACTTGTGGTCTGTAGTGGTATGATTTCAAAGGGATTCGCTTTTGTGGCATTCTTTGCAAGTGAAGAAGCCAGTTCCGTCTGTATTCAGCCGAAAACTGACCTGGCTGTGACAATACAGTCACCAACCCTGAGTTGAGTGGAGGCCAACAACCCTCCACAAAACAAACACTGTCGTGAAAGTGAAAGTGCCGTTATTTGTTTTATGTCAGCACTGGGTAAAGCTACACGTTCTTCGTTCTCATCACGATGGCTCACCATGACAGGTGTATTCGCGAACGTGTCATCACTCTTGCTGA
>Ga0136643_10014676_pt1 | contig 11768 bp, 6 predicted proteins | sample TergutLab28metaG_FD_96883 | JGI IMG/M metagenome (GOLD analysis project Ga0136643, IMG submission 96883) | Labiotermes labralis P1 segment gut microbial communities from Petit-Saut dam, French Guiana - Lab288 P1 (version 3) (version 3) | ecosystem: Host-associated > Arthropoda: Insects >...
AAAATTTAAAAAGGTAGGGAATTTACATTTTAAGCAAGGGTGGTTTGAAACGGGGGGGGGGGGGTGCTCTTAATGAAGGGTCGGTTTTTCGACATTCGGCTGACCGAATGTTCACTATATATAGCTTATGTTTGCTCGGATGAGCAGGAAATACTTGACCTTTTAACGAACTCAAATATTCATTGTTGTGTTCACAGAGAGACCACATTTCGATCCTCTGCTGAGCCAAAATCAAATCCACACCGTCACACTCCTTGTTTGTAAATCGTGTAGATCAGCTTTAATATTCTCCCGTCTACTCCTAGGACTTCCAGTTGTCTTTTTTCCTCCATCTTTCGCAAAACAAATTTCAAACACCTGTATCACCCTTCCCATATTATGTTCCAAGCCTTGTTAACCTCATTTACACCGATTTTATCATCGCCGTTGGCTAATGTCCTTTTGTAGTTGTGGTCAGCATCCTGCTGCTTCTTCTTAGATTCAAATATTCCCCTCTTGCCCCTCTGCTCAGACGCTTGTAATATAATTTTTTGCTTAATATTAAAGACCTGTGTTCCGACTCCGGGCTGGAACAAGCGATTTTTGTGTTCTCCAAGAGTTCGAGACCACCTTTTATGTCCACACATCTGTCTATTCAAGGTGGCTGGAGCTCTTTCCTGTAATGTACAATGGTAAGTAGGTTTTCACCCTTTTTATAAGCCACGCAGGCCCTTGGGCTGAGTGGAGGTATAGCTCTACCCTTTCTAGGACCTCGGCACTAGACGGGGGGGGGGGGGGGCCAGCCCCACCCCCCGCCCCCCTGTACCCCGGGGAAAGCCCCGGTACCCATTTTACAGGGGCCGGGGTGGTCTCCGGGGCCGGGGTGGACGGGGGGAAAATCTCGTCTCCACCGGGATTCGATCCCGGACCGTCCAGCCCGTAGTCAGTCGCTACACCGACTAAGCCACCCGGCTCACAGTTTACAATGGTTAAGTTCGTAAATCTGACCTCTCACCTCTATCTAGTGCTGGCTTTAAAAATAAGTGCAGTTTTTCCTCCACTCCTCAGGCAACTACATGACGTAAAGAGCGATAATTTTACTTCCTCCACATCAAATATCTTCACTAGTCTTGATCTGTAGTTAAAGTCCAGTTATTGTAAACAGCTCTATTTGTACCATCAAATTGCAGCTTTGTGATGGTGAGGGGGTGATGTGGTGGCGGGGGTGCGGCTACGAACTTGGCGTAGGTTTCGCCTAAGAGGTGATTAAACATGGTGGTTGCACTTTCTGAGCTTCTAAGCGCCCTGACATGCAAGGTGGAAGGGCTGTAGATCGCGCAGTAACCAGCGGAGTGATTTTCGTGGTATATAGAAAAGGCGCTCTGCGACACTAGCAGTTTTGATGTATGTAATTCATAATGCAATTCGCGTTGTTTACAGGGTGTTTCAGGAGGAAAGGTCAACACCTTGGAAGTGATAGTATCTGTCATTGTGAGAGAAAAAGTTCATACGAGCATGTGTCTAATGCAAAATCGTTATGAATGGTAATGAAGAAAGATAAATTACTTACTGTTAGTTTAATTTTAATTTAAAGCCTAAATGACAAATTTATCACGCAGAAATGACAGATTTGTCACAGCTCATTATAAATTTTCGAAAATCCCACCGCCACCCTCAATGCCCTTTGAAACTCGTAGGCGAAGATCGCGAGTTGTTCGTCTGAATTGATCTACTCGTTTCTTTGTGCCCGCAGCTTGGTCCAAAAAGACAGTATCTCGTGCACCCATCCATCTTTCATAAACTTCGCTCTTTCTCTAACCTCACAAATAAAAATGTAACGGAATTAGATCCGGAAATTCGAACAGCTCTGTGTCGGTAACCATTCAGAATTAGGTACATGTATATTATGTCTATTATGAACTTTTGTCTCACAATGACCGATACTATCACTTTCCAAAATATTGACCTGTCCTTCTGAACCACTCTGTATTTCCGTGGTGTCGCTGACAATATTCTCTTGTTTTTAGTTTAACAGGGAAGAGAAACCATGAAAAGTGTAAATTGTATAGTAAACAACATCCTACCACGACGGACGGAAAGTCGCAAGACAAACGTTGCACAAACCTTCGTTGTATTCAATAAATGGTCATGGTTTATAGCTAACGAAAATATTAACTGTATTGGTGTTACTAAAGGTGTGGCAGTGCGTGACATAGAGATGAGTGGAAGAATGGAGATGTGGCAGTACACAGTCCTATCCTCGGCACTAGATGAGGTTGAGTGTTCTGTTTCTCGCCCCGACTGATTTACCTCCAGGTTAAGAAAAACCAGTACCAACTGAATACGAGGTCTGGTGAGCCTTATAGCCGCTCTTGAGAATATGGAGAGCGGAAAATTCTCTTGTTCCTCCTGAGAATCGACATATGATTCCTCGAATGACATCCCTTATCCTAGTCCATCTACCGATTGAACTATCCCAGCTCTACTACTACTACTACTACTACTGCTGCTGCTAATGCTACTGTTCCTCCTCCTCCTCCTCCTACTACTACTACTGCTACTACTACTAGTACTATTACCACCACCACCACCAATAATAATAATAAACAGCAACAAAACAAATTCTCGCTATTGTGATATTATTACCGTCGTAAAAGGAAAGTCACGAAATTATCCAAGTACGCAGAAATTACGGGACGGGTGACAAGCAGGTACGAGTTTTGAGATATGGGGATTTTATGGTGGTGACTGAAGATCGTTTTCTTCTGGGATATGACGCCGTGTAGTCGGTACAAATATACTGACGGTTCATAGGCAATTATTAGCACGATCTTTCCTGATGAAACAGCCCTTCAGAAGTTTGGTTCGTTAAACCTGATAAGAAGAGAGGTTGTTGGGAGGTTGATAAGGAAGGTAAACTCCGCTTTGTGAGCCTCAGTCCCATTATGGCTTACGGTCAGCTCACGGTCAAGTCACGGTTAGGGACAATATCTTAGCCTGAATCTCGATACACTTCTTGTCATTACTGCAGTCATGCACACGTGGCGGGGAGCACAAGAGAGCGCGGGTTTTCTTAGAAATAATATCTGACGCAAAAGTAAAGCGACTACCGCCAAATTATGTTTCTGAACATGTTTCAAACAAAATAAATTGTGCATGAGTGCCATGAGAGCGTTCAGTGAGAAACTTGTAACCAAATTCCTTATCATGAGTTCAATTTGAGCTGAGTGTGAGAGCATTCACTGTATGAAGAGGTTCTTAAGCAACACGTCAGGAAAGCATGTGGGGAATTTGAGTTACATTTCTACGCATACTTAACCTGGTCAGTAGAGAGGTTTATGGTCAGGTCTGGGGTTCCGCCCCTTAAGTCCCGCAGAAACAGTTCCCCGTACACATTGAATAGAAAACTGTGTGTGTCACAGATCCGAAACTGGCACTTCCCTTAGCCAGAATTTCAGATACGATGTTTCTCTCGTGATTCCGTAGCCTCGTCTGTGTACCAACTGAACTATCCCAGTAAAGATAGAGAGTTAGTCGAGAAGGGTGTAGAGTGGATTAATCTGGCTTATGATAGGTACCAGATGAGAGATCTTGTGGTTGCGTGGATGAATATCAGGATTCCATGAATGGCGGGGAATTTTCTTAGTTGATTGAGCAGCTATTACTTTGTGAATGCAATTCCTAAGTGTAGACTTACATAAACATGCTTAAGACTTGTGTTTGTAAAAGAAATGTTACGAATTTTAATGAAAACGCAAATGAGAAGTTAAAGCGTCTCTCCTCTCCCCCATCTCATAAATATCTGTGCGTTGGAGAATGTTGATACATTTTTGTATAAGTTTGGTGTCGATGTGTGTGGGGTGGTGGGACAGGTTTTAGTCATGTACTTCCTCTACCGCTCGGACAACGATTTTTCAAATCCTACAAGAGGTGTGGACGTATGTCAGTAATTTCTTGTTTGTTTCTGTCATTGTAGGATAAGAGGTCTTGCGACGGGCCAATCCTTCTTCCAAGAAATCCTAGAACATATCCATACAAAAAAAAAAAATAAGGAAAACCCCAAGAAACTTGAAGCCATGGGCACATTGGCCCGTGGCACCATAGAGAAAGGCCCTCCTGGCAAAGCGAGGTTAGCAGTCCTCCGACGTAAAACCAACACTATGTTATTGGTTTATTTATTTAACGGGTTATTTGAAGCCACTGACGGTTGCTGTCACTAATAACGTCTAATGGTCAGATGATTAATGTGTGGTGAATTCTAAAGGCACTGGAAGTGGTCGTGACCTAATTTATGTAATTTTATAGTAGTAGTCTGGAAGGATTTAATCTTTTATTGCCTGTATTCGCATTATTAGCTATGTAACAGACATTTTTATTATATCCTGCAGCGTACCCACGCGGTGATGCTGAACCCTCCTAGGATTCCTGTAAGACACTGATTTTGACGTCACATTCCGAGAAGCGTTTTCAATTTAGAACAGGATAGCAAACTGTTTCTTTGAAAGGAAAATCTAGTAAATCTGAGTATAGCAGTGGACCAAATTCTGTGCTCACTCTTCAAAAAATGGAGGTTTTATTTTCAACCAACGGGTCAATATCTAATCAAGCCCATGCAGTTTCGTATTCCGTAGGTAGCTTTTCCAGGGAGGTAATGTGACCGCGGTATGAGGATGACAAACTTTCTCTGTCCAGCCTCGAGGCTAAAGATGTTTAGGTGTCTTCAGTGCATATGTTGCTGATAAGAACAGCTACTCTCTCTTCTTTATTATCTTTGCTTCAGCGAATTGAGAAGTACTGAGAATACACAGAACTTCTCTAAACTGGAATTTGGAAGTGAGAGAGACCCATGTAGTCATATAATTTGTACTGTGTATAAATAGTTCAGTAAACGGATAGATTTTAAGTTCCAAAGGCAGAAAATTAGGCTGAATTACTGTCTTCTAAGGTAGAAGGCGGTGTAGTTTTGTATATAGATATGTACCTTCATCCCCACTTACGTTGGAGAAAATGCGTTTCTCCGAAACAGAGATCTTATTCGCGGAAGTATACGGCGTTACATCACAATAAATTGTAATATTGATGAAATACATATTTAAAGTTTTGTTGACCGTGCATCGTGATATATCCGTAAAATATGAACCAAAAAGATGCACTACTTTCTATTAATTTATTTCAGTAATAAGCCTCTACATGTTTCGAGCAAGCTTGCTACTCATCATCAGGAGGATCAACTCTGTATAAACAGCAATTGGTATAGACACGCCTATACCAATTGCTGTTTATACAGAGTTGATCCTCCTGATGATGAGTAGCAAGCTTGCTCGAAACATGTAGAGACTTATTACTGAAATAAATTAATAGAAAGTAGTGCATCTTTTTGGTTCATATTATACGGAAATATATATTATTAATGATTAACTGATTTTGTTGTATGGGGCCTTTGTTTTGTGCCCTTTGTTTTGTGCCCTTTGCTTTGTGCCCTTTGTTTTGTGCCCTTTTTTATATCACGAATTTATTTTGTCTTGAAATATAAAAATAAAACGAATATAGTACTGAACCTCACGGGAAGGTAATTCCTTGAAGACCGAAGTGTAGATAGAAGTATAATATTTTCTGTAGCTTAAAGATGCAAATAAGAGGAATGTAAGTTGGAACCGTCTTGTTCAGGTCCACTTTCTGGTTTGTGTAAACACAGTCAGTAATTATCTTTTGGGTTCCACAAATGAAAGCGAACTGCCCAATTCTCAAACTGCTGGACTCTTCTCCGTGGAGATAGCTTTTTTGTCCTTGCACGGTTTCTTTTTACCCTGCAGATATCGACTAAAGTATGATCGTGTCATTTCTGGCAATCGATACCTGAATGACCGTATATTTTACTGGCCACTATAACAGCTGCTGTTCCAAAATTACGTTTCTGGTGGAAGGTAGAATGTGGCGAAGAAGATGTGTTCTTGAGCTGACACATAAACAAGCCTATGATAGTTAATAGAAAGCATGATTTTTCTACAACCGACTGTATGCCTATCGTAAGGTAAATTATACGTCAGATCATTAATGAAATTTCTGGGATATTAATTTAGTTTCTGTGCTTGGTGTAATGACGTTGGTATTTGAAATTATTTGGCGTTGGCTATTAGGATGGTCAGTAAATAATGATCTGTAAACAAAGTGGAAGGTTGCGTTCATGACCCAATGCAAGGTATGATACTGGAATTTGCCTGGAGGAACTAAGAAGTATCTTGGAAACCTCAGCCAGTATTTGCAGTCGTGGCCTGTCTAATTTCAAGCAGGAGTGCTGAAGCACTTGAATGCGGCCTTGGGTCCGATATAGTAGGAGGAGGCCTATATGAAAATTTGACCCCGTGATTAATTAACCACAAGATCTTGAAGACGTAGGTGAATGGAGGTGTAGTTCCACACTTTCTTAATTCGCAATTACTTCGAAGTGAGTGAGAGCTTCACATACCGTTTGCTTTACTTCGGGAAGAAATGGCGATGTTACCCACTGCAGATGGTCTGACGTCTTCGGGAAAAAGAATATTCCTTTTCTTTTGTCGGAAATCGAACCACAATTCTTTGATCGTCGAGCCCGTAGCTTTGTCACCCTACCGAGAGGCAATAGTCTTCCAAAATCGTCATTCCTGGATCATCAGTAATTACAATTAAAATGAACTTGATGTGTATAATTTTGAAATTTTGAAAGACTATACATTTCTTGCTGATATTCTATCAAATAAACATGAATTAAGACCAGAGATCGAAAAAAAGAATTAAGAATGCAAATAGAGCATATTATGCATTCCCTTTAGTAAAGAACCAAAAAGGACTCTGACAAAAAAAAATGAAAGTCTATAAGACATTAAAAAGTCCAGTGGCAACATATGGAGCAGAATCTTCGATATTCCATGAAGATATTGCTAACAGCTGGCTGCTTTTAAAAGATGTTTTTTAAAAAGAATATTTGGGGGATTAATCTAAGTGAAAATTGGAGAAAACGATATAATAAAGAATTAATACAGCTGTTTGGAGATTTAGATATACTTTCATTTGTCGGAGTAAGTCGGTTGGAGTGGATTGGTCGTGTTAATAGAATGGATAGTAAAAGTAAAGTCAAGTGTTTAACAATAATCCTCAGGAAATTCGACTAAGTGGACAACCAAAAACAGATGGTGGAGTTGTGTACAAAGAGATTTTAATAAATGCAAATTAAAATATGGAAAGAGAAGTAAAATAACAGAGCTGTCTGGGGAAGTCCGTTAAGGAGGTGATGGTCCACATTGGACTGTAGTGCCATCTAAGAAGAAGAAGAAGAAGAAGAAAAGAAGAAAATAAAAAGAAGAAGAAGAGGCAGAAAAGAAGATGAGGAGGAGGAGGAGGAGGAGGAGGAGGAGAAGAAGAAAAAGAAAAAGAAAAAGAAAAAGAAGAATAAGATCGGTAAAGGACAGCGACGATTGGTACAGCTTTGTTAAATGAAGACTATCAATCAGAACGCCTTTCGTTTTTGCCTTTAGGTGACTGTCACAACTGAAACCTAAGTATGTCCGTTTGCTAGTCCTTCTGTGGGGACCGAAGCGAATAATACAGTAACGTCTTTCAGGGAGTCGTTTGTGTGTGCCTCTGTCTTGTCGCGTAGCTTCAGCGGTCTTTTTGTATGTCGTCTTGTAACTGCGATATATTTCTGAGAAGTCTGTCAATGCGCGTCTTCTATATAACTATGTAAGCAGGCAATATGGCTAACAGCGCAAACAAGGAAAAAATGAAGTTACATTTTTTACATGATTATGGAACGCTCTGCATTTATAGGAATTAATATAATTACTCCGTAATCTATGCCCTTTAAAACGCGGTATGTTGGATTTACCACCTGCTTCAAATATATAAGAATTTGCAAAAAGAGTTTCTAAGTGATTTTTCGGAATGTAATGGGAGATGCCCGGGAAGGTTACTGTATTCTGGAATGATACGCCGTGTAGTTTGCCAGAATTTTATCGAAGTTTTTGAGGAAGTTTTAAATCCGTCAAACACTTCTTCCTTGAATTAATTGTTTATTTAATATGTAGTATGCGTCAATGAACCTTCGGGTTCCATAAAATGCTTTTATTTCTCAGCCGGCTAAGGACTTATCAGCTTCTCAAGAAGGATTCTGCTCCTTACAATTAGTTACATAGTAAGTCCAGCCTGGCTGTTTCCTCGGGTTAAGGCGCCCCTCACCGTCATCTAATGTCGAGGTTAGGAATAAGTGGAGCTATTCTTCCAGTCTACCACAGGCCTTCATGGCTCACACAAGGGCAACTTTATATAGAATAAGGTATATATATACCCTAATTCCAATCCCGGTGACCGTGCGGCTTAGTTTGTATGTTTGAAGCTCCTTCACCCCTGGCATCGGGGGTTCGAATTCCACTGAGGACAAGTTTTTGTTGTGTGTTGTATAGGTAGCGCTTCTGCGACGAGCCGAGCGCTCGTTCAGAGGAGCCCTACTGCTTTTGTGTGTGTGCGTGTGATATAGACACTTCAACAATGAGGCTGTCTAGGCCCGATTTTTGCTGTAGCGCAGTAGGAAAAAAAGATACATTGTAATTATGTTTATAGTTATTACGTATACTTGCCATACAGGAGGCCAAGGCCCACCCAGGGCTGTAGAGCCGATGATGATGATGATGCTAATGACACCATAGTTTTAGTAATTCTGCGTAATTCATCCCTTTATTATGATATTTACGACAGGAACACGAGGGATTTGGAAGCGATGGTGATTTGTTGTAGTTTGATGATCGATATTTCGGTAAAGAAAGCAGTAAGCTCAATATCGTTATAAGGATGCTGAAGTAGTATCGCAAGTCTTGGAAGGGTGACGTTTATCTCGATAGCATGGAAGAATTCAGTGTGTATATCATAGAGTACACAACTGGTGTGTATCGTAAAGACCAATCGGTTAATATTGGTTAGGGAAACAATCGCCGCTAGTTGTTAGTTTCAAAGGAAAGACTACATATACTACATGGGCGAAATACAGATCCTGTTAATATTAAGAGATATGGTACATATAGTTACCACTGCACTATAAGCAGTAGCTTCACTATCTTTTGTGTGACGTCACACAATCTGGCAGCTAGGTACAGATGTTTCGGTAAATCTGCTGTCTTCATCTGTAGGATAAATAGTTTTTGCCATTTATTGGACTCTAGCGGTCAGTTAACTGTATCATTTGGAGGGAGCTTCGCAGTGTCTATAGGGATAATGCTGGCATGAAAGTTTCTTCTCCAGCAGTGGTTGGATTCAGGCTTGCAGAAAGGAATGATCGAAAGAGAGTCAGCGGCAATCGAACCCACGACCCACAAATAAAAGGCGTGACGTCAAGCCAGTCCCGTAACACAGCGGCAGTCTACTTTACGTGACATTCATTGGCAAACAAAACACAAAGACAATGTGTACTCTACGTTTAGCAATGTCTCTCTTGGTTGCATCTCACGCATTCTAAGCATGACCTAACTACGTTTGCCGAAGGGGGGAAATAAATGTTGGTTATTTCCAAGCAAGCAGTTCTACTTCCGGAGTTCCGCAAAGCCATGAGATTGTGGGCGTCTGCTTAAGAGGCATCAATGTAGGTTTAGGCGAGTACAAGAAACTGATATCAGGTTGTATATAACCCAAAGGATTATGGGCGTTTTCACAAGAGTCAACCACTGAACCCTATCCTGTGCCAGTTGAATCCATTTCACACAATCCTACACTGTTTATGCAGCTGCTTTAATGCTGTCTATCCTTCCACATAACAAGAATTTCAAAATTCAAAAGAAACATTTCCGCCTGACTTTGCATACATAGCACAGTCTCACTGAACACCTTCAATTCATGTCCTCTTCATTTCTCGTCTGTCTGCATTTGGTCACCCTAGCATAACAAGAGCCAATCGTCGTGGCCCTGCGGTCTAAGGCGCGAGTCTGCAATGGTAGTCTGAAAATACAACTACAGCAGAACTCCACTAATTCGGACGCTGGTTTTCTGCATCGCCAATTATACGGATCGGCTTGGCCCTTCAGATGAATTTGTCGAGAATTCTACAAAACTAACTTGCCTTAAAATTACTGGTTATCGGGTCAAGTACAGTACAGTGTTATGTCTTCTAGAAAGGGTGGTCGAAATGTTTAGAGTCTGGTGCGTACTGTAAACAGTAACAACCGGCCATCAAACTGCCAATGCAGTCTATTTTCAAAGAAAAATCCAATTTTTTGAGCTCATGGTTCCGTGCATCTTAATTCATTATTAATAAAAACCCAACTAGATGCAATAGTATGCAGTCCACCCGGGTGGACACCCGAAAAATGTAGAGTGATTTAATTAGCACATCAACTAACGCACATACATAAAATTTTGTACATTAAAACATTTAAAATCTCTCCAACATGTTTCCATCCTAAGCTCATCTTGAGGGGGCTATATTGTTCCTTACTAAAGTCATATATTTAAAAACACTTACTGATTAATTTCCTTATATTAACTTGACGTTTAGCTGTTTAATTTCGCACATCTTGTTAAACCATATTGCTGCATTTGTTTTTATGTATGTGCATTAGTTGTTGTACTAATTAAACGACTCTACGAAATGCACGGTGCAACGATGAAGAAGTACAGTGATTTTACATTAAAATAAATCAGACTGCATACTGTTGCATCTAGTTGGATTTTTATTAATATTAAAAATCCAATTATCTGAATTTTCTGAATATCCGCCTGGCTCGTCATCCTAATTAATCCGGATAAATGCAGTTCTACTGCATTTACGTTTTCCAACCTACCACTCAAGTTCGAAGTGAATGTATCAGTTTCAGATATCTAGAGGCACTTGACTTTAAATTTAACCCTATATTATTTTTTCTGTGTATATTGTTAGCCATGGACATTGTAATAATATATTTAAAATCTATTTTACCATTTTTCCCCCCGTGGCGCTGCGACCCAACGCGGTTCATGGCCTCCTCATTCACGAGGTTTCTAGATCACACACAGCGACGCACCACAGTCGGTAGGACTCCTCTGGACGAGTGATCAGCTTGTCGCAGAGACCTCTACCTGACAACACACAACACTCACAACAGACAAACATCCATGCCCCGGTGGGATTCGAACCCACGATCTCAGCAGGCGAGCGACCGTAGACCTATGCCTTAGACCGCGCGGCCACTGGGACTGGCAATGTATCATTTACTGCCCAAAATGTTAAATATTAACTCCGTTTATATGCTTTGTGTATAAGGTAAAACAGTCCCATTACAGGCCCGAGGTGCCCAGAGGGTAGCAGGAAGTTAAGTTTGCCAGATTACGTGACAATCGGCCCAGAATGGTGGTAAGGTTGTCAGCCTTAAGCACCGTCCGCTTTTTACCCCCAAGAAATACTCCTGGTACTCATTTCTGTCAGAGGCTGAGTCACCCCAGGGCCATAGTGCTATCGGAAGGATTATGTCAATGAAAAATTCCAATAGCACCATCTGGAATCGAACCATCAACCTTCCAATTTGTAACACAGCACCTTAACCACTGTGCTACCGCTGTCCCAATTCTTTGTACAAAACTGCTACAAAAATAGCCGAAACATGTTGCAGTAGTCATCTCTACACGTGGAAAGTGATGTTCGTAATTCAATTTGAATGTGCTGGTAAAAAAGTTATTTAGATATTTCTACAATTGTAGGTTCACATATTTAGATATTTCTACAATTGTAGGTTCACATATTTAGATATTTCTACAATTGTAGGTTCACATATTTAGATATTTCTACAATTGTAGGT